>Ga0207678_10000097_pt1 | contig 71689 bp, 75 predicted proteins | sample KBSC63metaG_FD_184319 | JGI IMG/M metagenome (GOLD analysis project Ga0207678, IMG submission 184319) | Corn rhizosphere microbial communities from Kellogg Biological Station, Michigan, USA - KBS C6-3 metaG (SPAdes) (version 2) | ecosystem: Host-associated > Plants > Roots > Rhizosphere > Soil ... | reverse complement strand
ACCGTTGCCGACGATGTGGCATCGCTGGTCGCGACGCCGACGCGCGTGACGAGATCGCGATAGAACTCGCTGATCGATGTGGTCTCGGTCGTCGATCCGTACTTCGTCATCGTCGTCATGTTGCTGCCGAGCGCGGCCAGGGCGTTCGCGACGTTGTTGTTGCCAGTGGCGCCCTGTGTATCGCCGGCCGCAATGTACGACGCATTCGACGCAACCTGCGACGACAGGCTGATGCTTGCAGCGGTCGTCTTGGTGGGATCGAAGAAGTAGATGTTCGATCCGGTCGGCGGAGCGGAAGCGTTCCAGTTGGAACCACCCGCGGCGTCGCCGGCGGCGGTCCATCCCGTAGTGTGGATCGCGTTGACACTCGTGACGATGCCGGCAGCGAGAGTGTCGAGCTGACTCTTGGCGTTCGGAATGTCGGTGTTCAGCCCGTCGAGATCGGCACCCAGCGCACCGCCAGGCGACTGCGTGGAGAACGCACGTCCGTTGAGCTGAAGGCTGACCTTGCCGCTGGACTGCTGCAGGCTGAACGTCGAAGACGATGAGCCATCGACGACCGTTGCTCCCGCAACGTAGATCGTGTCAGAGCCGTTCGGCTGATCGATCACGCGCACCGGCACGATCTTGCTGAGCGCGTCGATTGCGTTGTCGCGCATGTCGCGCAGATCGTTCGCTGTTGTCTTGCCGTCTGCTTCGGCTGCCACGATCTGCTTGTTGATGTTCGCGATCTGCGCCGTGTACTGGTTGATGTCGCTTACTTTCTGCGTCGCGTCCGCCAATGTGTTGGATGACAGCTGATCCAGGTTGGTCGAGAACTGATTGAGCATCGACGCGACCGCCGATCCACGCTCCTGAACGACGCTCTTGGCCGCCGAGCTGGTCGGGTTGTTGGCCAGATCGCCCCATGAGGCGTAGAACTGATCAAGCGTGCTGGACAGACCGGTGGTGGACGGCTCGCCGAAGACCTGCCCGATCGACGTGAGGATGTCGCCGCGCGTGGAGTAACCCGCCGCCTGCGATGACTGAGCGCGGTAATTGGTGTCCAGCATCGTATCGCGGACGCGCGAGATATCCTGGACGACCACGCCGGTGCCAATCGCGCCGTTCGGTGTGTAGAGCGGGGTGTTGGGCTGAAGATTTACCACCTGGCGGCTGTAGCCAGCGACACCTGCGTTCGCGATGTTATGCGCCGCGGTATCGATGGCCGTCTGCTGTGCCTGGATGGCAAGCGTTGCCGTATTGAAGATGGAATTGATTGACATGTCGGCCCCTATGCGGTGCGCGAGAAGGCGATGGCGTCGCTGCGCGTGTATGCGGACGGCGTTGCCGAGCCGTAGCCCTGTTGGGTTGCGTCTGTAGGTGCGCCGACGACCGCTCTGACGAACGAATCGCTATTCGATATCGCTTCGCGCAGGATGCGTCGGTTGATGCCTATCTCGCGCGAGAGGCGCGCTGCGGCGATCTGCAGCTCCTCGCGGGCCTGACGAAGACGCGGCGTCATCCACTTGCCCAGCGCGTCTTCAAGGTGTTTTACCCCAGTCTCTTCCTTGCAGCCGACCATAGCGTTGATCGAGCGGCGCCGCTTGCGTGCCTCGCCAAGCGTGAGAAGGAGACGGTGTGTGGCGAATACGGAATCGTCGACCGCCTGCAGGTCGTCTGTGGCAACAGCGGAACGCTGGCGCAGAACGACATCCGTGAGATCGTCGATGAGCTTGCGCTCGGATAGCAGCGCATCGCACAGCGCCTCCAGCGCGGCGGGTGACACCGGCGCGGTGCTCGTCCGAAAGTTGCCTTCCTGGACCGGGTGCTCCTGATACGTCTGCATCATTACGATAGTCTCTCGATCGACTGCGTGATCAACACGATGTGCGCTGCGCTGTACTCTGCGATGTGCTTCACTTGTCCACGCTGGTCGACGTCACGAGGCTGCTGTCGGGTGGAAGCGATGGATTCTGAGCGTGTATCTTCTCCCGGAGTTGCCGGTAGATCGACTCGCTCAGGCCATGTTTCCAGTGTTGTGGAGTATCGGCAGCAATGTGTTCGTCCAGCATTCCTGTAAACATTTCTTCACCAGTTCCGCCGTCGAACAGCCCACCACTTGGTACGGTGGAGCGCATTGACTTGTACATCTCCTGGACGAAGACTCCCTCCAGCTGGCTCGATACCTTATGAAGCTTGGCATCCTGGGCAGCTGCGATGGGATTGACGGATCCACTGTTACGAACCGGTGCCGGCCCGCCGATTGGCGTCATCTGATGGTGACCTCGGCAGAGAGCGCGCCCACTTCGCGCAGCGATTCGAAGATCGCCGCGATTTCGGATGGCGACGTCTGGACCGCCTGCAATGCCGACGCTACCGCCTGAACCGACGCACCCGTTGCGACTCGTACGGCCTGGTTTCCAGTACCGCCCGCTCCGTCCGGCCCCGGTGGTCCGGCTGCTGGTGCGGATGGACCGGCCGTTGCTGCCGCGGGCCCGCCAATCGTCAGCGTGACTCCGCCGTGACTCACCACAGCTTCACCTACAGTCATGTCGCCACCCGCTACCACGGTACCGTCGCGTCCATCGATGACGAGTCTGTTGGATCGGTCCGGAGTGACCTTGAGATCCTGAATCTTGACGATGGTGGTCGCGCGGTCGCCCGTTGCTGGAAGCGTGAGCGCTACGGAGCCAGGGTCTTCGACCTTTGCAGTGTTCGCGCCGATCGCCTGATTGATTGCGGCAGCGATCTTGGTTGCAGTTCCAATGTCAGGATCCTTCAATAGAAGTCGCGACGAGTTGGCGAAGCTCGCGGTCGTCACCGATCCTTCGAGCAGTCCACCACTCGGGATGCGTCCCGACGTTTCTACCGTATTGAAGTCGCGCGAATTGATGTTGCCGTCGCTTATGACGATGGAGCCTTGCGCAGTTCCAACTGCCTGAGCGCCTGCGTCGGTGACGAGTGGTGTCATCCACAGCGTACCTCCGCGTAGCGAGCGAGCATCGCCCAGCGACGAAATGGTGATGTCGAACTTTCCGCCGGGCCTGAGGTACGGTGATACTTCGGCCGTGACCAACACAGCTGCTGCGTTGCGTGTCCGCAGTGCCTGGGCGGGAATCTCGATGTCGAAGCGACGCAGCAGGTTCGCGACTGACTGTACAGTCTGGCCACCCTGTTGTCCGCCGATGCCGCGATCGCCGGTTCCATCAAGGCCAACGACGATGCCGTAGCCGAGCAGGCGAACGGGCATCGATCCATCGGCCATCGTTATGTCGCGAATGCGTGCTGATTGTGCGCCTGCCTGAAACGCAAGTACGGCGAAGCAGCCGAGCGCAACGGTGATCGTTTCGATTATACGTTTCATGGCCAGAACGCTCCCAGCAACCTGCCGATTATTCCGCTCTTCGCCTTGCCAAGCGGGCCTTCCGCCTGGTAATCGAGATCGGCGTCAGCCATGCGGAATGATTGTACGCTGTTGTCGGGAGCCACGTCCTGCACGCGCACCCAGCCGGTGAGAGTCAGGTTTACCTTGCTCTCCTCGACCTTGATGATCTTGTTCCCCTTGAGTTGCATCACTCCGTTGGGAGCGATCGCTACCACGCGTGCGCTCATCTCCGTTGTGAGCCGATTCGTTCTTGCATCCAACCCGCTGTTCTGGGATTGATTGTTGTTGTTCGAGTTGATGCCGTAGGTCTTGTTGCTGGTCGGCGTGTTGATGCCGAGTCCGAGGCCACGTTGACGGTTCTCCGTCGCGTTCACTTCCTTGTCCAGCGAAGTGAGCGTGTACTCGTCCACCAGCACGGTCACGATGTCGCCCAGATGGAAATCCCTGCGATCCGAGAGCCACGACTGTCTGCCTGCTACGGCTGTCGATGTGAGCGGAGGCGTACTCTGCGCTGATTGCCCTGCCGCCTGTCCACCGGCAGGAGCCTGCGTTCCCGCTCGCGCTGCTGTGCTCGGTGCCTGCGCGCCCGCGACGGATGCGCCTGCGATTGCCGCAGATGCGATCGCTGCACATGCGATCGCTCCAGATGCGATCGCGCGGGTGATTCTGTTCCTCGTTGCATCACCCATTACATCACCCTCACGGTGTTCGGTCCCGCGATTATGCCGCGCAGGCGCCGTCTGTTGTCGAGTCGTACATACACTTCGTCGCCCTTGCTGCCGCGGCCGACCGCTGTTCCATGCATTCTTATTGCAACGCCCGGTACGGAGTAGATCACCTCTACCGCGTCGCCGGCATTGACGAGGTCAGGCTTGGCGACCCCGGGTTCCTGCAGAATCTCTCCAGCGCGAATCACTCGGCGCGCGACCCATCCGGGCGCGACGTCCGTTGCGGCTGTCGGCGTGCTTCCATCGGTCAACGTAGTGTCGGTCCACTTGATGTCCGTGGGTGACAGAATCGTTCCGCGCATGAGATCGCGCGCGGCGACGGGAATTCTATTCGTGCCGCGACTGACGGATTGCGCGCGTGCGCTGTGCACGACGCACATGAGTCCGGCCAGAAATGCGGCATTGTGTCTCTTCATCTTTATCGCATCAACGAGTTGGCGGTCTGTGCCATGTCTTCGCTGTTCTTGATCGCCTTGGAGTTGATCTCGTAGGCGCGCTGAGCAGTGATCATGTCGACCATCTCGGTGACGATCTCCACGTTGCTGGACTCGAGGTAACCCTGCGCGATGCTGCCGTTACCATTCTCGGTCGGCATACCTCTGATCGGCTCGCCGGACGACGTGGTCTCAGTGAAGAGATTCTGTCCCATCGATTCCAGCCCAGACGAGTTGGGGAAGCGCGCCAGCTCTATGCGGCCGAGCTCCTGTGTACCACCCGCGGCTGCCGTCAGTCCGTTTGCGGTAACGACGCCAGTTTCGGATACGGTGATCGATGTCGCTTCCTTCGGAATCCTGATAGGCGGCTGGATCGCGTAGCCCTGGCCAGTCACCAGCATGCCCTGATCGGAAACCTGAAGACTTCCGTCACGCGTGTACGCTGTGTTGCCGTTCGGCATCTGCACCTCGAAGTAGCCCTCGCCCTGAATTGCGAGATCCAGCGGGCGAGAGGTCTGCTCGAGCGAGCCCTGCGAATCGATTCGCTGCACCGCGGTGAGGCGCGTACCCAATCCAACCTGGATGGCGGGAAGCTGCTCGGTGTCGCGCGAGCCGAGCGTTGCCGGTCCCTGAAGGGTCTGGTACAGCAGGTCTTCGAAATGTGCGCGGCTCCGCTTGAAGCCGGTTGTGTTGACGTTGGCAAGATTGTTGGCGATGACGTCGGTGCGCGTCTGCTGCGCCTGCATGCCTGTCGCTGCTGTGCGAAGTGCGGGATCCACGTTTCAGTCTCCTTAGTTTGCGGGGCGGGCCAGCTCGGTTGTCGCGATCTGACGCGCCGTATCGAGCGCCGTGACTGCCTGCTGCACTGCTGTGAACGAGCGCTGAATCGAGATCATGTCCACCATCTCGCTGATCGGCGTCACGTTGCTCTGCTCGAGAGCGCCCTGTCGGACGATTCGGGCATCGGGATCTATTTTCGTGCGTGCGGCGGGTGGGATGAACAGCCCACTGCCTTCCGTTAGAAGTGTTGTTTTTGCCGGGATCGTCTCGATGCGCAGACGCCCTACCTCGGCGTTACCCACGGACACAGTTCCGTCCTTCGCGATCTGGAGATTTCCGATCTGGTCGTCGCCGCGTGCCGCGACGCGAATGGGGCCGTTTTCGCCGAGCAGCTGGTGACCAGCCGAATCGGTGAGCTCTCCGGATTCGTTGACCTGCACGGACCCGCCGCGGCTGTATCGCTCGCCGTTCGCAGTCTTGACCACGAAAAAGCCGGGACCGTCCAGCGCTATGTCGCGAGGATTGCCGGTATTCTGGAGAGTCCCCTGCGAGAAATCCGTTACCGCGTCAGCGGCGGGAAGTGCACCTTCGACCATGCGCGCGAAGACCTTCTGGCCCTTGAAGCCGTCGGTCGAAACGTTCGCCAGGTTGTTCGCCGCAACCTCCTGCCTGCGCTCCCAGTAGCGGAGCGCGGCGGCGGCGCTGGACATTCCATTCGGTCGGACACTTGTACCCATTGTTCGGATCTCCGGTTTGACATGCTCCGTATTGGCAACACGGATACCACTTCAACAGCATGTTGACAGAACGTATAACTGATTGCTAGATAAAGACTTACGTTGCTGTCTCGCACTACTGGAACGGTGCTTCTGCTCGGTAATTTCTGCCCCTCGGCAATAATTGCCGCTACAAATCAGGCGACGAAGCTACGAATCGGGCCCAGCTCCGCGCGCAATTTTCCTAGTGCCTTGGAGCGGATCTGGCTTACGCGGCTCTCGGTGAGGTTCAGCACCGACGCGATTTCGTGGAGCTTGAGCTCCTCGAAGTAGTACAGCGACAGTACCACGCGCTCCTGTTCCTTGAGCTCCATGATGGCGTCCCGGAGAAGCGAGACTTCCTGCTCATGGTTGAGTGTTTCCTCGATATCGCCGTGCGTCTCGTCGGCGAGCATCTCGGCGGGCGCCGCCATTCCGGAATCGGGCTCGCCCGGCTGACGGTCGATCGAGAGATGCACCGCGTTTTCCACGTCGGCTTCCCAGCGCCAGAGCGTGGCGACGTCGACGCCCAGGTGCTCGGCCATCTCCTGAGGCTCGGGCGGTCGCCCGAAGATTCGCTGGAGTGTTTCACGAGCGCCGGAAAGCTCGCGCGCCTTGCGGCGAACGGAGCGCGGGACGTGGTCCTGCCGCCGCAGCTCGTCCAGAATCGCTCCGCGAATCCGTGGAGCCGCGAACGTGCTGAACGCGAGTCCGCGCGACGGGTCGAAACCCGACAATGCGCTCATCAATCCCATTGTGCCGGCACTCACCATCTCATCGACGTCGGCTTTCGCCGCGAGTGTGCGCGACAACTGCCGCGCGACATGGTGGACCAGACCGAGATGCTCGGCGAGGAGACTATCGCGGGCTTCCTGGCTGCCCTGCGCAAATTCCTTCCAAAGCTGCATATCCATTTTTGTCATAGGACTCCTCTTCGCTCACCGTGACGCCACGAGCCTCGTAGCACTGTCGCTTCAAGTTCTTCATCCAATCGCGTCGCGAGATTATGGATCGCCATGGTCGCGGTAGCGCCGAGTGCGGCACGCGCCCGTTTCATCGCGTCGTTCTCGCCAGGTTCTTGTTCACCAGAGTCAGTCGGTACGGAACCCGCGTAGCCGACTGTTTCGCCGAGGAAGTGACTGCACGCCACCTGTATCCTCTCGTACGTCTTGAGCGCATCGCGCTCTTCACTCGCGTTGACGAGCAACTCGAGCGGTGCATCCGTGAAATGATCCCGCACCGTCTTGATCAACGCGTACGACGACGTGATCGCGATGATGTCGTGCGTCGTTACGACGATCATGCGCGTGAATCCCGGTGCGCATGCTTCGGCAATGTCCGCCCATCGAGATCCAGCGTCGATGACGTTCAAGGCCGGTGCAGCATCCTGCAGACAGGCGCTGACCGACGAAACGCCGGTCCCCGACATGCCCGACGCCACGATGATGCGCGGCGCGCCCGGATCATGCGGCATTCGCCATCTCCCACATGCCTACGCTGTGCAGATTCACCGCTGTGGGAAGCTCCGCAAGCGAGATGACCGGCAGCGCTGGAAGCACCGGCTCGATGAGGCGCCGCACGCCAACACGCAGACTTGGCGGCGTGACAAGCGGTATGGGACGTCCTTCCGTCGAGTACGCCTGTGACATCTCGTTGAGATCCCGGAGCATTCTCGCGAGTGCGTCCGGATTGAGCATCGATACTCCAGGCTGCGCCGTGCGCGGTGAGAAGAGGCCTGTGAGCGCCTGCTCCAACCGTGGTCCCATCGTGATGCCGCGCACCGACGAATCCGGCTCGGCGTACAACCGCGCGATGACGTTCGACAGGGATCGGCGCACGTGCTCCGTGAGCGCTTCCGGGTCCTTGGTGGTGTCGGCGGAATCTCCGAGCGCTTCGAGGATCGTGACGAGATCCCGGATCGGAATGCGCTCGCGGAGAAGACGCTGGAGCACGCGGTGCAGCGTGCCGAGCGAGATCTTGGTTGGAACGATGTCGTCGACCAGTGCGGGATGCGTCTTCTTGAGTGTCTCGACCATCTCCTGAACATCCTGGCGCCCGAGCAGCTCGGCCGCGTTCGCTTTCAGGACTTCCATGAGATGCGTGGCAACGACGGTGGATGGCTCGACGACGACGTAGCCGTAGGCTTCGGCGTCTGCGCGACGATTGGTTGCGATCCATCGCGCGGGCATGCCGAAGCTCGGATCGACTGCGTCGATTCCTTCGATTGGTGAGATCACTGCGCCGGTGTTGAGCGCCATGAGGAAACGTGGCATGACCTCACCCCGAGCCATCTCGCTCCCGCGGAGCTTGATCACGTACTCGTTCGACGGCAGTCTGATGTCGTCGCGGATGCGAACTGGCGGAATGAGAATCCCGAGCTCGACTGCCGCCTGTTTGCGCAACATGGAGATACGGTCGAGCAGATCGCCGCCCTGACGTTCGTCGACGAGCGGAATGAGTGCGTAGCCAACCTCGAGCTCGATCGGATCGATCTGGAGCAGATCCTTCATCGGATCGGTTGACGTCGGCGATTCGGATTTCGGCGCGGTCAGCGCGGAGACTGCGGTTGCCGCGCGCTTCTTTTCCGCCGCTGATGCCGTGCGTGCAAGCATCCCGAGGATGCAGGCGAGCGACAGGAACGGCAGCATGGGAAGGCCGGGAACAACGGAGAACAGCGCCAGCACGCCGGCTGCGATCCACATGGCGCGCGGGTGCTTCGTCATCTGTGACGCCACGACGGTTCCCATCTGCGTCGAGCCGGCAGAGTGGGTGACCATGATACCGGCCGCCGTCGATACGACCAGCGATGGAATCTGCGATACCAGTCCTTCACCAACGGTGAGGATGGTATAGGTGCTCACGGCCTGCGAGAAGGGAAGGCCCTTCTGCACGACACCGATGAATATTCCGCCGATGATGTTGATGAACGTGATGATCAACGCAGCGATCGCGTCTCCCTTCACGAACTTGGACGACCCGTCCATCGCGCCGTAGAAATCGGCCTGGCTCGAGATCTCGGCGCGCCGGCGGCGTGCTTCGTTCTCGTCGATGAGCCCGGCGTTGAGATCGGCGTCGATCGCCATCTGCTTGCCCGGCATCGCGTCGAGTGTGAATCGCGCAGCGACTTCTGCGACGCGTCCGGCACCCTTTGTAATGACGATGAAGTTGATGCCGATGAGAATCAGGAACAACACGAGTCCGACGGCGTAGTTGCCGCCGATCACGAACTCACCGAATGCCTGAATGACGTGTCCGGCCTGGCCGTGCGTCAGGATCAGTCGCGTACTCGCGACGTTGAGCGCGAGCCGGAAGAGCGTGAGCAGCAGCAGCAGGCCAGGGAACGAGCTGAACTCGAGAGGGTTGGTCGTGTACAGCGCCGAGAGCAGGACCACGAGTGAGAGCGAGATGCTCGTCACCAGCAGGATATCCAGCATGAAGCCCGGCAGCGGAATGATCAACAGGCCGATGACGAGGACGACTGCCACGGCGAGTCCGACTTCCGCGCCTCCCCTGCTCGGAGCTGCCGTTGTGGTCACCGGTTTTGCTGCTATTGCCGCCATCAGACCGTGTCTCCAACGAGATGCGATATCGGGCGATATGCCCAGCGTGCGCCGCGTTCATGCCGCTGGCGAATCACGAATGCGAGAACTTCCGCGACTGCGAGATACAGCTCGACAGGAATCACCATTCCCACACGAGCATGCTTGATGAGCGCGATTGCGAGTGGACGGTTTTCGACGATCGGAACGCCGTTCTCGAGCGCGATCTTCTTTATGCGTTCCGCGACCTTGCGTTGACCCATGGCAAGTACGATCGGCGCTGGCGCCCTGGACACATCGTACTTGAGTGCAATGGCGCGGTGAGTCGGGTTGACGATGACGACATCGGCACTCGGGACATCCCGGAGCATCTGCTTGCGTGCCATCGCGCGTCCGATCGAGCGCATGCGCTGCTTGAGGAGAGGATCACCTTCGGAGTTCTTGAACTCCTGCTTGATCTCCGCCTTGCTCATGCGCATTTCCTTCGAGAACTGCCAGTACTGCCAGAGATAATCCGCCAACGCGAGCGCCAGGTACGCCAGTCCAGCGGTCATGATGAGCTTGACCGAGTAGTGCGTGACGACCTGCAGCAGCGCGATCGGCGACTGCTGAGTGGTGACGACGATTGCGTTGATGGCTTCGCGCCCAAGAGCGGCGTGTATCGCGAAGCCGACGATGATGAGCTTGAAGAGTGACTTTGCAAGCTCGACGAGCGCCTGCATGCCGACCAGACGCTTGACGTTGGATGCGGGACTGATCCGCTTGAACTGCGGCGTGATGGGCTTGAGCGAGAACACGCCTCGAGCCTGCACGGCGTTGATGACGAGCGAGATGCCGGCCATCGCCGAGGCGACGAGCATGATCGCGGATAGCGTGCGCCATCCGAGCGCCTGCAGAGTCTTGATCGCGCTCTCCGCTGAGAACGACGTATCGCCCGCCGAAGCGAGACCCTCGCCCATGATGGCGAACAGGCGGCTCGCAACGTGCGGCACGATCGCGGTCAGCACGAGCGCGATGCCAAGCAACAGGACAGCGACCGAAAGTTCAGGACTCTTCGGGATGCGTCCTTCGTCCTGAGCTTCCTGACGTTTCTTGGGGGTCGCTTCTTCTGTTTTGTCGCCGTAGTCATCAGCCATGCTCAGTGAATCCCTCCCGGCGCAATCGCCGTGAAGAACGATGAGAGCTGCTGGTCGTAGGCGGTCGGCCAGTTGCCGAGCGCGCTGGCGATGAATGGGAGTGCGATGCCGAGCGCGAACAGACCGAGGCCGATCTGAAGCGGGAAGGCGACGGAAAGAATGTTCAGCTGCGGCGTTGCGCGGCTGAGTACTGCGAGCGCGGCGTTACCGACCATTACGGTTGCGATGACCGGAGCGGCGAACCGGAGTCCAGCCAGGAACAGCGTACTTGCGAGCGCGAGAAGATTCGCGAGTCCCGCGTGCAGATCCAGCGCACTGCCGACCGGCACGGCGCGGAGGCTCGAAGCAAGTGCCTCGATCATGCCGAGGTGCACGTTGAGCGCGAGAAGAATCGTTATTGCAAACAGCGAGAGGAAATTCGCCAGCACCGGCGACGTCTGCTTGGTGAGCGGATCGAGCAACGACGCACCCGACAGTCCGATCTGAATCGCCAGCAGGTCGCCCGCACTCTCGGCCGCGCCAACCAGCAGCGCAGCGCCGAGTCCGATGCCGAAGCCCACGAGCAGCTCGCCCATCGCGGAGGCCGGCGTGATCTGCGGGATCACGCGCATGTTGGCATACGCGATTGGCTGGATCACGATCGTCAGCACGATCAGGAGCGATGTGCGCCACTTGACCGGCACCGTCGCAGCGGAGAAGACCGGCGCGATGAGCATGAGTCCTGTGAGACGCAATGCAACGAGCACGGCTACGTTTCCGGAGCCGGGCGCCAACAGGTCGAATGGTCGGACGTCCGTCACGAAATCATGGACGGCAGTGAGCGAAACAGCTCGCTCGTGTACTTGACCATGATCTGGATGATCCACGGCAGCGCGATGATGAACGTGACCGCGACTGCGACGAGCTTGGGCACGAACGAGAGCGTCTGCTCCTGGATCTGTGTCACCGCCTGTATGATCGAAACCACGAGACCGACAGCGAGAGCGACGACCAGCATCGGCGACGCGATCAGAAGTGCAGTCATGATCATGTTGCGCGCGAGATCGACGACGAGGACGTGTGACATGCGCTACACGCGGAAGCTGGTCACGAGCGACTGGACGACGAGTGTCCAGCCGTCCACGAGGACGAAGAGCAGCAACTTGAACGGCAGCGATATCATCGCCGGCGGAAGCATGAACATGCCCATGCTCATCAGCACGCTCGACACGACGATGTCGATGATGATGAAGGGCAGGAACAATGCAAAACCGATCTGGAATGCCGTTCGCAGCTCGCTGGTCGCGAATGCAGACACCAGCGTCACGAGCGGGATCTCGTCTTCGTTGCGCGGTGCCACGCCGCTGCTCATGTCGATGAACACCTGCAGGTCGTGATCGCGCGTATGCGCGAGCATGAATTCGCGGAATGGTACGACCGCGAGCTTCATCATCTCACCCTGTTCGATCTTGCCGTTCATCCACGGCTGCAGCGCTGTCTCGTTCACCTTGTTGAGCGTCGGTGCCATCACGAAGCCTGTCAGGATGAGCGAAAGCGCGGCGACCATCTGTGCCGGCGGAGCGTTCTGTGTGCCGAGCGCCTGGCGAAGGAAGTTGAGGACGATGAGGATGCGCGTGAAGCCCGTCATGAGGAGCACGAGCGTTGGGAGCAGCGTCAGCAGCCCCATCATCACGACGATGCCTACCGTTCCACTCAGGCGAAGACCCCCGTCGTCCTTGCCGCCACCGACGCGCAGGTCCATCTGCGGCGCCAACTTGGAGACCATGTTGTCCACACTGGGCGATGGCGTCAACGGCGCGTTCGCTGCTGCCGTGTTGGCGGCCTTTGGCGCTGCAGGCTGCGCGCCGGCGCGTGCGGTGCGAGGAGTGGCTGCACCTCGCGCTGCTGCGTTGGCCGCTGGCGCCGTGATCTTCGGCGGAGCTGGAATCGCGCTTGGCTGTGCGGTCGACTGCTGTGCGGTTGACTGCTGCGTGGCCGGCTGCGGCGCAGGTTGCGCAGTTGCCTGCGCGAGCAACGACCCGCTCGCTGGCGAGAACGCCAGCAGAGTCGCGAGTCCGATTACAACGCCGCGAGTCGTCACTACTTGGTACCGCCCGCCATCGCCATGCTCAGCACAGCCTGGAAGTCTTCCATTGGTGCGACGTAGGAAATCCGCTTGCCGTCCTTCTTGCCGCTACGACCTGCTGCGGATCCATCCAGCACGGTGCCACCGGACGTGTACTTCGCCGTGGCCTCTCCGTTACCGCGGATCAGAACCAGCTTGCGAATCCCGTCTGCGATCGCGTGAATTGGCGCGCTTGCGGCTCCCCTGGCTGCGTCAGCCGTCGATGCCAGATCGGCCTCGCCGAGTTCGGCGACCTGATGAACTCCACCCTCGCCCATCGACACGGCGAGCACGCGCGTACCGATGCGCACGACGGCGAGTCCCTGGCGCTGGCCGAGCGACAGCCGCTGGATGATCTCCATCTTGACGCTGCCTTTCTTCGATGCGTTGGTCACCGCATAGCGTCGCAGCAAACGCATTGCAACACCCATCGCGCCGAGCACGATGGCGAGCATTGCCATGACCATCAGGAACGAAGGGGCACTCACGCTGCGATTTCCTCGACTGCATTGGCGCGTGGGAGGATTCGCGTGATGCGCACGCCGAACGTTTCACCGAGCAGAACAACCTCGCCCTCTGCAAAGCGACGATCTCCAACGAATACGTCGATTGGCTCGCCTGCGAGGCGATCCAGCTGAATCACAGATCCGCGTCCGAGACGCAGGATGTCCTGCACGGTCATCGACGTTCTGCCGAGCTCGATCGAGATCGGAAGCGTGAGATCGAGCAGCATCGATATGGGTACTTCGTTGTTGACGCCCGCAAATCCGGCGTCCACTGCGTTGACAGACTCGGCGCCAGCGGCGGCGTTCACATTCTGATCCATGTTACTCGGCGGAGATCGGTTGGGTTTGAAGCGCTTCGGCGATCACCGAAGCATCGAATTGTGGAACAACTGGTGCTGCACCTCGGACTTCACCCGACTGTGTAAGGGCGCCCTCGAGGCGAATGGCGAGCTTGTGGCCCACGCGGCCGGCGGTACCGGCGAACCGCTCCTGGTCGCCGACCATGACGCGGATGGGACTGTCGCTCGGCAACGCAGTCGTGATGACACCGCCCTGAGACAGCGAGGCAAGGTCGCGCATCGACATGCGAAATTCAGGAAGCCGCGCGGATACGTTCACGCGAGTGGCACGCAACGAGTGTTCGGCAAGTGCACGACTGACTGCGCGCTCGTGCTCGGAACCGGTTGCATTCGCGAAGCTGCGTGTTGCCGTGTTGGTGAAGAACTTGTCAAGCACTGCGAACGGAAGACATACGAGCATCAGCGAACTGACGTCGCCCGCTGTCACCTCGATGTTGGCGACGAGAACCGGATCATCACGGTTCGCGCTCTGAAGCAGGATATCGGGGAACGACTCGAACGAGCTGATCTCGAGCGACATCGTTATGTAATCGGACCAGACTTCAGCCAGCAGCGAGTTAACCTTTTCGACCAGGCCGCGCAGCGCCATGCGCTCCACACGCGTGAGCGGCCGCGATGTCGACATCTGCTGGCCACTGCCGCCGAACAGCCGGTCCACCATATAGAAGGCGAACTCCTCACCGATATCGACGACGCCCAGCTGTCCGCCGGAGTCGTTGATCTCGCAGATGAAGGACGCGCATGGCGTCGGAAGCGAAAGCGTGAACTCGCCGAACGAGAACTGCTCGACACCCTGCAGCCGCATCTCGATCTGTCCGCGTACACGACCAATCACCCAGCTCTCGAGCGACTTCACCAGTCTCTCGTAGATCGCCTCCAGCGTCCGAAGGCGCTCCTTGGAAACGCGGTGCGGCCGGCGAAAGTCGTACATCTGGACCGGCGATTCTTCCGACGCGCCGGAGAACGGAACATTGCTCGCGCCGCCCAGCAGGCGGTCGATCTCGCTCTGCGAGAGCGTGCCCGATGCCATCGGGCGTGCATCGGTGCTCACTGAATTACGAATTGAGGGAAGTAGATCTTCGCCACGGTGCCGGCGCCGAACATCCTGTCGAGCACGGCCATCAATTCAGCAGCGAACTGGTCACGCGCCGAGATGTCGGCGATCTGATCGCTGGTCTTTCGCGAGAAGAGCCGGAGGATCGCGTCGCGCAGCTCGGCGTCGCGTCCCTTGATGACCTCGAGCGAGCTGGCATCCTTCAGCTGCAACGCAACTGACATCAACAGGAAGTGCGAGCCGCCCGATCCGGCGGGATTCATTACCAGGTTGTCCACCTGATAGATCGGTGGCGGAGCGTCGCCCTTTTTGGCCTCTGGCCCGGCGTCCTTCTTGGCGGTTGCCGCACTGTCCGCGGTGGCCGGTGCGGCCGCGGCCCTGTGCGAGAGTTTGGGGCCGAGCAGCGTGAACCCGAGGATCCCGCCAAGCGCGAGACCTCCAACAATGCCGCCGATCAGTGGGAGCAGCTTGGCCATCCCGCCCTTGGCGGCCGGCGCAGCGGCTTGTTCACTCTCTGATGGTTTCTCTTCTGCCATGCGTGTCGCCTTTCGGAAGTAGTTCTGTCGCGGACTTCGCAGCACCGGTAAAAGCAGGCGACATACCACACGAAAACGACTATCTGGCACGATTTATCGTACGATCTAAGTCATTGTCTTATAAGCAGTTACGTGAGAGTGACCGGTTCCGACATCGGAGGTCTATGATGGACAAAAAAGGGCAGCCCGGCAATTTCTTCCGGGCTGCCCTCGGCTAATATTGCCGCAGCAGTGAATCTTCGTGCGACTGTTCTACATCACTACTGACGCATGTTTATCAGAGTCTGAAGCATCTGGTCGCTGGTCGTGATCATCTTGCCGTTGGCTTCGAAGCCGCGCTGCGTGATGATCATGTCGGTGAATTCCTGCGCCAGATCGACGTTCGACATTTCGAGCGCGCCGCTCGCAATCGTCGAGGTGGTGTCCTTGCCCGAGTAGCCGATCAGGGGCGTTCCCGAGTTTGCGGAGACCGTGTACATGCTGTCGGCGGCCTGATCCAGACCCTCGGGGTTGTTGAAGTCCGCGAGGGCGATCTGTGCCAGCGTCTGGTTGGTGCCGTTCGAGAACGATCCAGTCACGACTCCATCCTGGCCGATCGATACGTTCTGCAGAACACCTGACGCGTAACCGTTCTGGTCCCGCAGCACTGCGGAATTCCCGACCGCGAGTGACGTGACGCCAGTCGAGCCGGTGCCAGGATCGAGCTTGAGCGAAACTGCGGCGCCGCCACCTGCCGGTGTAAACGTCACAGTTGGCAGATTGGAACTTGCGCTATCGATCGTGCCGTCGCTCTTGAACGTGAACTGCCACGGAGTCGCGGCTGCTGCCGGTGACGACTGGGCGCCCGGTCCGAAAGTATACGGTTGTGTCGCGTCGTAGTTCAGGCTGCTGGGGTCGATCTTGCACTCCCACGTGTTCGGGCCGGTCTTCCAGGCAACGAGCGTGAGGTCGTGCTTCGAGCCGAGCGAATCAAAGACACCGAGTGTGGTCTCGACCTTCGAGCCCGCGTTCACCGGGTCGGCAAGCTCGGCGGCAGTCGGATTATTTGGATCGACGGCGACGAAGTTCGGAGCTTCGGAGTTGAAGTTGCCGGCGACCGTCACCTTGGTGGTTGCGGCTGCTGGGGTGGTCTGGCCGATCGGCACCGAGATGCCGGTGAGACCGCCGCCGAGGACGCCGTTCTTCGCCATCAGGCCCTGGACGATTCCGCCATTGCCTGCGACGAGCGTACCGTTGGAATCCCACTTGAAGTTACCGTCACGCGTGAACGAGTTCTGCGCGCCATTCGAGACGACGAAGAACGAATTTCCCTGTATCGCGAGGTTGGTCGGGACGTTGGTCGTCTCGCGGTTTCCCTGCGTGAAAACGGTATCGATGCTGCTGAGCTGAGAGCCAAGTCCGACGGCCATCGAGTTGATGCCGCCTGTCGTGGTGCCGGGACGCGTCGCGCCGGAGAGAACTTGGGAGAAGCTCTCCGTGAAGTTTGCACGACTTGCCTTGAATGCCGTCGTGTTGACGTTCGCGATGTTGTTACCGATGACGTCCATTCGGGTCTGGTTGTTCCGCAGGCCCGATACGGCGGAGAATAGCGAGCGATCCATGTCGTTAAAGTCCTATGAGTGTGTGTATGGTCATTCAGGCGCTTACGCGCCCGTGGTCGATGAGCTCGAGCCCGTTGAGCCCGAAGTCGGGGTCGTCGGCGCGAACAGCGTAGCGAAGTTGTCGAGTTTGGTGTTGATGTTCATCAACTGCTCGACACTCGAGAACTGCGCCAGCTGTGCAGCGAGATCCTTTCCGTCCATCGGATTCATAGGATCCTGGTTCTGCATTTCCGTCACGAGCAACTTGACGAACTGGTCCTTACCCATAGCACCGCCTGCTGCGTTGGTGATCGCGTTGCTTGCCGAACCCGACGAGGAGTTCGGTGCGTTCGTATCACGCATCGGGGCGATGCCGCCAGTGGGCGCGGTAATCATTTCTGTCTTCCTCCCTGCTGCTCTCTACGAGAGCGCTGTCGGGTCGCATCCGCGTCCTGTCGGTTGTCCCGGTAATTGAGCGAAGGGCGCCCGTTCTGGGCGCTCTGATCGCTGCCTTGGCGCGGGTTCCATCCCGGCCCTGAGCCAGCCGACGTGGATGCCACGTTGATGGCCGTTGCATCCAGTCCGTGCTGCTCCAATGCGTGCTGCAATTCTCCGACACGCAATGACATCTTGTCAGCGCGATTCGGATCTGCAACTGATATTGCCGTGTCCACGACGCCGGCACGCAGCTGAACCGTGATCTTGTCGGAGCCTCCGGCTGCGTTGTCGACGTTGAGGGTCACCTGCGAGAGCGGTTGCGCTGGTGCCGCGTCACGCGCATCCAGCAGCTTGCCGACCTTGTCGGCGGCATCGGTGCCGCTGGCTGCCTGTACGGTCTGAGGCATCTGCGCTCCGATGACCATCGGTTGCGCCGGCGCAACGACGTGAGCCACCTGCGCTACCTGGGCAACTGATGCAACGCTCGCGACGCTCGCGACATCCGCTACCTTCGCGGTGTCACCCGTTATCGCGCTATCCTTCAGAGTATCTCCGCGATCGCGCTGAGACATGTTACCAGACATTCCGCCGCCGTTGCCGGCCATTCCGTTACCAGCCATTCCGTTGCCGGACATCATCGGCATCTGGATCTGCGGCATTCCGGTGGATGCACTGCGGCCAACTCTGCTCAGCAAACCATTGAAGTTGTTGAGACTGTCGCTGTCGTCGCGCGAATTGTCAGTCACATTGCTCTGATCCATCGCAATACCGATTGCGCGAGACACATTGTCATCGATGTTCAGGGCGTCGATGGGACTGCTGTCGCCCCACGCAGCGGCTCCTCCGCGCGTCGGCATCTCGATGTGACCCGGATCCTTGGGACCGAGCGTGCGAAGTCCTTCCTGCGCGGCGATCTGCGCCAGCTGCTGGAAGCCTGCGGTGTCGGTGTACCCCCCGTCGATGGTGACATCTGCCGCAAGTCCAAGCGTGTGCTTGCTCGACTTGGTCCAGGTCACGACCTCGCCTGGATTCACCCGCCCCTGGTCGTAGAGATGATCCTGTCGCGACTGCGTCCTGAATCCTTCCACCAGATTGACGTCCTTGCCGAACTCGTCATGCATCCGACTCACCACGCGGGCAAGCCGTGTGCGGAAATCCGGATTGAGCGCGTCGGCGTCGGCATTGGGGGTGTCGACGGAAGCAGTGGCCGCGGCTGCGCGCGCTTCCGCGGCTGCAGCGAAGGCCGGCTTTCCGGCGTGAACCCCTCTGCCGACGCCAGACGCGCCGGTCTTGGATGCTGCGGTGGATGCCGCGGTACCTGCATCACTTGCTGCAGTACTTGATGCGGTACTCGATGCAGCATTTGATGCAGCATTTGATGCAGCACTCGATGCAGCACTCGATGCAGCACTCGATGCAGCACTCGATACTGCACTCGAAGCCGCTCTGGATGCAGCGCTGGGTGAGGCCGTGGATGCACGTGCGTCGAGCTCGGAGTTGGCGCCGTCCTTCTTCAGCTTGGCAGCGTGAGGTGCGGGTGCATGCATCGCTGTCGCGAGCGTTGCGGCGAATGCGTTCGTACCGGACGTGCCGGGACCATCCACATCGCGCCTCGAGCGCGACGACGACGTCGGCTCCGCCGATGCAGGTTCTGCAGGAGCGAAATTGACCGGCAGCATACTCATTCCGTGCCTCCGCTGGATGCGGTGCGAAGCGTTGCCTGCAGGATCAGCGCGGCGCGCTGTGTCGGGAAGGACCCAAGAATGGCGGCCTGTTGCTTGCTCGATAGCGAGCCCAGTATCGCGCGAACGTCGTTGTCATCCATCTGCTCGAGCACACGCGCGGCATCCTTGGGCTGCATCGCGCCAAATACCTGCGCCAGGCGCCGGCCGATGAGCGAATCTGTCGCGGGCCTGATTGGCCGAACCACCGGTTTGGGCGCAGCGACGCCGGATTGGGCAGTCGATGCAAGCTTCGCATTCGGCGTTTGCGTCGCAGAAGCTGGCCGGCCGGACCCGGCTGCCTTGTCCTGCGCGGAAGCGACATCATGACTCGCCGTCGGTGCCGCCGTTGCGCCGGATCCGGCTGGCGCCCCCGCCGGCGCGCTGGCACCAGAAGGACCGGCATTCGGATTGGCTGTCTGCGCATTCGCCACGGCACTGACGGAGTTGGTCGAGTCGGTCGCTGTTGCTGCAATGCTGTCCTTCGCCGCCCGAGTCGAATCCGGTTTCTGATTCGCCGCAGCCACCTTGCCGGTTTTCGCCGAAACCACCGGCTTCGGCGTGCGAACCATCACCACTCCGGTTGCGATACCGAGGCTGAGTCCGAATGACGCGATGAATGGAATTAGAAGTTTCTTCATTGCCCGTTGTCGTTGTGCACGAAGCGGGAGAGCGCAATATCATCCATCGCTCTCCGGTCTGTCTGCTCCGCAGTTGCGCGATATGTCTCTTCGTGACGCTCACGAAGACGATCCAGAACGCGGCGATCCTTGAACGCTGCGGTAAGTGCTTCCTGCACCTGCGAGACGCTGTTGTTCGCTGCGCTGACGGTATCGTTCGCGCCGGCGATCCTGTCGTCGAGTTGCTGCATCATGAATGCGAGATTCGCGAGCTCGCCAACCGAGTGGCTCTCACCCTCCTTCACGGCTTCCGAGCCAGCTGCCCGCTCCGCGCGCAGCCCGTTGAGCGCGTCCTTCGCCTCGCGTTCAGCTCCGAGAGCGGCAGCCAGTTGCGTTGCGAGATGACGCTCCTGCTTCTCTCTGAGATCCAGAACCTGCTGAAGACGAAAACGAAACATCGTTACGCCGCCTGCCGGTTGGACGCCGTGATGCGTGCCGCGAGATCGCGCATTGTCGCATGTGTCTCGCCGATGGTCGTGGTTTCGTCCGCACGCTGCCGTAGCAGAGACAGCACGGCTTCCCGATGCTCCACAGCGGAGTCCACTGTCGCACTTGTTCCTTTCTGGTACGCGCCCACGAGTATGAGATCTTCCTTCTCGCGATACGTTGCCTCGGTGCGCAGAATCGTCTCGGCCGCCGTACGATGCGCCGGCGACACCACCTGATCCCGAACTCGGCTCTTGCTGTCGAGTATGTCGATGGAAGGAAAGTGTCCCGCCGATGCCAGCTTGCGAGTCAGCACTATGTGACCGTCGAGTATTGAGCGCGTTGCATCGGCAACCGGCTCGTTGAAATCGTCGCCATCCACCAGCACCGTGTAAATGCCGGTGATGCCGCCGACGCGCGCATTCCCTGCACGCTCGAGAAGGCGCGGTAGTGACGCGAACACCGAAGGCGGATAGCCCTTTGTTGTCGGTGGCTCGCCGGTTGCCAGCCCGATTTCGCGCCACGCCATCGCTACACGCGTAACTGAATCGAGCATCAGCATCACCTGCTTGCCCTGGTCGCGAAAATATTCGGCGATTGCAGTCGCCACGAGCGCGCCACGAGCGCGAACCAGCGCAGCCTGATCGCCGGTAGCGACAATGATTACGGAGCGCGCGAGTCCTTCCTCGCCAAGCGAATGCTCGATGAAGTCGCGTACCTCGCGGCCACGCTCGCCGAGTAGTGCGATAACGTTGACGTCCGCCTTGGCGTGCCGTGCGATCATGCCCAGAAGCGTGCTCTTTCCCACGCCCGATCCGGCGAATATTCCGACGCGCTGGCCGCGACCGATCGTGAGCATCCCGTCGATTGCACGAACGCCCGTCTCCAGTGGCTCGTCGATCATGCGCCGCTCGAGTGGATTCGGAGGCTCGGCTGCGAGCGGAACGCGGTCTGTGAATTCGATCGGGCCCTTGTCGTCGATTGGATGCCCGAGTCCATTCAGAACGCGACCGAGCAGCGACGGCCCGACATCAACACCGAAGGAGCGGCCGAGTGGCTGAACGAAACTTCCAGCGTGCAGTCCGTCGAGTTCGCCAAGCGGCATCAGGATGACGTTGTCTTCGTGGAACCCCACGACTTCCGCCAGCACCGATCTGTCGTCCGTCAAGCTCGTGACGCGACAGAGCTCGCCAACGCCAACGTCGATTCCCGTTGCCTCGATGACGAGACCAACGACTCGTGTGACACGACCATAGCGATCGAATCGCGGCGTATCCGCAACGACATCCGCAAAGGTATCAGGCAACATTGTCCGTCAACTTTCTATAGAGTCGTTCAAGTGCCGTATCGACGCGGCCGTCCACGATCCTCTCACGTCCCTCGACGACACAGCCGCCCGGCTGAATACGCGAGTCTGCCAGCCACCGAACGTCACGATTCGGCGCGATCGGAACAGGCTCGCCGCCAGTCGGGGTGGGGTGCGACAGAAGCGATAGATCGTGTGGATTCACACGAACGCGCATCGGCTGATCGATCGGAAATTCCGCCAGGGCCCGCTTGACCAGATCCGCGACCGACGCCGCGTCGGTGCGCAGTTCACGTCCAACTATGTGACGCGCCACAGTAACGGCGAGAGCCGCAATGTTTTCGGTAACGCAATCCTGCCACTTGGATTCGCTGGTGCGAATCGTGTCGAGTGCCTGCTCGGCTGCCGCGACCGCATTGCGCAGGCGTGTCGCCTCCGCCAGCTCGCCATCCAGCCTGCCGGCGTCGTAGCCCGCGGCCTGCGCCTCCGCCAGGCGCTGCTCCAGCTCGATACGAGCATGCGCTTCCTGCTCCATCTGCGACGCGGGCTGCGAGTTGACAGCAGTCGTCCAGGTGAGCGTCGCCATGTCATCCGGCGCCCATCGCGCCGGATTTGCGGGTAGCGCATCGGCCGCAAGCACTCCGGGCCTATTCGATGAACGCATCTTCCGAGGCTCCGGCACCGATGGTGATTTCTCCGGCCGCTTCGAGCGCCCGAACCTGTGCGACGATCTGCGCCTGGGCCGCTTCCACGTCGCGGACACGAACGGCGCCGAGCATCGATATCTCTTCCTTGAGCGCCGTGACCGCGCGTGCCGACATGCCGGCCATGATGCGCTCGCGCATCTCTTCCTTTGCGGTCTTGAGCGCCAGCGACAGTGTGCGGGCGTCGATCTCGCGCAGCAGTCGCTGCAACGAGCGGTCGTCCAGCTTGCCCACGTCGTCGAAGACGAACATGAGGTTCTTGATCTGCTCGCAAAGCTGCGTGTCCCGCTCGCCGATGTGATCGAGCAGGTCTTTCTCGAGCGAGCCCGAGACATGGTTGAGCACGCTCGCAACCGCATCCGGTCCACCAGCCGCGCGCAAGCCGCGAGTGAAGCTGAGGTCGGTCTCGTTGCTGAGAGCCTTCTCAACCAGCAGCATCATGTCAGGGGCCACCTTTTCCATGCAGCCGATGCGGTACATCACCTCGCCGCCGAGCGACGGATCCAGGTCGCGCAGGATCGTCGCGGTCTGTTGCGGCTCGAGATGAGCGAGAACGAGAGCGATCGTCTGAGGATGCTCGCCGCGCAGCGTCGTCGCGAGCTGCTGCGGGTCGGCGCTCCGTAGCCGGTGCAATCCAGCCGAGTCTGCCAGCTGTGACTGAATTCGCGTCAGCGTCGCGCTGGCTCTGTGACTGCCGAACGCCTTTTCCAGAACCTCACCGGCGTAGCTGATACCGCCCTGGGCGATCGAGTCGACGGCAAGTGCCATCTGCATCCACTCGGTCAGCACTGCTTCGACGGTGCCGGCGCTCACCTGTTCCATCTGCGCGATGTGGAAGCTGATCTCCTCGGCCTCCTCAGGCGTGAGTGACTGAGTCAACTTCACCGCCTCATCAGCGCCGAGCGACATGCACAACACGGCGACCTTCTGCGGTCCGGTCAGCTCGGCAGCGGTGAGTTTCGCAACGCTCTTCTTCTCTTCGACCGGCACTACTGCGGTTCCCATTTATACAGCTTCCTTGAGCCACGCGCGTACGACGCGGGTCGAGACTTCGGGCTTGGCTGCGATGGTTGCCGCTACGCGACCGCGAGTCTGATTCTGTTCCGGGAACGCGAGCGGTTGAGGCGGAGGCTGAACTGCGTAGTTCTGGTGCTGCTGATGCGCGTTGGCGGCGATCGCGTTAGCCATGTCGTGCGCCGCGGTGGCGAACTGGTTGGAGTGTTGACCGCCAGGTGCAGGAAGCGCGAGAGGCGCGTACGCCGAGCGCGAGGTCGATGCCGGTAGAGACTTGATCGCCTTGATGAGCATCATCGCGACGATGAAGAGCACCAGAATGGCAAACACGGAGATCGCCGGCTTCTGGAATTGCTGAACGGTATTGATGATCGTCTGTGGCGGGGCCTTCTCCAGGTCCGCGACAGGTGCGGCGTCGAAGTGGGTCGCGACTACCGTGACGACGTCACCGCGCGTGCTGTCAGCTCCAACAGCACCACGGATCAGCGACTCAATGCGTGCGATCTCTTCCGGAGTGCGCGCAACATACGTCGGCTTCGCGTTGGGGCCTGCATTGGCCGGCGGCGGAATCATGCGGTCATTCAGCAGAACGGCAACCGACAGCCTCTTGATGTTGCCGATCGCTCCGGAGAAGTTCTCGGTGACCTTGGAATTGTCATAGCTCATCGCGACGTTCGACGACGCAGCGCCGCCCTGCGCTCCAGGCGTGATCTCGTAACGCTGCTCCGTGCTGGTCGCCTGCTTGTCGGGATCCACGAGCTGCGATGACCGCTCGATCTTGTCGAAGTTGAGCGCGGCAGATACGCGAACACGCGCATTGCCGCTGCCTACGATGTCATCGACCAGGCTTTCCGCCTTGGTCTGTAGATATCCCTCTACCTCGCGCTGGGTCGAAAGCTGCGCGTTCGTAAGGGAAGCCATCGAGCCGTCGTCCGGAGTGGACAGCATTCTTCCGGCATCGTCGAGTATGGTCACGTGGTCCGCCGTGATCCCGTCCACGCTGCCCGCCACTAGATGCGCGATACCCTGCACGACATCCTGCGATGGTGCGGCGCCGCCGGTCTTCAATACCACGGATGCGTTCGCCGGCTTGTCCTGAGAACGGAACGTCGCCTGCTCGTGCAGCGCGAGATGAACCTGCGCCGACTGCACCCCCGTCATCTTGCCGATCGTGCGCTCGAGCTCTCCTTCGAGAGCGCGCCTGTAGTTGATTCGCTGCGTGAAGTCAGTCATTCCCCACGACGGCTGATCGAATAGCTCCATGCCGGGACGTCCAGCCGACGGAAGCCCCGCCTGCGCCAGCGTCACCCGCGCACGTGCAACGTCGTTGGCGCTCACCAGAATGTCGCTGCCTCCACGATCCAGCTTGAACCCGATTCCGGCAGCCGTGAGCTTGTCCGTCATCTGTCCGACCGTCTCGATCGGCTGATTGGTGAAGGCCGGTACCCAGTCCGGCGTCGTAGCCCACTTCGATACACCGAAAATCACCGCGGCCACGCCAATGCCCACCATCAACAACATGGCACGTTGGCGACCGCCGATGCGGTCGAGCATGTCCTGAATTGCGTCAGCCACGGCTTATAATCCCCGGTTCTCGATCACGATTGCATGCTGATCAACGTTCGATACGCATCCTGGAACTTGTTGCGCACCTGTACCAACATCTCGAGCGAAATCGACGCTTCCTCGGAAGCGGCCATCACCTGGTGCAGCTCGACCGGCTCGCCACGTGCAAAACGCTGCGCATAGTCAGCAGCCACGTCCTGCTGGTCCGAAACGTTGTTGACGAGTCCCTTGAGCGTATCGCCGAAGCTCGTCCCGCTCGCGCTACCACCACGGTCCTGCAACACCGGTATCTGTTTCGCACCGGTGTCCAGTCCAGTACTCGCGATCGCGTTGCTTATCCCGCCAATTGGATTCGACATTGGATTCTCAGGCCTTGATGTCCAGACGTCCGCCACGCAGGATCGGCGCTGGTGCCGGACCCTGCGACGAGCTCGTGCGGCCGTACGTCAACGGCCCCATCGTTCCCGCCTTCATGAAGAACGAGCGCTCTTCCTTGCTCAACACGCTCCACAGATCCTGATCCACGCCACTCGGCGCCGTTCCGGAGTTCAGTTGTGCAGTGCGAGCCGCTGCGTCGCTCTTGATCGCGTTAGCGAGCGACTTTGGATCCATCGCTGCGACGTCGCTCGGCGTCGGCGTCGTCTGACGCGGCACGCCCGCACTCGGACGCGTTACGCCCGTTGCGTATGGATTGAACCCGCCGCCGCCAATTCCGTTGATCGCCATTCTGTTCGCTTGTGGCTTAAATGTTCAGAGCTTGCTTCAGCATTCCCTTCGCCGTCTGAAACACGCTGGCGTTCGCCTCGTACACCCGGCGCGCATCCATCATGTCCACCATCTCATCCGTCACACGCACGTTCGGGTAATGCACATATCCGTTCTTGTCTGCGTCCGGATGCCCAGGATCGTAGACCAGCTGTCCGTCGGTATTGTCTTCCTTGATGCCCGCGACATGCACACCAGTGCCGCCGCCGCTCGGCCCGTTCGTTTCGAGCACCGGCACTTCAAACCGACGCGGTCCGTCGGTTGGGAAATCGCCGCTCGGTACCTGAAACGCGTTGATGCCGTTGAATACGCCCGAAGTTCCCGACGGCTGTCCCGGCGCAACCGGATCGCCCGTCGCAGTTCCACCATCGCCTGCTGCCAGAACGGCAACGCGCCGTTTGTAGGGTTGCCCGTTTACGTCGTGCGTCGTTTCCGCATTGGCGATGTTCGATGCAATTGTCTCCATGCGAACCCGCTGTGCCGACAGTCCGCTCGCCGAGATCGCGAGAGACCGGAACATCGGCTGCGGCTGGTTTACCGCTGGTGACGGAAGTAATCCGACTGGACGAGGCATCGGTTATCAGGGCTTGAGGGCGGTTCGAACCTGATCGTAGGCCTTCGACAGCAGCTTCGATGTCGCCTCGTAGCGCAGCTGTTCGTCGGCCAGACTGATCATCTCACTCTCGATGTCCACACCGGACGAGTTCGTAACGGCCCCGCTGGCTCCAGGCGTGCCTGGAAGAGCGAAGCCGTCCTGATTCTGGAGCGATGCCTTGGACACACGATCGGCGATCGCCCGAACCCTCTGGGTCCCGATGTCGAGAGCGTCCTTCAGCTCGGCTGCCGGAACTACTCGGCTAATGAATCCTGTGATCATCTCGGGATCGTGCTAAAGCAACCGCAGGACCAAACCAATTGCAGACCGATCTGGCGGATATGCAAAAACGCTAAGTGATTATATGGCAATCACTTAGCGTCTTGAAATTGGTTCGAAATGGCTTATTGCGGCACTATTTGCCTAGCGGCAAAAAGAGGAAGAAAGTGCCGGATCGGCACATCTTGCCGGATTTTACAGGGTCAAGCTTGCCTCGCCATTCGCCGGACCGTTCAGTTTGTTCCGGAGTGTCCGGACGCTCAGGCCCAGCAATTCGGCCGCTTTCGTGCGATTATTGCCCGACATCTCGAGTGCCTTCTGGATCATCGCACGCTCAGCGTCCTCGACATTCAGCGAGGTCAACCGCACCAGTACTCCGTCATCCCGGTCGTCGTCCGGAATCGGTACCAGGCCCGCGGCGATCAGCGCCCTTTGCGTAGCCGATACCGGGCCGGCGAGCACGTTGGCCAACCCGAATCTGAGCCCCTCGAACGCATGGGCCGGCACGATTGGGTCAGACGAAAGGATCACCGCCCGCTCCACAACGTGCTGAAGCTCCCGGACATTTCCCGGCCAGTCGTATCGTTGCAGTACCTCGAGCCCTTCCTGCGATATCGCCCGCACTTCCTTGCCCATCTCCGCGCCGATGCGAATCGCGAACCTGTAGGCGAGCGCTGGAATGTCGTCCTTTCGGTCCCGCAGCGGCGGGATTGCGATCGGAATCGTGCTCAACCTATAGTATAGATCCTGCCGGAATGCTCCACGCGCGGCTTCGGCCGCCAGGTCCCGGTTCGTCGTCGCGATGATCCGAACATCCACCCGTATGGTGGACGTGCCACCAACCCGCTCGAACTCCTGCTCCTGTAGCACGCGCAGCAGCTTCGCCTGAAGATCCAGCCGCATCTCGGATATTTCGTCCAGCAGGAGCGTGCCGCGGTTGGCGCGCTCGAATGCTCCCTCGACGCGCTTGATCGCCCCCGTGAACGCGCCCTTCTCGTGGCCGAACAGCGCGCTCTCCACCAGACCCTCGGGAAGCGCGGCGCAGTTGAGCTGTATGAAAGGGCGGTCGCGGCGGTCGCTCTGATCGTGGACCGAACGGGCGAACAATTCCTTTCCCGTACCGGACTCGCCCTGTAGCAGCACAGTCGCCCGCGTAGGCGCCGCCGTCGCGACCGTCTGCATTATCCGGCGGATGGCAACGCTGTCGCCCACGATCTGGCGCTCGTTCCGGAACTCCATCACCTCACGCCGGAGCGCGTCGTTCTCCTTCTTGAGGCGAACCAGTTTCAGTGCCTGATCGACGGCGAGCTCGAGCTGCTGCGGGCGAACGGGCTTGGTGATGTAATCCACCGCCCCAGCCTTGATCGACGACACCGCGTGCTCGATGCTGGCATACCCGGTCAACATTATGAGAGGCACCTCGTACCCCTCGCGCCTGATGAGCGACAGAAACTCCAGGCCCGTCAATCCCGGCATGCGGTAGTCCGAGATTATCAGATCCACGTTGCCACGCGCCAACGCCTGGAGAGCCTCCGGAACATTCCGGGCGCCGACAGCGTCATGCCCGGCGCGCCGCAGCGTATCCTCCAGTATCAACCCGACCGATGGCTCGTCATCTACATATAGAATGGTTGCCATTATTTGGTAGAGTACGAGTCCGGATATGGTTGGCGTAGGGGCGGGTCCCCGTGCCCGCCCCAAAATTGTCAGGCTACGCGTCCGCCCTTTCTCGAGCCTAAAGAGCGGGCGGCATGCGCTCGATACTCCACAGCATACGCTTTTGCGAGGAGCAAAGCAATACGATGCGCATCACCAACAGCATGATCCAGACTAACGCGACTCTGTCGCTGCAGTCGAATTTGCAAGCAATGAGCACCGCTCAGAATCAGGTGAGCACCGGTCTCAAGTACAGCTCATTCGCCGACGACCCGCAGGCGCAGTCGTCGGTCATGCAGACCTCCACCGCCCTCAATGCGCTCAATCAGTATCAGCGCAATGTCAACGATGCCACAGCCCGCGCAAACATGGAAGACACGGTGCTGCAACAGCTCACCGACACCGTGACGCGCGCGACGGCAATCGCAACGCAACAGGGCACTGCAACAGCGAGCGCGTCCGACCGCCTCGCCGCGAAACAGGAAGTCGATAACCTTCTCAGCTCCGCCGTGGCCGCTGGCAATACTCAGTACCAGGGCACGTATCTCTTCGGTGGCGACAACACCACGACTGCGCCCGTCACGACGACACCGCCATTCTATACTGGAACCCCGCCATCCGGAACTCACACGACAGCGATCGGTGCGGGCCAGCTGTTCAAGTCCAACCACAATGCGAAGGAGCTGCTGCTCGACACCGGCACGCTCCAGTCGCTCAAGGATCTTTCGACCGCGCTGGGCAACAACGACCAGGCCGGCATTGGTGCGGCCCTCACGAGCCTCAACAATTCCCAACAGGGAATCCAGTCGCTCGTCGGCGACCTCGGCGCGCGCGAGAACCAGCTTCAGGTCACCAGCTCCAACATCACCGCGCTTCAGCAGAACCTCACCACGTTCAAGTCAAATCTCTCGAACGTGGACCAGGAACAGGCGATAACCGATCTGGTGACCCGCCAGACGGCGTACCAATCCGCGATGCTCGCAACGTCGCGCGTGCTGGGCATGACCCTGACAGACTATCTGAAATGACATCCGCCGCCCTGGCTTACTCGATGCCCAGCACCGTCACAATCTCCTCCGACATACTAGGCACGATCGCCGTCGAGCCCGGTTCCTTGCTCACCTTCCCGCAGGGATTGCTCGGCTTTCCCGAGTGTCGCTCCTTCGTCCTTCTTCCGTCCGAACGGCCACACGTGTACTGGCTGCAATCAGCCGACTACTCGTCGCTCGCCTTCCTGCTTGTCGATCCGTTCATGTTCTTCGAAGGCTATACGCTCGACCTGGATGCGACGGAAACCCACGCTGCCTCGCCCGATGAGGTAAGCGTCCTCGCAATCGTAACGCTGCCCGGCGCACCCGGCGAGCTGCCCACCGCCAATCTTCAGGGGCCCGTGGTGATCAACACCCGCCTCAGCGAAGGCAGCCAGGTGGTGCTCGCCGAGAGCAGTTACGGCATCCGCGAGTCATTCGAGCTCTAGGACACGGATGTATCTGCTGCTTCCCGTTGCGTAGGGAATCGGCCAAACCGAAAGGCGTGGATTTCTCCACGCCTTTCGTGTTAAAGCTTTCTTCGGCACTGCCGATAAATAGTCCATACGGCCATACCGGCCGGACCGGGTGGAGCAAGGAAGCTCTGCCACAAACCGCTAAAGGAGCCACACCGTAATGTTTATTCAGAACAACATCAACTCGATGAACGCGTTGAACAACCTCAACACGAACGAGACCCAGCTGACCAGCTCGATCCAGAAGCTGTCATCTGGCTTCCGTCTCAATCGTGCAGGCGACGACGCGGCAGGCATGAGCATCGCGAACTCGCTTCGTAACAACGGTGTTGGCTTGCAGCAGGCCCAGCAGAATGCATCGCAGGCAGGCTCGCTGCTCCAGATCGCCGACGGCGCGACTCAGACGATTTCCTCGATCCTGGATCGTATGAAGCAGCTCGCCACCGAGTCTGCATCTGCCAACGTGACCGACAACGATCGCCAGAAGATCAACGCAGAGTTCACGCAGCTCTACGCCGAAATCAACCGCACGGTTGGAAGCACGGTGTACCAGGGTTCTCAGCTGTTGAACGGCAGCTTCGGCGTGAGCGATTCAGGCACGGGCACCGCGAACGCGGTTGTTGGCTTCTCGGGTCTCTCGGTTGCAGGCGCGAACGTCAACTCGACGTATACCTTCACGAAGGTCGATGCCACGCACCTGAAGCTCTCGGACGGCACGTTCAGTCAGACTGTCACGACCGCGGCGACGGGCGTTCAGACCGTGAACTTCGACAAGATGGGCATTTCGTTCTCGTTCAACGGCGATCCGACAACGCTCGACACCAAGACGATCATCACCGCAAACACCACCAGTGCGGCCTTCCGCGTTGGCAGCGGTGCAACCAGCGATTCGGATAACCTCGTGAGCGTGAGCCTCGGCGATCTTCGTGCCAGCTCCGCCACCGGCCTGAACCTCGCCGGCGTCTCCGTTGACACGCTGGCGAACGCGACTTCCGCTCTCGCGAGCATCTCGTCGGCCGTATCGGCGGTCAACACCGTCATCGGTTCGCTCGGTGCGGCTGAGAACCGCCTCAACTACGCGAGCACCAACGTCGCGTCGCTTTACCAGAACGTGTCGGCCGCGGAGTCGGTCATCCGCGACACCAACATGGCGCAGGAATACACGAACTACAGCAAGCTCTCGATCCTCCAGCAGGCCGGTACGGCGATGCTCGCGCAGGCGAACTCGAGCCAGCAGAGCGTGCTGAAGCTCTTCCAGTAAATGAACTAACCGGGTGAGGGCAGCGGAGAGGGATCTCCTGTCTCCCCAAGCTCGGCTACGAGACCGTAGGGGCCCGAATGGGCTCCTGCGGGCTCGTCGCATTCAGAGGACACAACGATGAGCACCCCTGTAGGATCATTCCCAGGTCTCGGCAGCACCTTCGACTACAGCTCGCTGGTCGACAGCCTCATTCAGATCCAGTCGCAGCCAGGCGTCGCGATGCAGACACGCATCACGACCGCACAGGCGCAACAGAGCGCGTACCAGACCTACAGCGGCCTCCTCTCGAACCTCGAGGCTACCACAAGCCTCATGCGCGATGGAACGGCGTTTCAGGGTGTCAACGCCAGCGTTTCCAACGCGACTGCTGCAAACGGCCAGACGATCCTCTCCGCCTCGGCGCTGAGCGGAGCGTCACCAGGATCCTACGCGGTCCAGGTGCTCCAGACCGCACAGGCGGAGAAACTCTCCGGCAACACCTTCGCGAGCAGCACCACGGCCCTCGGTCTTTCGGGCGACTTCGTCATCAATGGCAAGACCGTGACGATAGCCGCTACCGATACACTGGTCTCGGTTCGCGACAAGATCAACGCAGTCAACTCCGGCGCGACAGCCAGCGGTGTCAGCGCTGCGATCGTTACCGATTCGTCGAACGCGCAACGGCTCGTCCTCACGAGTGTGCAGACTGGTTCCCAGGGAATCAACCTCGTGGATGGCTCGCAGGGCATCGCCCAGTCGTTGGGCTGGATCGACTCGACCACTGCGATCAAGCACGTTACCAGCGCGGGAGCGCAGAGCGATAACTTCGCCTCTGCCACGACGAGCATCGCGTCTCAGCTCGGACTCACCGTCGCGCCAGGCGCGCAGACGGTCACGATAGCAGGTCAGGCTGTCTCGGTCGATCTCAGCACCGACTCGCTCACTTCGCTCGCGGCGAAATTCTCGGCGGTACCGGGGATCCAGGCGACAGTCCAGAGCACGACGGTCAACGGCGCCACGCAGTATTACCTCGACGTCCGCAACACGACGAGCTTTGTCGATGGCGGAAACACATTGCAACAGCTCGGCATTCTCACCGCCGGCAGGTCGGCCGTAGCGCAGCAGCTGCAGAGTAATGCGATGACGGACGGCAACGGCAGCACGCCGGCAACGGCGTCCACGCTTCTTACCAATCTGTGGAATGGCGGCTCCGCATCGGGCGCCCAGGTCGGTGACACGCTCACGATATCAGGAACCCGTGGTGATGGCTCGGCTGTGAATGTCTCCTTCACCGTGGCTGCAGGCAGCACGGTGCAGGATCTGCTCAATACGCTCAACGACGCAACCACCGGCTTCGGCGCAGGCGCGCGGCCGGCGACGGCATCCGTCGACGCGAGCGGTCATATCGTCGTCACAGACGGAACTGCCGGTCAGAGCAGTCTCTCGCTGCAGATGGTGGCCAACAATCAAGGCGGCGGCCGGCTCGATTTCGGTGCGTTCGCGACTACATCCACGGGTCGCTCGCGTGAGCTCGTGACCGGGACCGATGCAAAGTTCTCGGTCGACGGTGTCGCATTCACGCGCTCGAGCAATACGGTTTCGGACGTAATAGCAAACACGACGCTCACGCTCACCGCTGCGGATCCGAATACGATAGCGAACGTGAACGTATCGCTCAGCAGCAGCGCGGCGACATCGGCTGTTCAGAACTACGTCAACGCGTACAACGCAGTCGTCGATTTCATCAAGACGCAGCAGACGCCTGGAACCGATCCCAGCAGCAACCCGACTCTGTACAACGACCCGCTGTTGCGCACCGCGCGAAGCGCACTCTCCACGTTGATGCTCACACCAGTCACCGGTGCGGCATCGGATATGGCGACGCCGGACACGGTCGGCATATCGCTCACGAAGGACGGTCATCTATCATTCGATTCCACGAAATTCCAGACCGCGTTCACGAGCCGCTATGCAGACGTGACCAAGCTGTTCGAGGAATCCGGAGTCTCGACCAATCCGTCGCTCGTTTACACAGCCTCGACGAGCGCAACTCAGCCCGGTAGTTACGCTGTCAACATCACGCAGGTTGCTGCTCAGGCGCAGATGCTCGGCACCGGCTTCAGTGGCGTCTACAGCCAGCCTGGTGCGCCGGATACGATGACCGTCACCGATCTTGCATCGAGCTCCACCGCGCAGATTCAGCTGAGTGGAGGAATGACCACCGATCAGATCGTGGCTGCCCTGAACGCATCGTTCGGCACGCCGGAGAATCGTGCACTGTTGGGATCGGTGACACTGAACGACGCAACCGGGACGGCAGCCGCGACGTCCGCGACACTGCTGACCGATCTTCATCTGTCGAACGGCTCGTCCGCCGGAGTGGTTGCCGGCGATACGATCGGCTATAGCGGCACGCGTTCCGACGGCTCTGCCTACAGCGGCACATTCACCACGACTTCCACATCGACAGTTGCAGACTTCGTTACGCAGTTGCAGTCATCGGTTGGCACCAGCGCAACGGTATCGTTCGTCAATGGGCAGATCTCGGTGAAGGCGGCCAACAGCGGGACGTCGCAGCTCGCGATGTCGCTCACAGCGAACAACGAAGGTGGTGGCCAGCTCAATCTGGGGACGATGAACGTGACTGCAACCGGTCACGGTATTCTGTCGATGACTGCCACCGCAGTAGGCGGGCAGGTTCAGATTCAGCACAATGCGTACGGTGCGTCGGCCGGATTCTCGATCGCTTACTCCGGCACGGGGAATCCGGCGACACAGCTCGGGATCGCCGCGGGAAGTGCGTACGGCGCGGATGTGCAGGGCACGATTGGCGGCTACACCGCTACCGGGTCGGGACGCCAGCTCGTTGGTGCGTCCGGAACACCTGTCGATGGCCTGAGCATGGCCTATCTCGGTACGACACCTGGTGCGATCGGCAGTCTCACGCTGACGCAGGGGTTCGGCTCCGTGATCGACCGGCTTCTCACCAGCTGGACGCAGACCGGCGGAACGATCGATGCACAGAACCAGCAGCTCAACGACACGATAAGCATGCAGCAGTCGCGTCTCACTGATTTCAATGCGAGAATCGCGCTGCAGCGTGCCGCGCTGCTCAAGGAATACTCGACGATGGACAGCACAGTGCAGCAGATCATGGCCCAGGGGAACTCCTTCCTGGCAGCGTTCACGAACCCGTCGAACACCAGCACGAATAGAACCACCTCTAACGGGCTCGGCCAGTGACGCGGGCACTTGTCGCTGACGTACCGGTCGCTGCGTATGCCAAGGCGGTGCATGCGCTCGATGAATTCGACGCGCTCGTGTCGAAGTATGAGATGCTGCTCGACACGCAGCAGGTGCTTGTACGCACAGCGAACTTCGCCGGACTGTTCGAGATGGCATCACGCGGAGACAAGCTTGCACGCGATGCGGCACTGTGTGGCAAGCGCTTCGCGCCGCTCGTGAGCGCAATCGCGTCGGGTCAGTTCGCTGGCCCGCGTGCGAATGACATTCAGCGGCGAAGCTTCGCCTCCCGCTCGCAGGCCGAAACGCTGGATGGCTCCGCGTCGCGTCTCGCTGGCGTGTGTAGCGCACAGCGCGACATGATGGGTCGCGAGCTTCGTGGCGCGGCATCGCCGAATCTTCCCGGTAGCCTCCCGCCGGCCTATCGTACCGGATCACAGCGCTTTATCGACCGTCGCGGCTGAACGCGGCCTTCAGCGTCGCCAGGAGGAGCGGCGACGTTCAAGTTTTGCACCTGCTCACCCGACACTGGCCAGCATGGGATATAGCGCTTATACCTCCAAGTACCTTGAGAATGATGTCGTGAGCCGGTCGAAGGAATGGCTGGTTCCCCTGCTGTACGAGCACCTGCTGGCGCAGCTCCGGCGCGCTCAGGTCCAGATCCAGCAACGCGATTTCGAGGGCAAGGCAGCGAGCCTGGAGAAGGCTTCAGCGATAGTCATCGAGTTGATGGGATCTCTCGATCGTGAGAAGGGCGGGGAACTCGCCCAGCGCCTCGCAGCGCTGTATGCGTACTTCGGTACCGAGATCCTGGCCATTGGCCGGACCCTGGATATCGGACGACTCACCAAGATCATGGAGATGGCGTCCAGCCTGCATGAATCCTGGGTGATTGCCGCGCGGACTCAATGGCCGGCGGGAAGCACGGCTCAGCCCGGCGATTCGCTGTACGATCCCAGAGGGCGGTAACGTGCCCACGGCGGGATCGCTCCTCGAGGAAAACCTGGACCGCGTGATCGATTCCGTCGTTCGGAACGTCAACGCGGGACTGGGGGCGGTTCCGGACCCCGATTCCATGCAGGCGATGGATGCGACCGACCGCGCGTCACTCGACGAGGCGGAGGCGCGAGAGACAATGGCCGACCTGTGCGGCCACGTCGCGCACGCGCTGAGAGCGCTCGATACTCAACCACGTGCCACAGCCACGTACAGGGCACCCGAAGCACCAGCAGCCGCCCCTACGCTCAATCTGGTCCGCTAGGCACAGGTACGACCGGGCGGCGGTAAAGTAACGGCCCCCGTAACCCGATATTCGAAGGGAAGGAGATACTACACATGCACGTAAACAAAATCGCAGCCGACACACTTCGTACCGACGCGCTACAGCGCGTGCAGGGTGCAGCTGCGCCCGAAGTTCCCGTCGATCCCGTCTCGCCGATACGCGGCGCGGATGCGGTTCAGATATCGGATGCGGGGCTCGCTCTTGCAAGTGATGGTGCGAGCGCGCCGATCGCATCGGCCCTCGATCCGGCACGCGCCGATCAGATACGCTCGAAGGTTCTCTCGGGCGCCTACAATTCGCTTGAAATGGCCGATCAGGTTGCGCGCGCTGTAATTCGCAGCGGCGACCTGTAACAGCACTTTCTCAGTATTTCTGGAGCCAAGCACATGCGCTTCCTTGTTGTTGACGACTCTGCCACCATGCGCCGCATAGTGGTGAACTCCCTGCAACGCGTCGGTTTCAGCGACGTGGTGGAGGCGAGTGACGGAGCAGAGGCACTGGAGAAGATCGCTACCGTCGATTTCGTCATTACTGACTGGAACATGCCGAAGGTCAGTGGCGCGGAGCTCACGAGAGCGATTCGCTCTTGCGACGAGACAAAGTCGATGCCGCTCATCATGGTCACCGCACGCAGTGTTCGTGATGATATTCTCACCGCCATGGAAGCGGGAGTCGACAGCTACGTCGTCAAGCCATTCACCCCCCAGGTTCTGCGCGAGAAGATCGACGCGGTACTGGCTACCAGAGCAGCATAGATTCCAATGTCCAACTCACGCATCGCCGAAGTCCTTTACGATTCCGAGACGATGCTCCGCCTGGTCGACAGCGAGCTCGAAGAGCTGCGTGACGACGGGCGGGATACCGGTCTTCGCGGAAACAACGTCGGCGTGCTCCTCGCCATGATGCAACGCGCCACGAGCGAGATCGCACAGGTCCTGTGCACACTGCACACGAGTCGCGAGGCCCTCCAGGGCGTGACCCTTCAGGAAATTCATGACAGCACGGCCAAGCTTGGCGAGGTGTGTTCCGCCACCGAGCTCGCCGCCACACGCATGATGGATGGCCTGGAGCGTGCACACGCATACGTCGACCGCCTGGATGAGATCGACGCCTCCGGCTCATTCGACGACTCGATCGTCGAAGCAGCGGCCGTACGGGCGAAGGTGCGCGATGAGCTTTTCGCCGTCATGGGCTCGCTGCAGTTTCAGGACATCACATCGCAACAGCTGGGGCATGTCGCACAGATGCTCCGTGACATAGAGCGCCGGCTGCACGCAACGTCGTCGCTGCTATCCGGTGGTCGTGCGGAAGCGGCTGTCATTGCCAACGAACAGCTGCCAACGTTCAGCGAGTCAGCCTCCACGAGAAACTCGTTCGAGCGTCAGGCCACGGCCGACGCGCTGTTCTGGTGCGACCACTCCGGCAAGACCACGCAGTAGCCCACGCAGAGCCAGCTACAAAGTGCATGCGTCAGTTCTGATTCTTGGGCTCGGCATCTCGATCGAGGCGGTTCTCGTCGTCATGCTCGCTCGACACGTACGACGCCTGAAGCTTGCTGGTGCTGCCGCGGCAGCAACGACTCGCGTAGACGAGGGCCACGCGCAAAGCATCCGCGGCGCACTCACGGAGCGCGAGACGCTCATGCGCGAGATGCAGCAGATCCTCTCTGGGCTCGATCAGAAAGTGCGTGAGCGCACGCTCGAACTCGCAGAGGCGATGGAAAAGGCCGAGCAGGGGAACCAGGCCAAGAGCGAATTTCTTGCGCGTATGTCGCACGAGATCCGCACTCCCATGAACGGCATTCTCGGCATGACGGGGCTGCTCCTCGACACGGGACTCAATCAGGAACAGCGCGAGTACGTCGACACGGTTCGGTCATCGGGACAGGCGCTCCTCACGATCATCAATGAGATTCTCGACTTCTCCAAGATCGAAGCGGGCCGACTCGAGATCGAGATCATCGATTGCAATGTTCGCACGACGGTGGAGGAAGTCGTCGAGCTGCTTGCCGATCAGGCGATGCAGAAGAAGCTGGAGCTCGGCTTCTATGTCGACGAGCACGTACCTGCCGTCGTTCGCACGGATCAGGGCCGGCTGCGCCAGATTCTCCTGAACCTGGTAGGCAACGCGATCAAGTTCACACACGTCGGTCGCATCTACATCCACGTGACCGTCGAGTCGGAAACCGACGCAGGCGTGCAATTGCGATTCGACGTCAACGACACCGGCATCGGTCTCACCGCCGAAGCGCGAACGCGATTGTTCCAGCCGTTTCAGCAAGCAGACAGTTCCACTACGCGCAAGTACGGCGGCACCGGTCTGGGACTCGCGATCTCGAAGCATCTCGTCGGCCTGCTCGGCGGCGCCATGGACGTCGCCAGCGTTCCGGGTGAGGGAAGTGTATTTCACTTCACCATCGCAGCGCAGCGGGGACCACGAGTGATGTCGACGCCGAGCGCAAACGTGATGAAGGACTCACGCGTCCTGGTACTCGTTCGCGGCAAGCTCACACGTGTAGTGCTCCGACGTTACGCCGCAGATTGGGGTGCAATCGTGGATGGTGCACGCACGGTTGCCGATGCGCGCGCTTTGCTTCGCGCCAGCATCGCTGCCGGTCAACGGTACGACCTGGTGATCGCCGATCTTTCGACGCTCGGCTCCGATCCTCTTCGGTCGATTCGGGATCTGCGCCGCGAATTTTCCGAGGGCATCGGCGGCGTTGTCGCGCTGGCACCAAACCGGCAAAAGCCCAGCGCCGACACGGCGTCCAGAGCGGGCATCGACGTCACCTTCGCCCTGCCAGTCCGTCCCACGCGACTGCTTGGGGTTCTCGGATCGGTGCTCCATCCGGATCTCGCGCCCAAGGTACGACGGGTAGCCGAAACGGCAGTTGCCGGTGCACAGAGCAAGGCACGCGCGCGCATACTGGTGGCAGAGGACAATCCCGTAAACCAGCGCGTAGCGTCGCACATGCTGAACAAGCTCGGGTATCGCTGCGACATTGCATCCAATGGTCTGGAAGCTGTCGCGATGCTTGCCCAGCTCCCGTACGATCTTGTGCTGATGGATTGTCAGATGCCCGAGATGGACGGGTACACCGCTACTCGTGCGATCCGGCAACGCGAGGATGCTCAGGATCGGCATACGCCGATCATCGCAATGACAGCGAACGCAATGCGCGAGGATCGTGCGCGTTGCCTGGACGCAGGCATGGATGGCTTCATTCCAAAGCCGATCGCGCTGGAAGAGCTCGAAACTGCCATGGAATGCTGGATCCCGAGCGATTCGAAACCAGGTGCCGAGAGTTCAACGCCTGATGCCAGCGACTATCTGTTTACTGGACCGGCGAGGCAGCGCGAACCCGCCGAATCCGGTCCGGCGACGTCGTTCGCGGCCGATCCGGGTCTGGTCGCGGCGCTTGCGGCCCAGTTCGATAATTCAGGGGGCTCCATGGATCAATCATCGGTCGACCTGTCCGTGCTGGATAATCTCGCAGCCATGGCGGAAGGTGGCGATGACTTCGTGTCGCGCCTCATAGGAACGTTCATATCGGACACTTCGTCCCGAATTGTCACTCTTCGCGCTGCGTTGGATACCGGGGACCTGCCTCTGATCGAGCGCACGGGTCACGCCCTCAAAGGCAGCAGCGGTAACATGGGTGCGACGACCATGGCCGCGCTGGGTGCCGCGCTGCAAGGGGCGGGGCAGAAGCACGATGCGGCTGGCGCGCGGACGCTGATCGACGAGATGGAAGCCGAGTTCATGCGTGTCAGAGGGGTTCTCGACAGCGCTTTTCCGAGTCACGCCGTAGCAGCCTGAGGCTTGGCAGCACGGGCCTTACGGTGGACGTTCTCCTCTACAGTCCGGCCCTGAGACGCCGATAATTGGAGTATGATCCAGATCATCGAAGACGACCTCGTCACGTGCCACATCATCTCCGCGTTGCTCAAGCGTATGCGTTACGCGCACTGCGAAGCGCACACCGGCGCCGAGGCTCTGCAGCAGCTTCGAACGCAGCCGATCGACATGGTGATTGCCGACATGATGCTGCCTGACATGAACGGCCTGGATCTGCTCAAGCAGAAGCACAGCATGCCTCATCTGCGTGACATTCCAGTGCTCTGCTGCACAGCTCAGGCGGATATCGAAACGGTGGAAGCAGCGCTCGGTTTTGGCGCAATCGATTTCGTGAAGAAACCGATCGCGATCCAGTCGTTCGCGGGGCGCATCAATCGCGCCATGGAACGCTCGCCGGTACGCTGGGAATCGTGGCGCGAGATGAGCAAGCGTCTGCGCTTCTACAGCCGGACGATCCAGCCGATGCTGGCCATCGCGAACCAGGTTCTGCATGAACTGGACGACGCTCTGGCACAGGCGCAGGTCGGACCTGCCGACGTTCCGTTGCTCAACTCGGTGGTTACCCGCGCTCGCGGTGCCGCGCTCAACGTCGGCGCGATCCGTACCGTGCAGCAGATCGACAAGTTGTGGAAGGGCGACGGCGCGGCGGAGGAAGTCGAACATCTGCGGGCCGCTATGGTGATCGAACTCGCGGCGTTCGACGACGCCATCAAGAACCGCGCGTCGCAGGGTGAAGTTCCGTCGCCGATTGGCGGCACCGGGCACGCTCCGACACCAATGGCCGCAAGCGGAATGTAGCTTCGCCGGATGGTTGGTTGACGTGTTTTTTCGAGATGGAGCAGAGGCATACCGCGGTTATATTGCGATATGCCTCTTGTTGCGTTCACCTCTCTGCCCGACGACGCGCGAGTCTGGGTGTTTGGAAGTGCGGACGAGCTGTCCGCGGAACGGGAGTCCGTTCTGCTTGCAGCAATCGACGACTATCTGAGCGACTGGCGCGCGCACGGATCTCCCTTGACCGTTGCGCGAGAATGGCGTGACGGGCGATTCCTCGCGATAGCCGTGGATCAGCGTGACGAGAATGCGTCGGGCTGTTCGCTGGACGCGTTGTTTCGCGTGCTTCGCGATCTCGAGACACACCTGGGCACTTCGCTGCTGGGAAACTCCCGGGTTTACTTCCGGACCCGGAATGGCTCCATAGACGCCACTGATCGCGCCGGTTTTGCGGAGCGTGCACAGGCCGGCATGATTGCAAGCGATAGCCGTGTGTTCGACCTGAGCGTGCAGACCGTTGGCGAGTGGCGCGGTCGCTTCGAGGTCGATGCTGCCGAATCCTGGCACCGAGCCCTCTTGCCGGTAGCGGTCTAACCTGCCGCAGGTCGGCGCCAGGCGAGCGCCACGGTGGTTCCGATAGTTGGTATGCAGGCGTACATTTGCGATTCACCTTGGATCGAGGAGACCGCCATGTATCCATCAGCGCGACGCTACTCAAGGTCGTTGTCGTTTGCGGGGGTTGTCTTGATGGCCAGCTGTGCATCCGGTAATGCGCCGCTCAGCGCCGGAGTGTCCAGCGGGCCTTCCATACAGGAAAGCAACACGCAGAGCGGAGATCGCATGGCGACCGTCCCCCAGTTCAAGGTGGCCCAGCGGATGACCGTGCAAGTCCCGATCGCGGATGCGTGGACCCGCCTCGCGAAGGCTTACTCCGATCTCGGCATACCACTGACGACGGTTCAGCCCGATGCGCACGTGCTTGGCAACGAAGGGATGAAGCGGAGTCATACACTGGCGAATCAGCGTCTGTCACAATTTCTGGATTGCGGATCCGGCGGCAGCGGCAGTGCCAACGCGGATGTCTATTCGATCAACATGAGTGTGGTGTCACGTCTGAGTCCGACGTCCGAGAACGCCACCGAGGTCGCAACTCTGATCCAGGCGACGGCGACGCCGATGGCCTTTGGGACGGCTCCCGTGGTCTGCTCCACAACAGGTTCGCTCGAAGCGCGCATCGCGTCGATGGTAGGCGGGACCGCACCCGCGAAGTGACGCCCGCAGAGCGTAGCGACGGAGGGCGGCGGAGCAACGGACGCCGCCCTCCGTTCCTCGCGCCGCGTATATTCAGGTAGGACCACATGGATTCCTATACCTTCGCGCTCGCGCTTGGCGGTGCCGGCCTGGTCGCGATGGCCGCGACGGGCCTTGCGCATTCCGGATCGCACGAAGGTGCGGGTGGGGGTGGGGGTGGGGGTGGCCATGATTCCGGCGGCCACGGGCATCTGCCGCACGGCGACAGCGCGATGCATGCCGGCCATGCCGCCGCCGCGCACCTCCCAGCCCACGCGGCGGCACATCATGCGGGCGGATTGAAGTCCACGCTACTGTCGCTGGCATCTCCCCGGGTTCTGTTCAGCTTGCTGGTGGGCTTTGGACTCACGGGGGTCGTCGCGCGGCCGCTGTTGAGCGGCGTCGTGCTGCTGTTCGTCGCATTGCTTGGCGCCGTCGTGTTCGAACGTGCGCTGGTCGCGCCGCTGTGGCGGTTTCTCTTTCGATTTGCGTCCAACCCCGCAACGACGCTCGAAGGCAGCCTGCTGAGCGAGGCTCGCGCAGCGAGCGGTTTCGACGACAATGGACAGGGACTGGTGGCCGTCGAAGTCGATGGCCAGATCGTTCAATGCCTCGGCACGCTGCGCGACGATGATCGCGCGCTCGGCGTGCGGGTTCGCGCTGGTGATGTGTTGCGTGTGGAACAAGTGGATGCCGCACGCAGTCGTTGCACAGTTTCGTATGTCGGACATGGCGCCAGATAGACAGGCAATGCGCGACTGATACATGCGACAACTCAAACAACTTACAGGGACCATCTGACCATGGAATCACTGCTTCTGATCGTCGGCGTCGTATTCATCGTCCTGATCCTGATTCCGACGATCGTCGCTTCATTTCTACGCAACGTCGAAGCCGGCACGATACGGTTGGTGAGCTGGACCGGCGGTGGTACGGTGATCTACCGCGGTCCGGGGAAGTCCAAGGAAATCCCGCTGCTGACTACGGGCACCACGTTGTCGAGCAAGGTGATCAACGTCGATCTCGACATCACGGACCAGACAGCGGATGTGGATGAGAACGGCCATCCGCAGCCCATCAAGGTTCGAGTACTGGCGAGTGCCATCGTATCTGTCGGGGAGACGGATGCAATGATCAAGACCGCGGCGAACCGCTTTTTCGCGAAGCCGGAGGCGGATCAGATGAGCACGATCACCGATCTGCTGTCGAGCTCGGGACGTCGGGCAATCAATCTGCTCACGCACGATCAACTCTTCTCCGCCAAGACCGCTCCGCGCGCGATCACATCGCAGTCGGGAGCCGAGGTGGCCAGCACTGCGATGATGGTTCCATCATCGGCGAATCAGATGTCGGTATCTGCGGCTCAGGCAGCGGACGACGATGACGATCCACTGGCCGTCATCATTCGCAAGGCTTGTTCGCGAGAGCTGACGGATCTCGGACTCGGGTTCAATTCGCTCAACATCAAGGTCGTGCAATCCGAGGTCGCAGACGCACGTCGCAGACAGTCGGCCGCGGAAGCGCAGGCGAACGCCGATATCGTTTCCGCGCAGCAGGCGCGTCGTGCCAAGGAGGCCCAGCTCGAAGCAGAGCGCGTGATCTCCGACAAACAGCGCGAGCTGGAGCAGACCAAGGCGTCCAATGCCGCACTCATCGCGCAGGCCGAAGCACTCAAGCAGGATGCGCTTGCCGTGCAGCGTACGTCTGAGCTGGAGGCGACGCAGATCGCGCAGGCGCGTGCAGATGCCGAGCGTGTGAAGATCGAGGCGGAGGCAGCGGCCGACGCCGAAGCAATTCGGATAACTCGCGTCGCCACGGCGAACGCCGAAAGTATTGCCAAGGTGAACGCTGCGATTCAGGCAGGTGGCGAGAGCTACTTCCGTTATCGTCAGATCGAGCTGTTGCCGCAGGTGGCACCGGTCATCGCGAGTGCGCTGGCCGAGGCGCGGTTGATCAATATCTCGAGCGACGGCACGAGTGCGGCGGACGGGGCTACGAACAATATCACGAGCGTGATTCAGACGGTGCTTGCGGCGCAGCTCGTCTCAAAGAGCGGGATTGGTGAGGGGAAATAACGTTGGGTGAAGCTGACAGACAGACGGGCGAGCATCTTCCGGACGCGATCGGGCGGGTGCTGCGACGGTTCCGTGCGATGGACCGTGCAGACAAGATGCAGGCGCTGGTGCAGTATTCGCGCAGGCTGGAGCCTGTTCCGGAGCGGTACGCCGATGTAGATCGTGCAGCGTTCATCGTACCGGAATGTCAGACGCGGGTCGACATATTTCCTGAAGTGCACGATGGGAAGATGCACTTCTACGCAGACGTCAACGTGCGTCAGTCACCGACGGTGGCGGCTGTTCTGGCCATTGTATTCGCGGCGGTGAACGATCAACCTCCGTCAGTAACGCTCGCAATTCCGCATGACTTCGTGCCGATCCTCATGGAAGGGATGGGCCTCAATGCGCGCGAAGTCGGTCTGAACGCAATGGTCACGCGTCTCAAGCGCGCCGCGGCTGCTGCTTCGGCATCTGCTTCAGCGTCGGAGCAGCAGCCACCGGCGATTTGAATTACGCCGGTGCTCCTGCGACTTTGAGGCCGGCTGTCTTCTCCTTGACTGCAGCCTCGAGCTGGACGCTGAGCATGACACCTTCAGCCGATAGACGGCGCATCAGCTCCAGCATTACCGCTTGCTGTGAGTCCACGTAGACCTGATAGGCGGGGTCTGTGAGATAGTAGACGGACGTGAAATCGATGGTAGTGTCGCTCAGCGTGGTCATTGCAGCGCGAACAAAGCGCGTATTGGGAATGCTCTCGATCACTTCCCGCATGATCTTCGGAACGAGCGCGAGCTTGTCAGCGGGTGTGCTACCAGCGACACGGGTCACCACGACTGCCTGCCGTTCCTCCATGCGCCCGAAATTGCGAATGCGTCCCTTGAGCAGGTCACTGTTCCCGAAGACAATCTGTTCGCCGGTGTCGGAGCGCACGCGCGTCGATTTGAGTCCGATATGCTCGACCTTTCCTGAAAACGTATCGACCTGAATCGAATCCCCGATCACGAACGGCTTGTCGGTGACTATGGACATTGCGGCGAAGATGTCGCTGAGAACGTTCTGGAGTGCAAATGCGATCGCGATACCGCCGACGCCCAGTCCGGCTACCAGCGCAGTGACGTTCTGCCGGAATCCCTCTTCGAGGGTTATGATCGCAAGTATGATCCACAGCGTGACCTTGATCAGAACCGAGATCGCCTGGATCGTCGTTGCGTCCGCGCGATTGCCCTCGTGGCGCTGGACGTACGACCGGGACCAGTAGTTGACCAGAACGTTGATCCATATCCCGATCTGCAGGAACAACGCGATGATTGCAACCGCTTCCAGGGCGCGGTCGATTCGCGTTTCGTATTTGTGCGGGAAGTCGACGAACTGCGGAACGAGCCACGCCGTGAGGAAGATTATGAAGAGCAGGCGGGTGCGCTGCGCCAGTTGCTTTACGACGGGCGAGATCTGCATGGCGATAAAATTACAGCACTTTGGCTTGAAGATGCGTCGCTACGCCGTTCGACGGCGTTCCCACTCCGCGAGCTGGTCGCAGGCATCACAATTGCCGCAGGTCCAGTCCGGCGCCACGGCTTCCCCGAAATGCTCGAGGATGAACCGGGTCCGGCAGCCGGTAGTCTGGCAGAACTGCACGATGGTATTGAGCTGTTCCTGATCTCTCGCGCGCCGTTCCTCATAATCAGTCAGATCCGCGCTGAGATCGATCGACGTGAGATTGTCGCGAAGCCGTTGCCAGTGGTTGCCTCGATGCTCGCGTGCCAGCCCGTGTTTCTTGAGCAGCGCGAGAACGATCTTCACCTTGCGTGTGGCGACTTCGGTCACGTCTACGAGGTCGTCGAGCGATACCAACGCGTCGGCGGGATATTTCTCGAGTGCAATCGCCACGCGTGCTGCCTCGGAAACCTCGGGATACTTGCCGCCGAGGAAGTACGACTGGATGCGCCTGTCCTCGACGCGATACAGCAGCGTGCATGTTGCCGGCTGTCCATCGCGGCCAGCTCGTCCTGCTTCCTGGTAGTAGGATTCGATGGAGCCGGGAAAGTGGTAGTGAATCACGAAACGCAGATCCTGCTTGTCGACGCCGAGCCCGAATGCGTTGGTCGCCACTATCGCTTTGAGTTGACCGCTCATGAAGCGGTCCTGAGTATCACGGCGCTCCGCCGCGGCCATCTTGCCGTGATACAGTCCGATCTGCAACTGATCCGCAAACTTCTCGGACAGCTGTTTGTGCAAACGGGCTGCCTCCTTGACGGTTGCGGCGTAAATCACGCCGGATCCGGGCGTGTCGTTCAGGAGGTTCTCGACTATGCGATCCTTGAGATTGTCGTTGACGGCGCGCACCACCTGAAAGCGAAGATTGGGCCGCGCGAAACCGGTGACGGTCAGATATGGATCGCGCATCCCGAGCTGGCGAATGATGTCGTCGCGGACGATCTGCGTCGCTGTCGCCGTAAGTGCCAGGATTGGTGGCCGGCCGACACGTTGCGCTATCGAGCCAAGCGTCAGGTAATCGGGACGGAAGTCGTGGCCCCACTGCGACACGCAGTGCGCTTCGTCGACGACGAAGAGGGATATCTCGCGCTGAAGCAGCTGCTCGAAGAAATCACGATCCTTGAAACGCTCCGGCGTGACGTAAAGGATCTCGCCCTCCCCGTCCGCGATCTGGCGGCGCGCCTCTCTGTTTTCCGCGGACGAAAGATGCGAGTGCAGCGACACCGAGTCGACGCCTATCGCGTCCATCTTGTCGTGCTGATCCTTCATCAGCGCAATGAGTGGGCTTACGACAAGCGTGAGGCCCGGCGTCAACAGGGCGGGGAGCTGGTAGATCACCGACTTGCCGCTGCCCGTGGGCATCACGACGAGTGTGTCACGCCCGGAGAGGAGCGCGTCGATTGGTTCCCACTGGCCAGGTCGGAAATTTGGATGACCGAATCTCTCGGACAGCAGGGATCTGGCTCGGGGCCGTTTGCCGGCCGCAGCAGTCTTGTCTGTCATGCAATCCGCATGCAAGGCAGGATCCATTCCGCGGGAGCGGCGATGCCGGGATCATTCAGTCAATCCCGAACCTCCCGGCGTGAATTCGCGGTCATTTCAGTTGGGCCGGCGCTCCGGCGAGGCATATGAAAACCAGGATCCCCCGGCGTGCTCGATCCGCAAGACGCGATCGCCAAGGCCCGTCGCCAGCTTGCAGCCGTCCGGCGCGTAGACGTAGCCGACGTCGGTGCTGTCCGGCTCCGTCGATCTGACGAAAGTGCACTCGTGATAACGTGCGTCTCTGTACACTGCCCGGAACCCGCCGCGCTGCAACAGGCCGTGAAGCGCGTCGATTCGCGCCGAGATCGCAACGCGCCGGTCCTTGCTCGTTATGGGTGTCGCTGCCGTCGCGGTAACGACGTCCGGGACAGGGGCCAGTCGGTAAACTGCAACGATGGAGTCCAGGATCGTCTTGTGCGCAGCGAAGGTCGCCGTGGCTGTTGCCAGTGCAGCACCGCCGGCGGGACTGAGCGCAACTTCGGTCGGTTGAACGTTGGGCAGTCCGCGAACGAGCCAGATCGCCCGTCGTCCAACCGGGATTCCGCGCCAGCTCATCACCGCATGACCGACCAGTGCTGCACTGTCGGCGCCTATTTTTCGCACTATGCGTTCGCCAGCCGGTCCCTCATCCACTGCTACGACCGCGCAATCCGTGTGGCTCGCGACTGAATAAATACTGGGCCACAGATTGTATTGATTGGCCCTGCCGCCGAGGTTGAGCGAGAAGACGCGCGGATTGTCCGGCAGGTTGAACGCGAGCTCGGACGCATCCTGATATCGATCAGCCGCGATCCACGTTGCCGTGCAGTTCCTGTTCGCGGCCTCTGCCTTCTGCACCGCGCGCGCGAGATCGGGCCAACCATACGCTTTCGATATGGGATCCCTGCGTGCCGGGACATCGATCACGCGTGCGGCGGCCTGCGCAATCACCACCAGTGTACACGCAGCGCCGAGCACGGAACCAGCGATCAGCCATGCGCGGGCGCCGCGGCGCAGTCGCATCGTTGCGAGCAAGGGGAGCGCTGCGACGAGGGCTGGAACGGGCCAGTTCGGCTCGACTGGGCGTCGGATGGCACTAACCACAAAGAATGCAGCGACAGTGGTTGCGATGACCGCAAACATGAAACGCCGATCATCGGCCATGCGGCGCAGACCGCGCGCAACGGCAAACGCCGCCATCACAGCTATGATTGGTGAAACGATTCCGAGCTGCCCGGCAACCAGTCCGGCCTCTCGGCTGACGATCGAGCCGCGTGCCTGCGTGAATCCGTGATGCAGTTGGAATACGAAGGAGATCCAGCCGTTGTGAGAATTCCAGACCAGCGTGGGTGCCAGCACTGCCAGCGCTAGCAATGTTGCGAGGTAGGGACCTGGTTCGGCCAGTCGCATGCGCAGGTCGCGTCGCGACAGAAGTGCGACGAGCACGCCAGCAGGGATCAGTACCGATGTGAATTTGGAGCAGAAGGCAACACCGAGCATCACGCCGGCTGCACACCACCAACCGAGTGACGTAACGGACTTTGGCGGCGATGCAATGGCTCGTTCGAGCGACGCGAGCGTAAGTGCGATTGCAGCAAGCAGAGGAGCGTCCGGTGTCGCAAGTACGAATCCGACAAGGGCGCCAGGTATCACCAGCATCAGCAATGCAGCGCGCACACCCGGATCATCGAGTGCGCTCGTGGCTCCTCCAGCGTCGGCGACGTCGCGAGTTGACTCAGCGCTCAGCCGCCACGCCATCACGACGACCGCAATCGAGGCGAGTGCGCCGGCGAGAATGGCGCCAAACCGGACACCAAGCGCGGTCTGTCCGAAGATCGCGGTGCCCGAGCGGATGAGAAGGGCGACGGCTGGCGGATGATCGAAATACCCGGCAGCGATGTGCCGGCTCCAGTCCCAGTAGTACGTCTCATCGGGAAGCAGCGGGATGAATGCGGCGAGCGCGAGACGTACTATCGACGCGACGACGATCAGAGCGATTGCGAGCTTTGCGTTGCGCATCGTTACTTCTGAATGACTCCCTGCAGGTCGCCCGAGACGAGCGCTGCGATGTTGGCGAGAATGACCGGTCGTGCGGCACCGCCGGCGCTTGCGAGGAAGATCGGATCCCACTCGGGGTGGAACCACTGCTTGAATTCCCTGATTCCCTGAAAGTTGTAGAATCGCTCCCCGTACCCGCGTATGGCAACCGCAAGCTGGTTCCAGATCGGTGCGCCGCGGTGAACGCTGAGTCCGCTGAGCGATGCCATCCCGAGGTTGAACCAGCGGAAACCCTCGCCGCGCGCCCAGAGCATCATCTCGATCAGGACGAAGCGCATGATGCCGGGCGGTGCATCTGTGGTGTAGCGCATGAGATCAGCTTCGATCTCTTCCTTTCCCCCCGAGAGCCAGGCGTTGGAGAAAGCAACGATGCGTCCATCCTTCCGTGCGATCGCTACCGGGTAGCGCGCTACGTAATCGTCGCTGAAGGAACCCAGCGAAAACGATTTCTCCCGTGTCTGCTTCTGTCTGAGCCATTCGTCGGAGACGGCGCGCAGCTCGGGAAGAAGGGGTGGTATGTCGGCTGGCTGAACGATCTCGAACTTGTATCCGTCGTCCGTGATCTTGCGCCATACGCGTCGCAGATTCTTTCTGCTGGACCCTTCCAGAGAAAAGTCCGCGAGCGAGACGCGTGCCTCCTCGCCCAGCTTGACGACGTTGAGCCCATGATCGAGGTACAGATACAGGAGTGTCGGAGCAACCTTGTAGAATACCGGCCAGCCCCCGTTCTGATCTGCCAGCCGTATGAACGAGCGAATGAGCTCTGTCGCGTCGGAAGGCATGCAGATCGGATCGCCGAGCGAGACCCAGCTACGTCCGTGCACACCGAACATGATGAACCCGGTGCGTTGCTCATTGAACAGGAACGACTTGTCACCCAGAAATGCGAGCTGCGCGGCCGCTTGCGGATAGTTCGCAACGATCGCGCGCGCGTCGCGCAGATCTGCCTGGGTTGGCCGCGGAGCTGGCTTGCGTGCAGTACGCATCAGGCGCAGGGCCGCGAATACCATCAGTGTGGCGAGAACACCAGCGCTCGCGCGTAGAAAGCGAGCAGCCTGCGCATGTCTCGCGAAATGGAAGAAGGTAGCGATCGAGATGTCGACATTGGCATACGACAGCAGACCCAGCGCGATCGAGCCGAGCGTCACCAGCAGGATCGCCGCGATCCATGATGCAGAGAAACGCTCTTCGATCAGCGAGCTGCGGCGATAGAAATACTTTCGGCTTGGCAGGAACGCGGCCAGCATCAACGAGAGAACGAGTGCCTGTTCTATGTCCAGCGCGCGGAGCAGCGACAGTACGATGCCCGCGACGAGCATCCCGATGGTGAGGTGGTACGCGACGTCCAGCCGCCGCTCGACGCCGCGTGCCAGGATGAGCAGCGTCACGCCCGCGAGGTTGTCCATGAAATGGGACAGCTCGACGACCGGGAGCGGAATCCACATGCTCAACCATCGCAACCGTCCGGCGATCGCAGGCGTGGCGCCCGAGAACAGCAGGAGCGCTCCAGCGACAAAGGTGAATATCGCGAGCATGCGCGGAACGATCGCCGCCGTGCGATCGCCGCCCAGGCGTCGCAACCGCTGAATCGGAGCCGAGTGCCGGAAGAGCGCGATGCCGAGGTAGCCTGCAGCAAGAGCGACCGTAATGCCAAGTACGTAATGATGGCGGGTGGAAGTTACCGGTGGCACTGTTACTCGCGGGCGGGGATGCGTAATGTCACGAAGCGAAAATATATGGCTGATTCATCTTCCGATCTCTATTTGGTCACCGCGCCAGGACTGGAGCACATCACGGCTTCGGAGCTTGCTGCCCTTGGCATGACTTCCGGCAGTGAACTGCACGGCGGTGTTGCATGGCGCGGCACGATGCTGGATCTGTACCGTGCCAATCTGTGGCTGCGCACAGCCACCCGGGTGCTGATACGCGTTTCCAGATTTCATGCCGGATCCTTCGCGGAGCTGGAGCGGCGGGCAAAGGCAGTGCCGTGGGGACGCTTCGTTCGCGCGCGAGACCGTGCCCGATTCAGGGTGACCTGTCACAAGTCGGCTCTGTATCACAGCGATGCGGTGGCGCAGCGACTGGGCGAGAGCGTCGCTGCGGAAACAGGGTGCACGTTCGTCGGAAATGCGGAAACCGATGAACAGGATCCGGCCTCCCACGAAGCGAGTTCCGGGGAGCAGCTGTTCATCGTGCGGATCGACCATGACACTGTCACCGTGAGCGCCGACAGCTCTGGGACACTGCTGCACAAGCGCGGCTATCGCCAGGCGACCGCCAAGGCGCCGATGCGGGAGACCCTGGCCGCGGCGATGCTGCTGTCGAGCGGATGGAGTCGCCGGGAACCATTGGTCGATCCGCTGTGCGGCTCGGGGACCATCCCGATCGAGGCCGCCCTGATTGCGCGAAACATGGCGCCCGGAATGAATCGCGAATTCCGATTCGAGCGATGGCCCGGCTTCGATCGTACGGGCTGGGCGGCCCTGCGCGACGAGGCGCAGGCCGGCGTGGCAGATTCTGCCCCGGCAAGCATTGTCGCTTCAGATCGCGACGCTGGGGCCATAGACGCCGCCATGTCGAACGCAGTGCGTGCCGACGTCGGTGGCGACGTCCAGATCGTGCAACAGCCACTGTCCGCAACGAGTCCGAGCGACGAGCGAACAGGATGGCTCATAACCAATCCACCCTACGGAGTACGTATTGGAACGGATGTTCGAAACCTTTACGCGCGACTTGGATCCATGATGCAAACCTCGTTCGCAGGCTGGAACCTGGGGATTCTATCGGCTTCTACGGAACTCGACCGGCAGCTGGGGATACCTCTCGAACAAATGTTCGAGACAAAGAACGGTGGGATCGCGATAAGATTTTTGCGGGGTAGGGCGCCAAATGAGTGAGGGAACCGTGGTATCGCTGAATATTTCGCGAGGCGGCGTGCCCAAGTTGCCCGTCCGGAGTGCGGAGCTCGGCGTTTACGGCTTCGCCGGGGACGGCCACGACGATGTTGAATCTCACGGTGGGCCGGAGCGGGCGGTGTGCATCTATGCGACGGAGCTCATCGAGGCGCTTCAGCGGGAGGGACACCCGATCTTCCCGGGCTCGGCGGGGGAGAATCTGACGATCACCGGGCTGGACTGGGCCGAGATGATACCCGGAGCGCGGGTCACGGTCGGGGGCACGGTGGTCCAGTTGACCGATTATACGTCCCCTTGCAAGACCATCCGGGACTCGTTTACAAACGGACGTTTCACGCGAATCTCCCAGAAGACGAACCCTGGTTGGAGCCGAGTGTATGGTAAGGTCCTGATGGGGGGAGTTGTTAGTTTAGGGGAGCTGGTTGTGGTTGTCCCATGTTGAATGGCACAGTCCCTGCCCCTTTTGGGCCGCGTACGGCAATCATGCCGCCGCAAATTGATGCAGGAGTCAGAATTTTATGAAGTCCTTCTCTCGTTTGGCAATCTTGCCGCTGGTCGTCCTCGCCTTTGGGTGCAAGGGCAACGACTCCAAGAAAGTTGATGACGCTCTGAACAGCGACCTGTCGCTTGCCTCGCAGGCACACCCAATGACTCCGGCCGACAGCGTTTCGGCACTCGAGCGTTCCCGCACCAATTCTCTGGCTACTCAGCAGACCGCGACGGCGCCTGTGACGCACAGGACCGTAGTTCATCATGTTTACGAGGGCAGCAGCGGCAGTTCGGCCGCTCGGTCGTCCGGCACGCACATCGAGAAGAACACCAACCGCGACGCCGCGATCGGAGCTGGGGCTGGCGCGATTATCGGTGCGGTGACGAGCAAGAACAAGGTGAAGGGTGGAGTGATAGGGGCGGCAGCCGGCGGAATACTGGGTGCTGTGATCGGGAACAACGTGGACAAGAAAAAGGTACCAAACCGGCCGTAAGGTAGGATCGCCTTTCCGGCTCGACCGGTTGGAGGGCGGCTCTCAGCCGCCCTCTTCTTTTTGCAGCCAATCCTCGACACTGCCGTTACACGCCCCCACTTTCGGAGCGGGTGCTCGCGCGGCATCATTCTGTAGAGTGCCTACAGAGGCCGAAATCTTGAGTCCATTGTACGTCGTCTGCGTAGCGCGTCACGAGTATCTCGCAAGCCACATCGCTCGATTCTTCGAGAGCGATGAAGTCTGCACAGTCGGTGTCGTGGGAGTGCAGGGCGTGGTGGAATCCACACGTTCATGCGCACCGGACGTGGTGGTATGCGAGTACGAATTGTTGACGACGCAGCCGCTGGACGAGTGGGAGTGCGACGAGGTGCTGCGCAAGACGCCCATCGTTGCCGTGAGTCTCACGCGCAGATCCAACGAGCTGGTGCCGCTGGACTGCAACGGAATCGCAGGATTCCTGTATCTTCCCACGCTGGATTCGGCGAACGCGCTCAAGCTGGTACGAGCGGCAGCTGCGCGTCCACGCTACACGCCGGGTGCGCCGACCTTCACTGGCACCCGTTCCGAATCCCTTTCGGCGGACGCTCCGCGCTGATTCGGAGTGCGCGAAAAGCGCCGCAAGAAAGGGTTAAATTGAGAGCCATGAGTAGCGAAGCCATAACGAGCGTCTTCAACGACGGCTACATAGCCGAAGTTTACGACGCATACAAGCGCGATCCTGCGTCGGTAGATGAGTCCTGGCGCCAATTCTTCCGTTTCGCCGAAGGGATTGGCGGAACGGGTTCCCTCGGTCAGACGGCGATCGGCTCGGACGCACTTCGCGCGGCAGCCGGTGCTGCTGCGCTGCTCGACGCGATTCGTGCATACGGGCATCTCGCGGTCGCGGTGGATCCACTGGGGAGCGCACCCCCGGGATCACCGGAGCTGAGCCCCGAGAGTCACGGTGTGACGGAGGCCCTGCTCGCATCGATTCCAGGTAGCGTCGTGGGAATGCCTGACGCTACGGCAGCCGCCGCCACCGCGCGTCTGCGCTCGCTGTATTCGTCGACGACTGGCTTCGAGTTCGAGCATCTCGGCTCCTTCAAGGAGCGTCAGTGGCTGCGTAATGCCGTCGAGGGCGGGACCTATCACCAGGATCTCACCGTCGATGAGAAAAAGGCAGCCCTCACGCGGCTTACCGAAGTCGATGCGCTCGAGCGTTTCCTGGGACGCGCGTACCAGGGCTACAAGCGTTTCTCGATAGAAGGGAGCGACGCGCTGGTGGTGATGCTGGATGAGATCATCGCGCTTTCCGCACTCGGCGGCGCACGCGAAGTCGCGATGTCGATGGCGCATCGCGGTCGCATCAACGTACTGACGCACGTGCTCGGCAAGTCATATGCGACCATCTTCGACGAGTTCGAGGACAAGCATCCCAGCGGTGCGGTCGATACGAGCGGTGACGTGAAGTACCATCAAGGAGCGGATGGCACGCGCGCGATCGCCGGGCGCGAGATCGCGCTCACGCTGGTCCCGAATCCGAGTCATCTCGAGTTCGTGAACGCGGTGCTCGAAGGTGTGGCGCGCGCCAAGCAGAGCGCGCCCGATGGAACGCACGACGAATCTGCTGTAGTTCCCGTATGCGTACACGGGGATGCCGCGTTCACGGGCGAAGGAATCGTCGCCGAGACGATGAACCTGTCGATGCTGGACGGATTCCGCACTGGTGGTACTGTCCACATCATCGTCAACAACCAGATCGGATTCACGGTCGATCCGCGAGATGGACGCTCCACGCGGTACGCGAGCGATCCGGCCAAGGGTTACGACATACCCATCATGCACGTGAACGGCGACGATGCACTCGCGTGCGTACAGGCTGTGCGTCTGGCGATGGCGTATCGCGCGACGTTCAACAAGGACGTGTTGATCGATCTGGTGAGCTACCGGCGGCATGGACACAACGAGACCGACGAGCCCGCGTTCACGCAGCCCCTTCTGTATGCGAAGATTCGGGCGCACAAGACTCCGCGCGAGGTATGGGGCGAGCGACTCGTAGCCGAAGGGGTGATAACGGCCGAGGAGATGCAGTCTGTCGAGCGCGGCATCATGTCGAAGCTGGAAGAGATTCAGCGTAGCGCGCGTCCGTTGCCGGAACACGTGGACACGCGCGAATCGCCATCGGCTCCGCACGCGATCGACACGGCAGTGAGCGCAGCGGTGCTGCAATCGCTGAACGAGGCGTTGCTCCGCTGGCCGGAGGATTTCAAGCCGAACAGCCGTGTGGCGCGTACGCTCGCACGGCGTCGTGATGCGATGGGCGATGCTGGCGGAATCGATTGGGGTCATGCGGAATCGCTCGCGCTCGGCTCGTTGCTGATCGACGGAACGTCGGTGCGGATGAGTGGCCAGGATGTGGAGCGCGGTACGTTCTCGCACCGGCAGGACGTGTTGCACGATGCATCGTCGGGCGTGACGTATGTGCCGTTGAAGCACATCGATTCCGCCAGGGGCACGATCGACGTCTACAATTCTCCGTTGTCCGAGACCGCAGTTCTGGGCTTCGAGTACGGTTTCAGCGTGACTGCCAGCGATACGCTGGTAATCTGGGAAGCGCAATACGGCGACTTCGCCAACGTTGCGCAGATCATGTTCGACCAGTTCATCGCATCGGGGCGCGCGAAGTGGGGGCAGGATTCATCCATCACGGTTCTGCTGCCGCACGGCTATGAAGGTCAGGGCCCGGAGCATTCGAGCGCGAGACTCGAGCGCTATCTGCAGTTGTGCGCCGAGGGCAACATGCGTGTGGCGTATCCATCGACGCCGGCGCAGTACTTTCACATCCTGCGACGCCAGGCGCGTGAGACCGAGCGACGGCCGCTCATCCTGATGCAGCCGAAGAGCCTGCTTCGTTCGCCGGAAGCGGCGTCGAAGTTGACCGATCTCACGTCCGGGACGTTCCAGACGGTAATCGACGATGCGTCGACGTCGAACGAGCGCGAGAGCGTGAAACGCATCGTATTCTGCACGGGCAAGATCTATTACGATCTGATCGAGAAGCGGAAGCGCGATGGCGGAGACGGTGTTGCGCTCGTGCGCGTGGAAGAGTTGTATCCCTGGCCGCACGAGGACGTTGCACGAATCGTGGATTCGTATCCGGCGATCGAGGATGTTGTCTGGGCGCAGGAAGAGCCGAAGAACATGGGAGCGTGGACCTTTGTCTGGCCGCGCCTCAGAGTCTCGACGGGGAATGCAATAACGGTCCGTTACATCGGGCGGGCAGAGCGCGCGAGTCCGGCCGAGGGCTATGCCGGGCCACACAAAATTGAACAGGAGCGGATAGTGTCGGAAGTGTTCACGCTTCCCCGGCCTGCGCAGAGTGGGCGCGCGCGGGCATCAGCCCGTTGAGCGGGGTGACCATCGCCGAAAGGCACCGGATGAGGTTTTCCGTACGAGCTGTTGCCACACTGGCAACAGCGCTCGGTGTAATGTTGATGCCGCGTTTCCTGAATGCTCAGGGGCGCGGCATCGTCGCGTTGGCGGAAGCGAAGGCCGCGGCCGGAGTGCATACGCGCGTGCTCGTGATCGGCGCGCATCCGGATGACGAGGACACGCAGCTGATCGCATGGCTCGCGCGCGGTCATCGCGCGGAGACTGCTTACCTGTCGCTCACTCGGGGCGATGGGGGACAGAACCTGATCGGCAACGAGCTCGGTGAAGCGCTCGGCGTGATTCGCACTGAGGAGTTGCTCGCTGCGAGACGCATCGACGGTGCGCACCAGTACTTCACGCGCGCGTACGATTTCGGCTTCTCCAAGACTGCGGCCGAGAGCTTCTCGCACTGGCCGCGCGACTCCGTACTCGGCGACATGATCAAGGTGGTGCGGGGTTTCCGGCCGCAGATCATCGTGTCGGTATTCTCCGGAACTCCTCGCGACGGACATGGGCAGCATCAGGTGGCGGGAATTCTGTCACGCGAGGTGTATGACGCAGCGGCCGATACGGTGCGCTTTCCCGTCAGCAAGTTCGGGAAGCCGTGGACGGTATCCAAGTTCTACCGGGGCGCGCGCTTCTCTCGCGAGGACGGCACGATCTCGATGAACGTGGGCGAGTACGATCCAATACTTGGGCTCACGTACGCCGAGATTGCGGCTGAGAGCCGCAGTCAGCACAAGTCACAGGGTTTTGGCAGCAGTGCGCGCAAGGGCGTCGTCATGGATTACCTCAGGCGCGAAGCGACGCGCGTGAATGCCGCGACGCCTGCGCAATCCGAGCGGTCGATCTTCGAGGGGCTGGACACCACGCATGACGTGACGCAGGCGGATCGCGACCGGGTCGCGCTTGCCGATGCAGGCATCGACGTCGAGGCAGTTGCCGAGCGGCCGCGCGTCGCACTGGGCGACAGCGTCGCGGTGCACATTGCAGTGTACCGGAGCGGTACCGTGGACAGCAGCGCGCTGCGAACGGTGTACATCCACGGCGAGCAGCTGACGCAGCCCTACTGGCTCGTTCACCCGCGCGTCGGCGATCTGTTTGCCTCTGCATCCGATTCCATTTCGGATGATGCGCGTGAGAGAGACGGTTGGGTACCCGTGACAGTGAATCTCCCCGGTCAGGCTCCAGTCGTGGTGCGCACGCCGGCGATTTATCGCTACGCCGATCCCGTGCGCGGGGAAATCGAGGAACCGCTGGCTACCGCGCCGGGAGTATCTGTCACTTTCGATCGAGATGTGGAGCTTGCACGCGCCGGCGCGGTGCTCGACCGTGCGTTTCAGCTGACGCTCCGGTCGTCGTGGCCGACCGCGCACAGGTTACAGGTGCGACTCGAAGTGCCGAGCGGGATGCAGGCCGATTCCAGCCAGCGCACCGTGACGCTGGGCGCTGGCGAAACGAGAATCGTGACATTCCGGGCGACGGGCCGCCTTGCCGTGGGGACTCATGCGGTGCGCGCCGTAGTTGTGGATGGCATGCAGCGCGACAGCATTGGATTCATTCCAATCGATTACAGCCACATCACGCCCCAGCGGATGTACCGCAAGGCCGAGGTATCGATCCAGGCGGTGAACGTGATAGTGCCTGCTCACGCGCTCATCGGATATGTTCAGGGCGTCGGTGACAACGTGGCAGACGCGCTGCGCGATCTCGGACTGAATGTTCAGCAGCTGAATCCGGCTGCTCTGCCGACAGCGGATCTGTCGCGTTTCAGCACGATAGTGGTGGGCCCGCGTGCGTATCAGGCCAACCAGCTGTTGATCGACAACAACTCGTACCTGATGAACTACGTACGCCGTGGCGGCAATCTCGTCGTGCAGTACGGTCAGAACGAGATGCAGCAGGCGGGCGTGATGCCGTACCCGATCAAGCTTGCGCGCCCCGCCGCTCGTGTGACGGATGAGAATGCACCAGTGACGATAATCGAGCCGCGAAGCGCGCTGCTGGACACTCCGAACAGGATCACGAGTGCGGATTTCACAGGCTGGGTGCAGGAGCGTGCGACGTACATGCCGAGCACTTTCGATCCACACTATTCGACGGCACTGCGCATGAACGATCCCGATGAAGAGCCCAACAGCGCAGGACTTCTGACGGCGCAGGTTGGCAAGGGGCGTTATACGTACGTGACGCTCGCCCTGTTTCGTCAACTTCCGGCCGCCGTACCAGGCGGCGCGCGCATATTCGCGAATCTGCTGCGGTGAGGCTCCGCCGCCTGGCGGGAGGCATCGTCTGCGCGGTGGCCGCGACGATGCTTGGGTCCTGCGTGCACGACAATCGAACCGTGCTTACGGTGTATTCGCCGCACGGAATCGATCTGCTCAAGTACTACGAGACGGAATTCGAGAAAGCGTATCCCACCATCGACGTGCAGTGGGTGGACATGGGATCGCAGGAAGTTCTCGATCGAATTCGTGGCGAGGCTGTGAACCCGCAGGCAGATGTCTGGTTTGGCGCACCATCGGAGTCGTTCGAGCGTGCCGCGAAGGAAAATCTGCTGCAACCCTATCGGCCGACGTGGGCGGCTGATGTTCCGGCGGAGGCGCACGACGCACATGATCTCTGGTACGGCACATACCTGACTCCGGAAGTGATCGCCTACAACGGCGACGCGATCCCGCGCGACAGTGCACCGCAGGACTGGGACGACGTGCTCGATCCCAAGTGGCGCGGCAAGGTGATCATACGCGATCCGATCGCATCGGGTACGATGCGCGCGATATTCGGGGCGATCATAGCCAAGAGCGTTACGGAGACCGGCTCACCGCAGCGCGGTTACGACTGGCTGCGGCGGCTCGATGCAAATACCAAGGAGTACGTGCTCAACCCCACGATTCTGTACCAGAAGCTGAAGAGTCGTGAAGGTCTGATAACGCTCTGGGACATGCCTGATGTGGCGACGATGCGGGATCGTGTGGGGATTCCGATCGACTATGTGATACCGCGTAGCGGGACACCGTTGCTGGTGGATGCGATCGCGATCGTGCGCGGCACCAAGCATCCTCGCGAGGCGAAGCTGTACTATGAATTCGTGACGAGCCAGCACGCACAGCTCGAGGCTGCGCGGCAATTCCTGCGCATTCCCGCACGCACGGACATTCCGACTGACTCGTTGCCTGCATGGATTCAGACAGCGATGAAGCAGATCAAGCCGATGCCGGTCGACGGCGCCTTGCTGGCGCAGCACTTGAACGAGTGGATGAGATATTGGGACGCACACATCAGGAAGCGCGGATGAGTGGAAGCGGTGCCGGGCTCGTAGTCGACAGCATAGTGCGCGTCTTCAGCGGTCAGACGGCGGTGGATCACGTTTCGTTCGAGGTGAAGCCTGGAGAGCTCGTAGCGCTGGTAGGCGCGTCAGGCTCGGGCAAGACGACGACCCTGAGGATCGTCGCCGGTTACGAGCAGGCTGATACCGGGCGAGTCCTGTACGATGGTCAGGACATAACTCGGCTCGGTCCGTCGAAGCGTGACTTCGGCATGGTGTTCCAGCATTACGCGCTGTTTCCGCACATGTCAGTCGCTGAAAACGTCGCATTCGGCCTCGAGGCGCGTGGAGTGAGTCGTTCGGAGCGCATGCAGCGCGCCAGTGCGGCGCTCGATCGCGTGGGACTTGGTGGAAAGGGTGGACGTATGGTGCAGCAGCTTTCCGGCGGCGAGCAGCAGCGTGTTGCGCTCGCTCGCGCGGCGGTCATCGAGCCCCGCCTGTTGCTGCTGGACGAGCCGCTGTCCAACCTGGATCCAACGCTGCGACAGAGCACGCGCGACGAGCTGCGTACCACGCTCAAGGAGTCGAAGGCGCCGGCGCTGTTCGTCACGCACGATCAGGACGACGCATTTGCCATCGCTGACAGGATAGTGCTGCTATCGCGCGGGCGCGTACTGCAGGATGGTTCACCGGAAGATCTGTACGACAGGCCGGCGACTCGCGACGTCGCGATGTTCATCGGGCATGCGACCCTGATATCGGCGCGTCGCACCGGGGATTTCGCGGCCGTGTCGATTGCCGGTGCGATGCACCGCGTAGAATTGAGCTCGTTCACCGGTATCGCCGATGGTGAAACCGGTGCCGTGGTACTCCGTCCGGAAGCGGTCGAGATCGCCCGCGACGACGGTGGCGACCAATGGAGCGCAACGGTGATCGCTCGGCGATTCGCTGGCGCACAGTTCGTTTACCGGCTGCGGCTGGACGCTGACATCGTGTTCGACGTCGCGTCGCGCGAGCGGATCGACACCGGCGCCACGGTTGCGGTGCGTGTGACGCGCCCGGTTCCGATGGTGCCGTGACCGTGCGAGTGTGGTTCGGCGGACGCAGCCGCGCCGAGCGAATGGCGACGCTGGCGGCACTGCCACTGCTTCTCATACTCGTCTGGACAGTTATCTATCCGAACGTTGCAGTGATCATGGGCAGCATGGGTCACTGGCGCGAATTTGCGGAATCTCCGTCCGATGTCGAGGCACTCAAGAACAGCATAATCATCGCGGTCGCGTCCGTTGCGGCATCGCTTGCGATCGGAGTGCCGCTGGCATTTCTTCTCACGCGCTTCGACTTTCCGGGACGAACGGTGCTGCGCGCAGCTGCGCTGCTTCCGGCGGCGCTGCCGCCACTGGTTGGTGTCATCTCGTTTCTCTTTCTGTACGGCGATACGGGAGTGATTACGAGAGTGGTGCAGATCGCACTTCGTCTCAAGGATGTTCCATGGCACCTGAACGGAATCGGCGCGATCATCTTCATACACGCGTACACCATGTACGTGTACGTCTATCTGTTCGTATCCGCGGGTCTCGAGCGTTATGAGGCGTCGCTGGACGAGGCAGCGATCGGTCTTGGCGCGGGAACGCTTCGCCGCCTGACTCGCGTGACGCTTCCGCTGCTCACTCCCGCCATCGCGGGTTCCGCGCTGCTGGTCTTCATGAGCGCGCTCGGCTCCTTCTCCGCTCCATACGTGTTCGGCGGCGGCGTGCGAGTGCTGTCGACGCAAATCCTCAACTCGAAGCTGAACGACGCGATCGGCCTGGCGTACGTCGAGACGACCGTGCTTGCGATAAGTGCAGTTGCTGGATTGTTGCTGTTCCGGTGGCTCGAGGGAAAGCGGGCCTACGTTGCCGCGGGGAAGGGCGGTGCCAGTCGGCAACCCGTGCGGTCGCGATGGGCGCGTATCGGACTCGCGACTTCGGCCGCTCTCATAGTACTCGTGCTGGTGCTGCCGCATCTCATGATCGTGCTCGTGTCGTTCGCCAAGGACGGCGCGTGGACGACGCAGGTATTACCGCCGGAATACACCACACACAACTACGCGGGTTTGTTTACCGAGAACCAGCTCTGGACGCCGATCCGCAACAGCATCGTCATGTCGCTGCTGGCGACCGCCGGCAACGTGGTGTTCTGTGTCGCTGGGGCGTACCTGATCGTGACGCGCAAGTTCAGCGGGCGCCGTTTGCTGGAAGCGCTCGTCGCGCTGCCCTGGGCAATTCCTGGAACCGCGATCGCGCTTGGCCTCCTTGCCACGTTCAACAAGAACGACCTTTCGATGGGCAAGGTACTGCTGGTTGGCACGTTCTGGATCCTGCCGCTGGCGTATTTCGTGCGTGACATCCCGCTCGTATCTCAAGCGGTAGAGGGATCGCTCAAGCAGATGGATCCTTCGCTGGAGCCAGCTGCGCGGGGGCTCGGTGCTTCGTGGTGGATGGCAGTGCGGCGCGTGGTACTACCGGCGGCGCGACCAGGTATCGTCGCAGGCGCATTGCTCGCATGTGTTACCGCAGTCGGAGAGTTCGTCGCGAGCATCGTGCTGTACACGCATGGAAACCGACCCATATCGATCGAGATACTCGCTCAACTTCGCTCATACGCTTTTGGCACCGCGTCAGCGTACAGTGCGCTGTTGATCGGGTTGGTGCTCATAATGGCACTCGCCGCACGCTTCGCAGAGTCACGGATGCAATAAGGATGTGATTTCGTGGATCAGGAAGAGGGAGACAAGTTACCGCGCATCGTCATCATAGGCGGAGGCTTTGGCGGATTGCTCGCGGCAAAGAAGCTGGGCCGCGTCAGGGCCCGAGTGACGGTGCTCGACAAGACGAACCATCATCTCTTTCAGCCATTGTTGTATCAGGTGGCGACCGCATCGCTCGCGCCGAGCGACATAGCCGCCGCCATCAGGCACGTACTGCGGAATCAGGCAAATACCAGCGTGGAGCTTGCCGAAGTGCGCGAGATCGACGTGAATGCGCGGATCGTGAAGTGCGCCGACCCATCGAGACTCAAGCAGGATTTCGAAGTCCCGTACGACTATCTCATTGTGGCGTGCGGCACTCGGCACTCGTATTTCGCCCATCCGGAATGGGAGAAGCTCGCGCCGGGATTGAAAGCCGTCGAAGATGCGCTGGAGATCCGGCGACGCTTTCTACTCGCGTTCGAGGAAGCGGACCGCGCAGCGACTCCGGAAGAACGTGATGCGTGGCTGACCTTCGTGATCGTTGGCGCCGGTCCAACCGGGTGCGAGCTTGCAGGCGTGATGCAGGAGATCGCGCACGGAATGCGCAGGGATTTTCGGAACGTCGATACCCGTGACACAACCGTCATTCTGCTCGAAGCAGGAAGCCGCATTCTACCGGCGTTCCCCGAGCGGCTCGCTGCGCGCGCTGCGCGTGACCTCGGCGAGCTGCGCGTAGATGTGCGAACCTCGTCGGCCGTGACGCGTATCGAGCCTGATACAGTTTACGTTGGTGACCACAAGATCAGGACACGTTCCGTATTCTGGGCTGCTGGAAACGTTGCATCACCGGTATCGAAGTCACTTGGTGTGCCGCTTACAAAGACCGGGCAGGTGATAGTGGAACGCGATCTTTCGATTCCGGGCCATCCCAACGTCTTTGTCATCGGTGATCTTGCGCACGCACTACAGAAGAACGGTCTGCCTGCGCCAGGCGTCGCGCAGGTAGCCATGCAGGAAGGTCGCGTTGCTGCGAGGAACATAATCGCAACCATCGAAAGACGGCCACGCTCCGACTTCAATTATTTCAACAAGGGCGACCTCGCGACGATCGGTCGCGGAAAGGCGATCGCGAACCTGTTCGGCGGGAAGATCCAGGTGGGTGGACGGCTCGCGTGGTTCCTGTGGCTCGGAATCCACATCACGTATCTCATCGGCTTCCGTAACCGACTTAGTGTTCTGCTGCAGTGGGCGTACGCGTACTTCACATATCAGCGTGGCGCGCGGTTGATCACCGAGACCGCGCGCTCGGCGGCGCAACGTTGAGAACAACGAATGAGCTGCGCTCGGAGTGGCTGTTGTTCCGTGCGAGCGTAACAGTGACCGTCATCCGGAGCGAGTCAGTGCTTGGCGATCGATTACGGCAGCTATACGAAGGCCGTGTCATGTTCATTGCTGGAGTATGTGCACTCGTTGTTGCAATTGGGTGCGAAGATCGACAATCCAGCGGCGCGGCCGTAGCGCCGGTGTCGGCTGGCAGTCTCGCAACGATGCTTACAGGCAGTGCGCGACTCGATTCTGCCGGTGAAATTCAGGTTAGGGGACCCGTTGCTACCTGGCGCCTGAAGATCACGGCAAGCCGGGCCGACAGCCTTGCACAGGGCTGGGTGCGGCAGTTTGCGGCCATGAGCCGACGTAGTCTGGAACGACAGCGAGGTGCTCCGATAAATATTCCTGCTCTTCGCGTCTGCGGAAGAACATACTTTGCACGCTCCGCATTCTATCCGCTGCCGCCGTCGATCCCGGACTACGCGCAGAGATCGTTCGGTCCGTATTGGCTTGTCACGGTTTGTGACGGCACGCAGCCAGCGATTTCGTTCGCTGTTTCAGCGTATGCGACTGACTTGCAGTTAAGCAATGGTAAATTGCTGTTCCCCGTAGTGAGTGGCGAGGAATTCAAATGGATGGGCATCCCGGTCGGATTTGCGGGATTGCCCCTGCCACCAGAGGAAGCCGTGGCGGCAATGTTCGCACAGGTCAAGAGACGTGTTGCTGCAGCTCCGGAACTAGTAATTCCCGGACATTCAATCCCGCAACTTGCCAGGTGGCACTTATGTCTCGACTCAACTGCGGCGTTGCGTACGAAGGAGGGTATCGTACGGCAGCAAGACGTTTACGTCGGAATGCGCCGTGCTGGCGACACCCTACTTGCTCGCCTCGCGCCATCCCAGCCAGACAGCATCACGTTTCAATGGCTCTCGCCCCCACCGCAGCATTGGAGAGGCCCAGGCGTGCCACCTCGCGCGATGCACTCTGCGAACGCTATGCGAGCTGCCGGTATGCCGATCGTATTCGAATCGGTCATCGGCGTGTCGGCACTTTCCGAGAAGCATTGACGATGCGGCTACGCGGCAGTCCCTACGTCGCTGCTCTCCCGCACGTGACACAGAACTTCCACGAAGTATCCATCTCCGACCCGCATGCCGGACAGCGGCGCGTGCGAAGATTCTCGCCGCAGTGAGGGCAGTAGTTGGTCTCGCGACCCTCCGGCAATGTGCCGCCGCAGAAACGACATCCGGTTGGAACGTCGATCGCCGAGAGAGACTCAAGCAAGCTGGGGACCGGCGCCGTGGGAACTTCGGGCGCGACGGCGGCGGGCGACATCGCGTCGAAGGCCGCGACAGCGCTCTGACCCGGTGTCATCTCACGATGCGATTCCTCGCGCTCCGATACCGAAGCCGGAGTATTCATTCCGGAACCCGCTGTCGTTGGCACCGGTGTCAGCGCCGATTCCGCGGCAGCTGTAAGTGTCAGCGTCGCATTCGCGTAATCCTTGAACACGCCAGGATCGCCGGTGGGTGACGCGAGCTCGCGCTGCAGCGATTCCTGCATCGCGGGATCAGCCGTTACATAATTGCGCTCGCCCGAAAGAAGCCGTGCGACCGCCGTTTCGTAATCGTCGTTGGTCTCGATCGCCAGCTCGCGGCGATTGTGGCGATATGGAACGATCTGCTCGTACAGCTCACGCACGCTGAACGGAATCTTGAGGTATTCCGGACGCGTCGCGCGGATGTTGTGTACCAGTCTGCGATAGAGGCGATCTAGATCGTCCATTCTCGGTGCTTCCCCTTGAACGTTTCGTGGTTCGGAAATGGTGCAATCGTTTGCGTCGTCACGCCAGTCCCTCCGTGCTCGATGAGCCAGGCGTCGAAGCCGGACTCGACCAGTCCGCCGGAAGAGTTCTGCGCCGCCGCGGCTCTCGTGGCGAGATGATTGGCGTATTCGTTCTGCGGCTGTCCATTGTGCCCGCGCACCCAGCGCCACTCACAGTGATGCGGGCCGAGCGCGCGGAGCGCTTCCTTCCATAGCTCCAGGTTCTCGATCGGACCGCTCTTGCGCTTCCATCCCTGCTTCGCCCAGCCATGCACCCAACTCGTCATCCCGTCGACGATGTATCTGGAGTCCGTGGTGAATACTACAGCGAATCGCTTCCGCTTCGCCGAGATGCCGCGAAAAGCTTCGATTACCGATCGGAGGGCCATGCGGTTATTGGTCGTCGCCGGCTCGCTGATCCAGTAATCCCATCGCACGATCTGGCCCGTTGCCGGACTCTTCCACTCGATCAACCCGCCAGCACCGCCGGCGTTGTCGCCTTCGCGGCCGTTTCCGAGACAGGATTCGTCCGCGAAGACCGCGATTATCTCGTCGGGCGTCTCAGGCATCGACAATCTCGAAGCCTTCCAGATCGTCGAGATAAATCGTCATGTGGTCTCCCGTCGCCGGCTGAATCGTCTCGATGGCCTCACGTCCAGCGCGAAGGCCGAGCGACTCCGGCCGGACGACGAATTCCGATCCGCGCCGGTAAACGACGATCCGAAGGCCATCGGCGATGGCGCGCTCCAGCAAGTTGTACTGTCTGGTCGAGAGTTGCATCTAACGATACTAATCGGACGCTGTCGTTCCGTGTCGCACGATGCGCGACGAATCCGCTCAGCGGCTGCTGTTGCACCACGAATCGACGAAACGAGTCAGGACGCGAGTCGCCGCGTCCAACTCGGCGAGTGGCAGGTATTCGGTCGCCGAATGGGCGAGCGCGATGTCACCCGGCCCGAAGCAGATGGCCGGAATTCCCGCTTCGTTGAGCAGTGCCGCGTCGGTCCAGGCGCTCAAGCCCTCGACGCGCAGCGGCAGCCGCTCATGCCTCAGCGCGTCGAGCATCTCGGTCATGACCGGAGCATCACGTGATACGTCGCTCGCGAGCTGCGAGGTGGTAATGGTGATGTCCACGTCCAGGTCCGGATGCGTATTCCGCACCATCGCCGTCACCGATGCCAGCTCGTCCAGAAATGTGCGCTCTGTCTCGCCCGGCAGTGTGCGTCGCTCGATCTCGACGGTGCACAGCTCCGGATAGGTGGAGATGCCGCTCCCACCCGAAATGAGTGACGCGTGCAGCGAGCCGCGGCCGAGCAGCGGATGGGTGTGCCGCGACATGCTCCGCGTCTGCATCCGGTCCAGCTCTGCGATGATCAGCGCGGCGTGCGTGATCGCATCGACACCGAGGTCGTAGCGGCTACCGTGAGCCGCGCGGCCGCGCACGTCGAGTCGTGCCCATACGAAGCCGCGATGTGCGGGGCAGAGCGAGAGTCGCGTCGGCTCCGTAATCACCGCAGCGTCAGCCCGCACCCCGGATGCAATGAGCGCACGTGTGCCGAGGCTTTCGTACTCCTCGTCGATGACGGCTGCGATCACGACTTCGCCGTCGATCCCCCGCTCGACCGCGTCACGGGCCGCGATGCACATCGCAGCGATGCCGCCCTTCATGTCTGCTGAACCGCGGCCGTACATGTTCCCCTCGAGGATGTCCGGCCTGAATGGGGGGTGGCTCATCCGCTCGACTCCGACCACGTCGAGATGGCCGTTCAGCATCAGGGAGCGGGCATTCGGGAGCGATCTGCCGGCCCGTGCGACGAGATTGGATCGGCCGGGCACGACTTCGTGCAGCTCGACCTTGAAACCCCATCCTTCGAGAATTCCGGCCAGAAACAAAGCGACCTGATGCTCACCAGGAGCATCAGGCGCCAACGACGGATTACGGGAATCGAACTCGATCAGCGCGGCGGCCAACTCGGCCGGCTTCATTTACGCTTTGGAGTCGCCTTCTTGTGTGCGGGCTTCGCAGCTTTCTTCGCGACCACGTTATCGGACTTGTGAGCAGTGCGGGCCGCTGACTTCTTGGCCGCCGGCTTGGCGGCGGTCTTCGCGGCCGGCTTGGGAGCGGGCGCTTTTGCCTTGGCCGGGGCCGGAGCAGCGGGCTTCGCAGCGGCTTTGGGCTCCGGCTTGTGGGCAGGAGCTGGTGGAGCTGCAGGCGCTGCCGCCTGTGGCGGTGGAGTGGGCGCTGGGGCTGCTGGCGCGGCGACGGGGGCCGCAACCACCTTGGGGGCTGGCTCCGGCTCTGGCGCGCGCGGTGCAGGAGCCGGGCGACCCACCTGAGCCTCTTCGGCCTGGCGGATGAGCTTGTCGGCTTCTTCCTGGGTCATCTGGCCGCGACGGACCATGTACTGGACGAGATCGCGCGCGCTCTCCAGAACGAAACCGGTGAGGCCCGCAGCCGCGTTTACAACATCTTTCATCGCGGCGGCCATCTTGCTGCCCGCCTCGAGGCTAATTTCATGAGCCTTGGCGGTCATCTCCGCTACCGTATCCTTCACGTCTGCGCCGCGGTGACCCGGGCTACGCTTGGGAGGGGGAGGAACCGTTGGAGCCGCCGGGATCGTCGGTTCTTCCGGCGTGACCTCAGGCGTCACTGACTTATCTGCCATGGGCGGCTAATTGAATGAAGAGGGGTGTAAACCGCGCTAAGTATATGATTTTTCAACACTTTCGCAACCCATTGACGCTTCGGGGTGGCGTAGTATCGCCTATTAGTGGATATTATGGCCGGAATAGGCGTATTTCATGCCAATCAGGTAACCGTAGGTAACATCCGTGACCTCTGCGACCGGGCAGGTCGACCAGGCTGACCTCGACCAGGAGGTCATCAAGCGCGTACTGAATGGGTCACGCGACTCGTTCGAGCTTCTGATTGTCCGATACAGCGATCCACTGTACCGGCACGCGCTCGGCATGACCGGTAGTCCGGATGTAGCAGAGGACATTCTGCAGCAGTCGTTCATCAAAGCATACGCACATCTCGGCGAAGTCCGTGGCAGGTTCGATGCGTGGGTGTTCCGCATCGTAGCCAATGCGTGCAAGGATTGGCTCAAGAACATTCGCCGCTCCCACGTCAGTTACGAAGAGGACGATCAACCGTCCTCATATTCGACGCCCGAAGAGGAGCTGGATCGCAACGAATTGCGGACGGATCTCGAAGTGGCGCTCGCTGCTCTTGCGCCTTCCCTTCGTGAAGCTTTTGTGATGAAGCACGTGGAAGGACGGTCGTATGAGGAAATGGCGGAACTGCTGCGCACAACGGTTGGAGCCCTCAAGATGCGTGTTCACAGGGCGCGCGAGGCACTCCAGCACCTGCTTGAGGGGAAATACGCGTGATGTACGATGACCTGCACACTCCAGACGAGCAGTCTGACCCGGAACTGGGCTATCAGCCGCCCAGGTCGAGGCCGAACGACAACAATGGTGCGCTTACGCACCACACGCCGGATCGCGAAGTTCCGATCCCGAACAGCGGCGGGACTGCGTTGTTGCATCAATGGCTCGACGGCGATGTGAGCATCTCAATGGTCCGTGCAACGCCGGGCGGCAACGATGCCGTGGACCTGTGGACGAAGATCCATGACGAGGCGGAAACGCTGCGTAGCCGCACCACGCCACTGTACGTCCATAAACGAATCATGGACTCGCTGCCGGACGATACCTACCGCGGTCACCGTCCTTGGTACAAGCGTTCGATAAGTATGAATCCGGCAGTGATGTTTGTCGCGGCTGCTGTACTTCTCACTCTCGGGGCGATCATCGCCCATGCGGTGCTCAAATAGCTTTTGGGCCCGTCGTTTGCCGGCTGGAGGAAATAGCGCGGTTTAGGCGCATGACACACTCCTCTGGAGGCTGACATGAAGTACAGTTTGCTTGGCGCCTGTGCAGTCGCCGTATGTTGCACCGCTCCGGCGTTTGCACAGGGTCTCACACGCGTGGAGACGATTGCATTGCAGCAACAGCTGCGGGACGACGGCTGCGGTGTGACACACGTTACTGGAAGGATGGACGCCACCACGCGCGCGGCGGTCCACAAATGCGCGAGCAAGTACTCTGGCGCTACCGACGCCAAGTCGATGCTCGCCGCGATGGACATCGGGTTCGGGAATGGAATCCCGGTTCCCACCCTCAGCATGGCTCGTTCGGGCGCCGGCGGCGGCAGCATGAGTGCCGGCGGAATCAGTGCATCGAGCACGACCACGGATCGGACTGCCGGCAAGGCCCATATGAAGAAGGCCAGGCCGATGAAGCCTTCGCATGGCGTGACGAACCCCATGGCGGTTCCGAAGCACGACACGACGACAACGCCAGTCGATACGTCGAGCGGAGTCATGCCTGCGAAGCCACCGCTTGACACCTCCGCGAAGCGCGATACGATATCAACAATGCCGATGATGCCGATGACGCCACGTCGCGATACGATGCCGAAGAAGGACACCATGCCCAAGCGAGACACGATGCCGAATTCCAATTCCCCACGCATCTGAAATCACTAACTGTACTGGGGGCCGCGGTGATTGCCGCGGCCCTCGTTTTTCTCTCGACCAGCTCGCCGGGTCCCGGCCTGGACCCGGACTCGATGGCGTACATGGGTGCGGCGACGTCTCTGGTGCGTAGTGGCCGCATGCGCGTTCCGACAGCGGAGTGGGAACGGACCGATTCCACGTCCTCGCTTTCCCTGTGGCCACCCGGCTTTCCAGCCGCGATAGCGGTGCCGGTATTCCTCGGTGCGTCGCCGGTGCAGTCGGCACGCTGGATCAATGTCGCCGCCGCCGCTGTAACTGCAGCAACGATCGTGCTGCTCATCTCAGGTCCCCTCGGTATTTTCGCCGGCGTGGCAGGAGCCGTCGTGATCTTCGCGACGCAGGCGGTGTTCGATACGTATCTCTCGGTGTTGAGCGAGCCGCTGTTCATCGCATTGATGCTGCTGCTGTTGTTCGTGATGGTGTATGCGCGCGACCGTCTCATTCTTCTGAGCGTGATAGCGACTGCAACCGTAATGGTGCGATACGCCGGAGCATCCGCGCCCGCGGCCGCAGTGATCTGGACACTCTTCGACTCGCAGCGCGATTTTCGCGCACGCGTGCGTCGCGCAACCACCGTCGCGTTCCTTCCGTTCATCGCACTCACGCTATGGTTCGCGCGCACGGCCATGGTGCCGGATCGCCACGCGACGCCCAAGTTGCATGTGTATGGCGGCTGGAGCGACACCATCGTTCAGGCTCGCAACACACTTGCGGAATGGCTCGTCCCGCTGCTCTCGGACGGAACGCTCCAACGGGCGCTCGCGCTGGTTCTGACGGTCACCCTGGCTGCGTTCGTCATCATGGCGGCGAGCGACACTTCCGGCAACCGCCTCAGACAGCTTCGTGTCGGCGGAGTGTCCGCCCTACTCGGCGCCACCTCATTGCTCGGCGCGTGTTACGTCGCCGTCATCGTCGCGTCTCGCGCGTTCGTCGGCGGCACGATCCCGTTCGACTGGCGCATTCTGGCGCCGTTGATCGTGCTTGTCGAGATAGAGGTCGTCGCCGCGATCGGATACTGGTGGCGTGCGTATCATTTGCCGGTGCGCGTCGCAATCGCAGCGGTCGCACTCGTCTGGTTTGGTGCGACTGCAACAGCGACGGTGAATGACGCGGTGTACGCGACGACGGAAGGAAGCGACTTCGCCAACACGAGCTGGCGCGATTCACCGCTCACCGCCTGGGTTCGCGCCAACGCAGCCGGCCGGCCGCTCTATTCCAACTGGCCACCGGCGTTGTATTTCCATGCGAACCGGATTGCGCGCGAGCTTCCCGACAGCGCAGATCCGGGCGACATGTCAGGTTTCGCAGAGCGGATACGCGCCGATCACGGTTACGTCGTCGCATTCAATGAGCGCAGCCCGGACTTCGTCGCACCGGAGACGCTCGCGCGCGACATCGGACTTCATCAGGTAGTACGGACGTCGGATGGCGCAGTCTGGGCTGCCGATGCGACCGCGCGGCCCGATTCCACTGCTGCACCCGCTGCTACTTCTCCTGCGACCGGTCGTCCGGGAGCAGCGCGACTCCAACATTGATCGCGCCGTTAGATGAAGGACGCAGGAAGAAGTTTGCGTAGTGCCCGTCGTGCGCGATGCGGATCGTCTGAATGGTTGCGAGGCCGGCGTATATGAGCGATGCAGTCGTCCGGCTCAGTGATGACGTGCTCGCCATGTAGGTGATGTCGCTGTTCGGCGCGTTGCGTCCGAATGTCGCGTAGAAGTAGGCCGTGGCAATTCCGCCGGCGAGAATACCGCGCTCGAACGCGCCGCCGCGCTGGTGCGGGATGTCCAGGATCGCCTCATCCATTATCGCCTGCACGTCGAGGCCGGCACTGGAGAACAGGAATTGCTTGTGCGGGTCCCGGGTGGCGTCGATTCCGGAATAGACCGTCGGTTTGCCATCCAGGAAGCCGAAGGTGGGGTGTGCGCCGAGGGCGTAGGACATTCCGACGTGGCCCGCCTCGTGCGCGAGGATGCTGGCTGCAAAGCCCGTGGCGAGATTGCGCCAATAGTGTCTGGATGTAGTATGATTCGTCGAATCCGGCGCTAACGGCGATGACTGGCAGGAGAGGGTGCAGTGCGGAGCGAGCGTGAAGCTCGATTCGCGCATCGTCTGCGCTGAAACCGGAGCGGCGGATGCGAGTACCAGCACGACTGAAACGAAGATCCCACTCAAACGTTTGGGGGCAAGGATCATGAAGAATATGGAGCGTCCTGAGCGGTTGTCGGACATCGCGGTTCAGCGGGGGCTTGGGTCGCTCCCAGGCTGGGCCCGGAAGGGTGATGTGCTTTCCAAAACG
>Ga0207678_10000096_pt1 | contig 72251 bp, 51 predicted proteins | sample KBSC63metaG_FD_184319 | JGI IMG/M metagenome (GOLD analysis project Ga0207678, IMG submission 184319) | Corn rhizosphere microbial communities from Kellogg Biological Station, Michigan, USA - KBS C6-3 metaG (SPAdes) (version 2) | ecosystem: Host-associated > Plants > Roots > Rhizosphere > Soil ... | reverse complement strand
GATGCCAGAGAAAGCCGGCGCGCTTGCCGTTAACCAAGACGATTGCAGCCTCGCGAATCGGTGGATCGTACCAGGCGCGCATGCCGGGGCCTGTGCGGGTGATGCGAGGATTCGGGATGCCGTGGTGGTCTGGCGCAGGACGATTGATTGTGCCGGCGGGCGGAGTGATGGGAGTGCCGCCGTCGATCTGGAGATAAACGGGGGAAGCGGGGATGGTTTGCAGATCGAAGTCGCGGGTGTAGACGGCCTCGCCGGAGTAGTGGCGGGTATCGTCGCTTGCGGTCCAGTCGCTAAGAGTGCGTTCGGATTTGGTTTTTCCGGTGGAGACGAAGCGAACCTGCCAGTTCTCGCTCAGATCGGCGAGCTGGTTTTGGGGAGCGGTGACCGGGGCCGGGGCATTGAGATTGGAATTGGTGAAGACGAAGATGCGGGATTCGTACGGAGCAAGGTGAAGCTCAATTTGGGAGCCCGGAGCGCTGGTGACGACTCCGTTTCCTGTGTTCCACTGCTCACCAAATTTATGCGTAGTGGCAAAGGTGGCGGTGGTATCGATTGGGTGATTGCTGGTATTGGCGACGAAGTAGATGTCGGCCGTGGGCAGTTTGCGGCGGATAAAGCCGATCTCGTCGTTTCCGGAGGTGAGCTTGAAATCAGGCGAAGCTGCTTTGTGCAGAGCGGCGGCAAGCGCTGAGTCGTCAGGGACGAAACTGTCCTTGGCTGAATCGAAGAGCTGACGCGAGATGTTGGTTATTTCGGTGGTTGTTTTGCCTTCTGGCGAGATCGAGGGTGAGCGGCCGATGGAGATGACTTTTCCCCCGGCGGCTACGAACTGCTGGATTTTGTGCAGGGTGGTTGCAGGAATGCGATCGGTTGGGGGGAGAACGAGAATTTTGTGGGTGCCGAGGCCGACGGAGTTGATGGCGTCTGCGTCGATGAAATCGACGTTGTAGCCTGCGGAGAGGATGGTGGACATTAACTCCGGAGTGATGATGCGGTTCAACGCGGCGGTGACACTGTCCTGAGCAGGGGAGAAGGAGGCCCAGACATCGTCAGTTGGAAGCAGGATGGCTACCTGATTGGCGGGCTTGCCTTGGCGGAGAAGATAGCTGATGCCGCCGATGTAACGGGTGACGTCGGGCATGACCGGATGCCATGGATTGTGATCGTTGAAGACGGCAGCGGCGTAAAGCGACCAGCCGGGTTCGCCGACCTGCGGAGCGGAGTAGGGCCAGCCGTGGCAGACGATCTGGTTTTCGCCAGTGAGGAAGTCGATATCGGCTTCAGCCTTCATGTCCAGCGGAGTGGCACGGAAGACGGGAGAGTGAAGCCATGTAAAGGTTTCGCCGGAAGTCACGGTGTTGCCGAAGACGTGGTTGGCAGAGGTGGCCCAGCGCAGTGTAGAGAAGGCGCGCCACTGTGGCCCTTCGCCTTCGGGCAGCGCGGCGAGGCGCTGGCTGGAGAAGGAGACTGCCGGCTGGCCGTAAGTCTGCGAGCGGAATTTGGTGTGGTGAGCGGTGGCCCAGTTGTTGATCTGGGTCAGGTAGTTTTCGTCGACCAGTTCAGTGAGGGTCTTGCCCCAGTCGTGGCGGACTTTCTCGGCTTCGGGGGTGCCTCCGGCTGTGAGTTCAGGTAAATGCGGGATAAGGTCGTAGCCGCGACGCTTCTTGAACTCGGCGGGAAGGTCGGGTGTCCAGTTAGAGCCGTAAGCCTCGAGCGAATCGGAGAAGATGGCGTAAGGAGGAGTGGCGCCAAACGCCTTGAGGAGAGGCTCGCCGACGGACTTGAGATGGTTGGCGACGGCCTCGTGGCTGAACGGATCGAGTACCCAGCCTTCGGCTCCCACCGCGGCGCGTTTGACCATTTGATGGGTGTGGCCAGCGATAAAGAATAAGGCAGTACGGGAGGTGGAGGATGGGGAGATGTGGCTGGCGCCGGAGGGGCTCAGAGTTTGGGAGTTCGCGGAATTCCAATGTTTTGGCTCTCCGTTGACGAGAGAAATGGAAACGATGGAGTCGCCTTCTTCAAGCTTTGGTGCAGTAATGGAGGTGGCGTTGGATGGAAGGGGAACTTCGACTACCCGAAGGTGTCCCGCGGCCTGGTCGAGGGTGGTAGCTGGGCCGCCATAAGGCCAGCCGCTGCCTAGAGTGACGTCGATGCGAAGACCGAGCTTGCGTCCTTCGGCCTGGGCGTAGCGGACGTCATCTAGAAATTCGGGGGAAAGGAATGGGAGGTTCTTGAGTCCCTTGGCGGGATCGTCGAGTACTTGGGGATATTCGAAGGCGAGTTCGGCACCGCCGATGCCGTCGGCTTTCATTTGCTGAAGCTCGCGAAGAATCTCAGGTTTCTGGACGGCGAGGCCGAACCACCACCACCGGACCATTGGCCTTGCGCTGGCAGGCGGGCTTTGAAAGCTCTGGTGAAGAGTTTGTATCGATGTTTGCGCAAAAGAAGGAGTTAATACTGTCCCTGCAAGAAACACAGTCAGCAACGCAAACTGAGTGACTCGGCGGGTTTTGTGCGGGACGAGATGCGGCAAAGCGGGCATACGAACTACTCCTCCTGGCTGGTGCTGTGGTCGGCGATAAGGGCCATTGGCGCGGAATGGATCTGACGAAATGGGCACGATGTCTTTGATCCCGATTGTGCGTAACGGTGCAACGTTAGTTCATTTGGGAGAATGTTTCAAGGGAGAACTGCTGTTTGAGCGCGTGAATGCAGGTTTGCCGTTTGTCAGCGCATTCTGAACAGGCAGCGAACAAGCTTTCTTTCAATTCCACAGATGAGAAAAGTACAACGGTGCCCATACCGCATATCAGGCGGCGCTGTGTATCGAGAGGGAGATCGATTAATCGGGAACTTGCCAGCCAACGTGGGTCTGGGCGAGGGTGGCTACGCCGGTGGCGTTGCCGCTGATGACTTGGGCCATCGCGGGAAATGCTGCGAGGACTTCGGGGGATTTTGCCCAGACGGGGACTTCCTGCATGGAATAACGGTAGGTCACCTGGGTTTCATTGAAGCCGTTTGCGGGAGCCGGCGGGGTGAAATGCTCGATGGTATTGACGACGCGGTGGCCATAGCAGAACCGGGGCGCATACCGTGTGCCGGTTGCGGAAACGGTGTAGCGGCTCACATGAATGCTCATCTCTACGGTTTTTTCGAGCAATTGTGATTTAACCAGCGAATCCATCTGGGCGGTCTCTTTGCGGTCAGTCGTCTCATAGGGGAATCGTACATTCGAAAGCAGGCAATCGGGGTGATCGAGGAAGTGTTTGTTGAGACCCTCGATAAAGTTTTCGGAGGTAGGAGCGGATTTGGAGTGACAGCCAAATGCAGGGAAGAGAAGTGTGCAGGCGAGAGCATATTTCAGCAGGGTGGATGCGGTCATTTTTATCTTCCTCTGTTGCTCTTTGGTTGGATGCGTCTTTTTATGGCAGGCAGAAGGGCAAAGCAGTAAATTCCGGAGACCTTGCAAGAGAATACAGAAGATTTTCAGGAAGAATCCAGCAAGCTGATGTTTTGAATCAGATTGGATTGACAGGCATTGGTTTATTCCATACGGTGTTGGGTGGCAAACATCTGTACCAAACTGGCGCATTCAAGCGAATTAGTACAGAAGAGTGTGGGCAGATCGATGGAAGGTGCTATCCGGCCATTTGAATTGCCTGTGGCGTATTCAGAGGTAAGTATCGGTTGGTTAAAGGAGATCGCGTGTTTCGTTCCTGGAAAGATGTATTCCTCTCTGGCTCTTTGCTGGCTGTCTGTTCGCTGGTTCCAGTCCTCGCACATGGGCAGGCGCAATCGGATGCCATGGTGCCGCCGCCTCCGCATGCAAAGCAGATTCACCTGAAGCATGTTCTGGTAATCGGCGAGACCAAGGGTTTCGAACACGATTCTGTGCCGGATGCGATGGCGGCGATCTACCAAATGGGCCATGATAGCGGGCTCTGGGATACGACAATCCGTACTGATACGGAACTGCTAACGAAGAAAAACCTGGGCAGGAATGCGAAGAACCTGAATTATTTCGACCTGATCGTCTTCGCCAGCACGACAGGCGAACTGGATATGGACCAGAGCCAGAAGCAGGACATGATGTCCTTTATTAAAGAGGACGGAAAAGGTTTTGTCGGGATCCATGCGGCATTGGATACGAATTACACCTGGCCTGAGTACGGCGAGATGATAGGGGGCTGGTTCGACCAACATCCGTGGATGACGTTCAATGCGCCGATTATTAATGAAGATCCATCATTCCCGGCTGTGCGGCACTTTCCGCATTCTTTTGTAAAGTACGATGAGATTTATCAGCCGAAGGACTGGTCGCGGGATAAGGTGAATGTCCTGCTGAGCCTCGACGCTTCCAAGCTGAATTATGAGAATAATCCTCGGATTCATCGTACGGACCATGACTTTGCGGTTGCCTGGTCAAAGATGTATGGCAAGGGTCGCGTCTTCTATTCGACGCTTGGGCACACGGAAGAATCCTGGAATGACCCAGACATTCGGAAGATGTATTTTGAAGCGATCAAATGGGCGCTGGGGATGACGAACGGCAGCACAGCCTCTCATCCAAAACCGGCGGCAACTCCTGAAAAATAAGAACTCTCCCGGAGGCTCCCTTGGGGGCTTCTGGGAACATTGCGATTGCAATCACTACCGTAAAAAGGATCGGGAATGAGAACGCTTGGAATGGGCCTCGTGGGGCCTGGATTTATTGCAGAGCATCACATTGACGCGGTGAGGAGGCTGGGCGATGTGGAGGTCGTGGCCATCGCGGGTTCATCGGAACAGTCGGCCCAGCGGAAAGCCAAAGAATATAAGGTTGACCGGGCGTACGGCGATTTCAAAGCACTGATAGCCGACCCGAATGTTCAGGTGGTGCATAACACCACACCGAATCACCTGCATCTTCCTGTGACGATGGCGGCGCTTGCGGCAGGCAAACATGTGATCTCAGACAAGCCTCTGGCGTTGAATGCGGAAGAGGCACGGCAGTTGCGGGATGCTGCCGCAGCGGCCGGCGTAGGAAATGTGGTCACGTTCAACTACCGTGGAAATCCGCTGGTTCAGCAAGCCCGCTCCATGGTGTCGCGGGGCGATACGGCTGACCTGAGCTTTGTGCACGGCTACTATCTTCAAGATTGGATGACAGATCCGAACGTCTACTCATGGAGGTCCGATCCAGCACGAGGCGGCGCAAGCTCGGCACTCGGGGACATCGGTTCCCACTGGTGCGACCTTGCCGAGCATGTCTCGGGATTGAAGATAGATGCTGTGCTTGCCGACCTGACAACCGTGATTCCTGTCCGCTACTCCGCGGGAGCTTCCGCTGAGGCTTTTTCGCAGGACCGGTCTGGTGAGCGAACACCCGTCGAGATCGTGAGTGAGGACCTGGCGAGTGTGCTCCTTCGGTTCGAAGGCGGGGCGAAGGGAAGCTTTTCAGTGGGTCAGGTGCTCCCGGGCCATAAGAACGATCTGCAACTCGAGGTGAACGGGAGGAAGTGTTCGCTCAAATGGCGTCAGGAAGAACAGAACGAGCTTTGGATTGGTCATCATGATCAACCGAATGCGACGATGATGAAGGATCCTTCGCTTGTGCTGCCGGAGGCTCGCCGCTATGTTCATTTGCCTGGTGGCCACCAGGAAGCCTGGGCCGATGCGTTTTGCAATCTCATGCGCGATGCTTACCGCTGGATTCGGGAAGGCGCAACTCCGGAGGCAAAGCCGGAGATGCTACCGACTTTCGAGGACGGCTACAGATCGGCCTGCGTTGTGGATGCGATGCTCCGGAGCCATGCCGCCGGAGGCGTCTGGGAAAAAGTACGCTATGCTGCTGGAAAGACTTCGGAGAAGGCATAGAGGGGATTAGCTAATATGTTGGATGAACTCAGGAGCAATCGATGAAACTCGGAGTGTTTACACCTCTACTCGCGCAGCTTCCGCTGGAGGCGGTGCTGGGAAAACTGAAGGCGCTTGGCATCAACACGGTGGAGTTATCGACAGGGAATTATCCCGGCGATGCGCATTGCAAGCTCTCGATGCTGGAGGACGATTCTGCACTTGCAGATTTTCGGCGATTGCTGGATCGCTATGAGTTCAGCATCAGCGCATTGAGTTGCCATGGGAACTCGCTTCATCCGAATAAGGCCCGTGCTGCAGAGGCGCAGGAGGTCAACCGGAGGACGATTCTTCTGGCGGAAAAGCTGGGAGTGTCCACCGTAGTTGATTTTTCGGGTTGTCCTGGAAGTTCGGCTGGTTCAACTGCTCCGAACTGGGTGACCTGTCCGTGGCCGCCGGAGTATCTCGAGGTTCTCGATTGGCAATGGAAGGAAGTCGTGGAGCCCTATTGGGTGAAGCGGGCAGCTTTCGCCGAACAGCATGGGGTGCGAATCGCCATCGAGATGCATCCCGGATTTGTGGTGTACAGTCCGGAGACGATGCTGCGGCTCCGTTCTATTGCAGGGCCGTCGATTGGATGTAATTACGATCCTAGCCACATGTTCTGGCAGTCCATCGATCCGATTGCGGCGATCCGGGTGCTTGGCGATGCCATCTTCCACGTCCATGCCAAAGACACGCAGTTGTATCCGGCGAATCTGCCGAAGACGGGTGTGCTCGATACTAAGCCATATACCGATGAAGTGAATCGCGGATGGATCTTCCGCACCTGCGGCTTTGGCCATGGGGCAGAGTGGTGGAAGGAGTTCGTCTCTACTCTGAGGATGTGTGGATACGACGGCGCGCTCTCGATTGAGCATGAGGACAGCCTGCTTTCTCCAGAGGAAGGGCTTACCAAGGCGGCGAAGTTCCTCGATGAAATTGTGTTAAAGGAAAACCCGACAGCGCCGTGGTGGGTATGATGATTGGAACCGAACTGGCTGAGTTGCAGGTTAGAGAGCCAAAGTTTCAGATGTAAAGGAAACAGGAATTCATGAAGCGTAGAAACTTAGAGACCATAATGAATAAGCTACCCGTGATTGCTCTTGCAGCGACGCTCTTTGCCTTCTGTGGGGGCAGCCTCATAGCTGAGACTGGTGCTGGCGTGGCGTCAGGAAACGCCACCGGGCATAAGGCGCTGCTGACTTATATTCGCAACAGCGAGGACCTTATCAGCGCGGCGCAGTCTTCCGGGCAGGAAGCTGCAGGATCTGAGAGTGCTGATGCCGAGGCCAAAATTTATCAAGCGAATTGCGCGATGTGCCATGGTGCAGAGAAGCAAGGGAAACTGCCTACTTTTCCATCTCTGGTCGGAGTGACCAAGAGACTGACCACGCAGCAGATCACGGACAGAATTCATCATGGGAAAGGGATGATGCCCGCATTCCCGAATTTGAAGGATGGCGACTTGACGGCACTCCTGCATTTCCTTGGCAATGACAAGGAGGTGTCCACAGGCCTTGCACCCACAACCGGAGCGGCATCAGCACCAATTTCAGCTTCGGCGCCACATGCTGCGTCGGGTCCGGCCGCAGCCGGGGGGTCGCTGTTCCAGCAGAACTGCGCTTTCTGTCATGGCCGTGATACCGCAGGCGGAGAGAGCGGTCCTGACCTCACGCGGTCGAAGCTGGTCGCGCAGGACAAGGGCGGCGACAAAATCTCTGAGGTGGTGAGGAATGGGCGAACGGAAGGGGACAAGAAGATGCCTGCTTTCAATTTCTCCGATGCTCAGATGGCAGATATTGTGGCGTTCATCCATGACCAGGCCAGGAAGGCTGCCTCCAAACCCGGCGGTCGGCGGGGTGTCGATGTAGCGGACCTGCAAACGGGTAATGTCGCGGCGGGAAAACGGTACTTCGAGGGGAGCGGCGGCTGCTCTTCGTGCCACTCGGCGACTGGTGACCTCGCTCACGTCGCTTCGCGTTATCAGGGTCTGCAATTGGAAGAGCGAATGCTGTATCCGCGCAACGTGAAATCGAAGGCTACAGTAACTCTTCCTTCCGGCGAAACAGTATCGGGCACGCTGACCTATCAGGACGAGTTCACAATTGGAGTGACGGATAGCACCGGACGTTATCGGTCGTGGCCGGCCGGGAGCGTGAAGTACTCCATCGATGCGCCGGTTGAGGCCCACGTCGCTCAGTTTCCGAAGTATACGGACGCTGATATCCATAATCTGATGGCCTATATTCAGACGCTGCGCTAAGTGCCTTCTATTCCGAAACGGAACATTGAAGTGAAAGGTTTCTTATCGATATGGGGCTCTTGAGAAACGCTGTGATCCTGGCCGTGGCGGTGATGGCGCTCTCGGCCGGAACATCCTCTTCCGTGAGGGCGCAGGAGTTGAGTACCACTGAACTCCTGCATCCGTCAGCGGAGAGTTGGCCGAGCCCGCATGGAGACTACTCTGGCCGCAGGCACAGCGCTTTAACGCAGATTACTCCGGAAAACGTTCACAATCTCAGCCTCGCATGGGTCTTTCAGACGAACCAGGCAATGGCGCTCAAGTCCACGCCGCTTCTGGTGGATGGGATCTTGTACTTTACCGTTCCGGATGACATCTGGGCGGTGGATGCGCGCTCGGGACACGTGGTCTGGCACTATACCTACCAGTCCAAAGGCGGCTTTCATATTGGCCATCGCGGAGTGGCGATGTACAAGGGATATCTGTTCTTTACGACTCCGGATGCGCACCTTTTATCTCTCAATGCCAAAGACGGCACGGTGCGTTGGAATGTTGAAATTGCGGATGCCACCAAGGGCTATTGGACTACGATGGCACCGCTTGTTGTATCGAACCATGTGTTGGTTGGGGTTTCGGGCGATTTCGATAATCTGAGGGGATTTCTGCGGTCGATTGACCCCGAGACGGGTAAAACGCAATGGAACTGGTATTCGACTCCGCCGGTGGGCACTCCGAACTCAACCACCGGAGGCATGACATGGATGACGGGAACGTATGACCCGGACCTTAATCTCATATTCTGGGGAACGGGCAATCCGACTCCCGTATTGACCGGCGCAACCAGGCCGGGCGATAACCTCTACACCTGCAGCATCGTCGCTATAAATCCGGACACCGGAAAGCTGGCCTGGGCCTTCCAGGCTTCACCGCATGACACGCATGACTGGGACGCGGTCGAGATTCCGGTACTGGTCGATGGAAATTTCAATGGGAAGCAGCGAAAGATGCTGATGCAGGCTTCTCGCAATGGTTATTTTTTTGTGCTCGACCGCACCAATGGCAAGAGTCTTTTGACGGTGCCCTATGGCCCTGTCAACTGGTCGCTGGGCATCGACAAGCAGGGACGTCCTATTCCGAATCCTGCCAAGGAACCGGCTCGCGACGGCCGCCTGATCGCACCGGATGAAGCTGGCATGACCAACTTCCGGTCTCCCAGTTTCGATCCGAAGACTGGTCTTTTTATAGTGAATGCCCATCCGAGCTGGAGCATTTATTTCGCAAAGCCGGAAGATGGTACGTACGGCTGGGCAGGCGCGGATTACGGCGTGTGGGGTAAGGGCGTACTCAAGGCCATCGATTATCAAACGGGAAAGATCCGCTGGAGCCATGAACTCGGTCCCGGCGGGTCGGGCACAGGCGTGCTTACGACCGATTCGGGCGTTACGTTCACGGGCGATGCCCATGGGAATTTTCTCGCTTTGAATACCAGCAGCGGAAAGACGCTATGGCATACCGGTACGGGAGCGCCTGTGCTCTCGTCCCCGATTACCTATGAACTTGATGGTCGGCAGTATGTAGTGACAGGGAGCGGCGGATTGTTGTTCGCCTGGGCGCTTCCTTTGAGTCAACATTGATCCGTCAATCCATGAACCGGTGCTGTTGCGTGTGGTAGGACAGCATCACTTACGTTCCCGCTGTTTTCGCTTAAATTTTCGGTGCCAATTATGTCCACAATCTCTCGTCGTCGCTTAATTCAAGGCACAGTCGCCGGTACGGTGCTTGCCTATACCTCGAAAACGGCACTCTCACAGAACGATGCGCCGATTCAACGGAAGGGGCGTATCCACCAATCGGTCTGCAAATGGTGCTATCCGAAGGTATCGCTGGATGATCTTTGCGCTTATTCGGCACGGATCGGGCTGAAAGCTATCGATCTGCTCAAGCCTGAGGAGTATGAGATACCTCGACGGTATGGCCTGATCTGCAGTATGGGATACGCAGGCGCCGGCGACATTCCCAATGGCCTGAATCGGATAGAGAACCATGCCATGATCGAGGCAGCATTCCGAAAGAACATTCCGCTGGCGGCCAAGGCCGGAGTGCCCAACGTTATTACTTTTTCCGGCAACCGGAATGGGATGTCCGACGAGGAAGGCGCGCGCAACTCGGTTATTGGATTGAATCGGGTGAAGAAGATTGCCGAAGATCACGGCGTCACCATTTGCGTGGAACTGCTCAACAGCAAGGTGAACCACAAAGACTATATGTGCGACCACTCGGCCTGGGGAGTTGAGGTAATGCAGCAGGTGAATTCGAAAAATGTGAAGCTGCTGTACGACATCTATCACATGCAGATTATGGAGGGCGATCTCATCCGGACGATTCAGCAGAATATCCAGTGGATGGGCCATTTCCATACCGGCGGCGTTCCCGGACGGCATGAACTGGACAATACACAGGAAGTGCAGTGGGACGGCGTAATGCGCGGTATTCTTGCGACCGGATTCAATGGCTATGTCGCGCATGAGTTCATACCCACAGGGGATCCGTTCACCTCACTGCGCCAGGCTGCCGATCTGTGCGATGTGTAAGGTTTACTGCCTTCAGGGCGGACGCAAAATACGATCCGCTGGTCTCTGTTTTTGACTGGACAAAAAGGATTCCTTACGTCCGCTTGCAAATACGCCGGAGAAGGCGCAAGCTATTGTGCATCTGAGGTGCTGCCATGGCACTCCGCAGGCGCAGATGGGCTCTCATAGCAGGTTGTCTCTTGTTATTGGCCGCGGTGGCGAAAAGCCAGGTTTTTGTAGTGGGGGAGAAGACCGCCACGGCTGATCTTTCGACACAATTCACTCCAACGAATCTACCCCTTCCAAAGGATCAAATGACCGAGCGTGGCCGGCGCGAGCTTGTTCGCATGCTGGTAGCGGAACAAGGGTTTGCTCATTGTGCGCTGCCGATGGGGGCGGGGCTTACTCTTCACGCGAATGGGCCGATCGAATCCAGCGCGGCTCAATATAAAGAGATGGTCTATAAAAAAGGGGAATCTGCAGCACCTGGGGACCGCGTTGTAATTACGGCATTGACGGTTAAGCACGACCGCATTGTCCTGGATCTGAATGGAGGGCCCTACGTTAAACACCGCTTTTTGCGCCACATTCAATTCAACGACAATCCCGTGGTTGCGGATTACGGTGAGGAGGCCACCGGTTCCCGCGTGACGCTTCTTTTTAACGGCGCAGTTCCGGAAATTTCAGCACCAGAGGTAAAGTCGCTGCTAGCACCTATCATCGATTTTGGCGTAAAGACGACGGAGGAAGCCTATGCGAATACGCTGCCTCCCGTACTTAAAAATGCGATCGATGCCCATGAAGTTCTTGTAGGTATGAATCACCGGATGGTGCTTGCGGCGATGGGAGAGCCGGAACGAAAGATTCGTGAGCAGAAAGACGAGGCCTCGGCCGGCGCGGCATACGAGGAGTGGATTTACGGTCATCAGCCCCAGACGATTCATTTCGTGCGCTTCGTGGGAGACCGCGTGACGGTCGTGGAAATTGCAGCGCTGGGCAAACCGATCGAAGTGCATAACGAAGACCAAGTGGGCGATCTGAATCCGGCAGTGCCGGTCCGCGAGATAGCGATGGGCGATCAGCCTGCCGCGGCTGACGGGAACGGACAGGCTCAACCGCCCAGTCTGCGAAAGCCTGGAGAGCCTCTGCCGGCCGGATCTTCGGGCAAGGTGCAGTTTCCAACATCCCAAGGAACAGCGAGGTCCGGTACAGGGGCGCCGGCGTCGAGTCCTTCCACTCCCTCCGCGGCTCCGCATCTTTAAGCTGCCGGTCGTGTAAACTCTTGAGAGAGCCTTCATCGCAGTCCTTCTCCTCTGATTCCTACCGGGCCTACCCGGACAGATCTTTATGAGAAGGTTCGGATGACATCGATATTTTCTGTCATATGCAGGGCAGCTTATCGAGCATTCAACGCGTGAGCCGAAACATTCGTATCAGGGAGAGCAAGAATTATGGCGAAGATTGCCAAGACTGGCGACCGTAAGAAGGTCATGGACACCAACAAGAGCACGGACTGTCCCAAGTGCTCCAAACCAACCCGCATCGTAAAGCGCGTCAAAGACCGTGAACGCGGCATTCCCGGCGGAGTGTATATCTCCTGCTCAGCGTGCGAGTTCTTCGAGAAGCTGTAAGTTCTGCTGGAAGTTTCTCCAACAAGGAGCCCTTTTCGGGCTCCTTGTTGCGTCTGATTCGTGTTTTTATGTAGATTTTCTCAATTTTGTCCATCTGAACCAGAATATGTACCTCCTTTCCCTCATCGGCTGCGTCGAACCAAAGTCGTACAAGAATTTACCGTTGCAATGCTTGACGATTGCCTGTTCCAAGGGGCAGACTTTACAACTGGAAAGCAGGAAATCCGCACTATGACGAGTTCAACCGTACTATCTTCTCCGACCTCAAGCTTTGCTTCTCTACCCCGTTTTGATCGTCCAACTTACCTGATGTGCGCGCCGGAATGGTACGACGTCAATTACGTTATCAACCCCTGGATGGCCGGAAATCTCCATCGGTCTTCGCGCGATGCGGCGTTTGGTCAATGGAAGACACTTCATCAGCAGCTTCAGCGGATTGCCGATGTGCGGCTGCTTCATGCCCGACAGGGATCCCCCGACATGGTTTTCGTAGCGCATACTGCGTTGGTGCAGCATGGGGTTGCGGCAGTTTCCAGCTTCACCCATCCACAGCGCCAGACTGAGGAAGCGCATCTTCGGAGGTGGTTTCAGGATGCCGGATTCCTCATCTGGGAGACGCCCCGGGAGACGGCATTTGAGGGCGAAGGAGATGTTGTTTTCAATGCCACTGGAGATCACTTATGGGCGGCCCATGGGGTAAGGACCTGCAAACAGAGCCACCGCCATGTTGCGGACGCGTGGCATACGGCAGTGACTTCGCTGCACCTGGTCGATCCGCGTTTTTATCACCTGGATCTCTGCTTTGCGCCGTTGAGTGGCGGGCATCTGCTCTATTTTCCGGGTGCGTTTGATGCGGCGTCGCTTGCGAAGATCGAGGCAGCGTATGACGTGGACAAGCGCATCGTGGTCAACGAAGCAGAGGCCACCCAGTTTGCCTGCAACGTGATCAATGTAGGACGACATATTCTGATGGGCGCGGTAACGGGCGATCTGGCGCAGCGCCTTACGAGCAAAGGATATGACGTGGCTGAACTGGACCTGAGCGAGTTCATTCGGGGTGGAGGATCGGCCAAGTCGCTGGTTTTGCGGCTCAGCGATATGGATGTGACCCACGCTTCGTCTGTAAAGGGTTGATGATTGCAAAATAAGGCCTCTGCGCTGCTTTTTACTGTGGCGCAGGGGCCCTTTCTCTTTTCACATCAAATTTAGGACGACGCACGGGAGGCCCGGGCGATTTCATCGAGGATGGATTCCGCTGCTTTGGCGGGATCGGCGGCACGAGTGATGGGCCGGCCGACGACGAGCATGGACGCCCCGCGCTCGATTGCGGCCCCAGGAGTGGCTATCCGCTTCTGATCTCCTATGTCACTGCCGCTGGGGCGGATTCCGGGAATCACCAGCATGGTTTCGTTGCCCAGTTCCGTGCGCAGGGGCGATATTTCCTCTGCGGAGCAGACCATGCCGTCGATTCCGGCGCGCTTCGCCAAGGTGGCGAGCCGTATGACCTGTTCGGCGGGAGAGGACGCAATACCTACGGCTGTGAGTTCGTTGACATCCATGCTGGTGAGGACGGTGACGGCCAGAAGGCGGGGTGATCCTGATAAAGCAGCGGCTGCTTCGGCAGCAGCTGCCATCATGGCGGGCCCGCCTCCAGCGTGGATGGTCAGCAACGATGCTCCGGCTTCGGTTGCGGAGCGGATGCCTCCGGCGACGGTGTTGGGGATGTCGTGAAGTTTCAGGTCGAGGAAGACCTGCAAGCCACGGTTGCGAAGATCTTCGATTAAGCCGTTGCCGGTTGCGTAATAAAGCTCCATGCCTACTTTGAACCAGCGGCAGGTGCCCGCGAGACGGTCTACTAAATCCAATGCCGGTTTTGCGGATGGGAAATCAAGTGCGACGGCGAGGCGGTCTTTCGGCTCTGGGAAAGTTGGGTAGTTTGATGGAGGCTTCACAGCACTAGTCTAATTGGCAGAGTTCCTCTTGTTGATCCATAGATTTAGAGGATCTATTTCTTCAAAGGGAGATATGCGGCGGAGATATTTTGCGTCTCCGCTGTTTTAGAAGTCCACAGGTAGGGTGCGACCCTGTGAGGAGCTTTCGCGGGCCATTTCGAGGAGACGGATGACGCGCCATGCGTCTTCGGGCTTCACCTGTAACTGCGCGGTGCCGTTGACAGCATCACGGACGTTGGCATAGTAACCGCGATAATCGCCGAGTTCGGTTTCGACGGTGGTGCGGGTCAGCGTGCCGGGGTCGGCTGGATTGGGAGCTACGGTCAGGGTTCCCCATTGGGATTCAGGTTCTGCGAGCCATTCCCGGGAATCGCCCACGGGCGGCACCTTGCTCCCGCCCAGAAGAGCGGGTTCCTGCGGGTCGAGGCCATATTTTTTAAAGCTGCCGCGGGTTCCGTGCAGCAGAAAACGCGGTGCCGCATCACAGGCCAGCATGCTGGCGCGGCAATGGGCGAGGAGCCTTGGATAGTGCAGAGTGATGTCAAAGGCGTCCTCTATGTCAGTGGAGTCGCGATCTTTGCGGACGCTGGCTGTAATCGCCTGGGGAGCACCAAAGAGGGAGAGCACCTGGTCGACGAGATGGGGGCCGAGATCGAAAAGCATGCCGTTGGCCGGGTTGCCGCCTTCTTTCCATGTGGCCTCGCGGGGCAGCGGACGGAAGCGGTCGAAGTGGGACTCGAAGGTCACGAGCCTTCCCACGGCCTGCTGGTCGAGCAGCTTGCGAACGGTTAGAAAATCGCCGTCCCAGCGGCGGTTGTGATAAGGCGCAAGTATGAGACCGCGTGTCGTGGCGAGGTCAATCAATTCTCTGGCCTGAGCGCTGGTGGCGGCGAATGGCTTGTCGATCACTACATGCTTGCCGGCTGCAAGGGCCTGCTTTGCGAGAGAGAAATGAGTTTCATTCGGCGTGCCGACGACAATGAGGTTGACAGCAGGGTCGGCGAGAGCCTCTTCGACGGAACGAAGGATGCGGGCATCAGGGTAAGCTTTGCCGGCTTCGTCGCCACGGCGCTGCACGATTGCTTCAAGCTTGAGGCCGGGAACGGCTTGAACGAAAGGCGCATGGAAGACGCGTCCGGCGAGTCCAAAACCGATGACGGCTACTCCGATATCTGACATGAAGAATCTCCTGTTTGATGGTGTCTCAGTGTTTCATATTCAGTGCGTGAAAGGCTTAACACCGATCTGCACCGATGAATACCGACTTGAAATAACTGCGAATTCTGACACGGATAACGGCTTTTCAGCTTCAGGCCCTGTTGATCTCTCGCAATGCGGGATAAAGACGGCGATAACGGTCATATGCCTTGTCCATCGAGAGAGCGTGGCGTGGTTCTATGGTGGAGGCGACACGGATGGTAGCGGCGCAGGCGGCTTCAACCGAAGGCCACGCATTGATGCCGGTTCCGGCGAGGAGCGCAGCACCGAATGCTCCGCCTTCTTCGGCTTCGAGCACTTCGACGGGCTGGCCGTAGACGTCGGCCTGAATCTGTCGCCAGAGGGGGCCGCGTGCGCCGCCCCCGCCGAGGCGGATGCTGTCGACGGGAATGCCTAGCTCGGCGAAGAGGGTAAAAGTATCGCGGAGGCTCATGGCGACGCCCTCGAGGACGGAGCGGACGAAGTGGGCGCGAGTGTGGCTGGCAGTGATACCGACGAAGGCGGCACGGGCCTCTGGATCGAGATGAGGGGTGCGCTCGCCGAAGAGATAAGGCGCCCAGAGAAGGCCATCACTTCCTGCGGGTGCATCGGCTGCAAGAACGCTGAGCTCGTCGTAACTATTGATAGGTGAAAAGGTATCGCGGAAGTAGCGAAGGCTGAGGCCTGCGCCGTTGGTGACTCCCATGACGTGCCAGCGGCCGGGGGCGGCGTGGCAGAAGGTGTGCAGGCGTCCGAGGCGGTCTTTGGTGGGAGCGTCGGTAGCTGCGAAGACCACTCCGCTGGTACCTATAGTGGCGGATACCGAACCTGGGGCGAGGATGCCCATGCCTACAGCTCCCGCTCCCTGATCGCCGGCGCCGGCGGCTACGGGAGTGCCCGCGGCAAGGCCGGTCGCGCCGGCGCCGATATCGGAGATGCGGGCGCAGATCTCCGGGCCTTCGAAGAGACGCGGAAGCCATTGCATCGGGATTCCGGCGGCCTCGGCGACCTCGGCAGACCAGCGGCGGTTAGATACGTCGAGTAGCAATGTTCCGCTGGCTTCCTGCATGTCCATGGCCAGCTCGCCAGTGAGGCGGTAGCGGACATAGTCCTTTGGGCAGAGAACGTGGGCAATGCGGGCGAAGATTTCGGGCTGGTGATCGCGAACCCAGAGGAGCTTCGTCAGGGTGAAGTTGGGCAGGGCTGGGTTTGCGGTCAGTTCGATGAGGCGTTCGAAGCCGATCTTTTCTGTAAGCCAGTCGCATTGGGGCTGAGTGCGCTGGTCACACCAGATGAGAGCGGGACGGAGAACTTCGCCGTTGGCGTCGAGCATGACGCAGCCGTGCATCTGGCCGGTGAGACCGACGGCCTCGATCTCGGCACCGGCGAGTTCAGCCTGGGCCATGACTCCGGTGATGGCTTCGCGAGCGGCTCGCCACCAGTCATTAGGGTCCTGTTCGGCCCAGCCGATGTGCTCAGAGTGAATATCTGCATGTTCGCTGCTGCAAGAGGCAGTCACTTTGCCGCTGCGGTCGATCAAAACTGCCCTGGTGCCGCCTGTTCCAACATCTACTCCGAGCAACATACTGAATTTCCTTTGGAATGAGGTGAATGGTTTCAGTAAAGAGTGTAGCTGGTACGCCGGCGAGCGGGCGCAAATACTTTTTTGCACATTCTCCGGCACTTAGCGCATCTGAGTATATGCAGAGATTCAGGATGGGGCGGACCAATGGATTGACCGTGTCGTGCTGATTCCGAAAAGATTTTTGATAAAGATGCAGGTAACATTCAGGATATGAGCCAAAGTATGAGAGCGCATTACGCTTGGAGTGTGTTTGCGGCGCTCGGGATAGGGCTGCTGTGCCTCTTCAGCCAGACCCTGCCAGCCGCGGCGCAGGCTGCCGGCGAGCAGCAGGGCGCAAGCCACAGCCCTGCCACCGGGCCGAGTACAGGGGCGACGAGTTCACCCATTGCCTCGGCGCAGCAACAGCTTTATGGCGCCTCAGGAACAAATGGCGCGTTGGCTACACCGGATTCATTCAAGGGCAGCATCGTGGAAGACAAAGCGACCGGTTCGGTCATGGATCTTTCGCTGGATGAGGCAGTCCGCCGGGGGCTTCGGCAGAACCTGGGAATCATTTTGCAATCGTCCGCGCAGAAGAATGCGAGCGGCCAACGGCTGGAGGAGTTGCAGGCGCTCCTGCCGACGGTTACCGGGTCGGCGAGCGTTCAGGTACAGCAGGTGAACCTGGCGGCCTATGGTTTGAAGTTTCCAGGGCTGAATCCTATTGTCGGACCATTTCAGGTGGTTGATTTCCGGGCTTACCTAACGCAGAACCTGGTGAATGTTTCCGCGCTGCAGAATTATCTGGCGGCAAAACATAACTTCGAGAGCGTCAAGCTCACAGCGGAGGATGCGCGCAACCTTGTCGTGCTGACGGTAGGGAATTCATACCTGGTCTGCATTGCGGATGCTGCACGAATTGATGCGGTTCGGGCGGAACTGGCTACGTCGAAGCTCTCGTTGGACCAGGCGACCGCGGCACATGAGGCGGGTACCAGTCCCAAGCTGGATATGCTGCGGGCGCAAGTGGATTACCAGAATGAAGAACAACGGCTGATCTCGACTCAGAACGAGTTGGCCAAGGACAAGCTGGCGTTGGCGCGTGCAATCGGTTTGCCTCTGGATCAGGAATTCCAATTGACTGACAAGGCCCCCTATGCGGCCCTTGAGCAGGTAAATCCTGAAACAGCCTTTGAGCAAGCGCTGAAGGCGCGCAAAGATCTGGCGGCGTCTGCTGAACAGGTGAAGGCGGCTCGTGCGGAGAAGACCTCGGCATGGGCGGCACAGCTTCCTGTAGCGAGCTTCTCTGGGGATTTTGGTGATTTGGGGACAACCCCGGGCCATTCGCATGGAACCTATACAGCGACCGGGCAGGTGAGCGCTCCGATTTTGCAGATTGCAAAGACGCGTGGCGAGGAGCAGGTTGCCGACGCGCAATATGAGCAATCGAAGGCCAAACTCGCCGATCAGATACAGCAGGTGAATGCCGAAGTTCGCGACAGCTTGCTGGATATTCAGGCTGCCGCAAGGCTGGTGGAGGCGACGCACTCGAACGTCGAACTGGCCAATGAAGCTCTGAGCGATGCGCAGCAGCGGTTTCACGCCGGAGTCTCGGACAATTTGGCGGTTTCGCAGGCCCAGGCGCAGACAGAATTGGCGAACGACCAATACATTAGCGCACTTTATCAGCACAATATAGCCAAGCTTTCGCTGGCGCGGGCGCTGGGCATTGCGCAGACGAACTACAAAGATTATCTCGGAGGGAAGTAACTTGCCAGACAAAGTGGATCAAAATCACGATGGACAAACCGCAGAGATCAGCGGAACGGTTCACATTTCACCGCACGGCGAGGAGAAGTACAGTCACGAGGGGCGTCCAGAGGAACACGATGAAGAGGTGCCGGAGAAAAAATCTCGCCGCAAGTTCATCGTTATCGCCGTGCTGATCTTCCTTGTGGTGGGGGCAGCCTTGTTTTATTGGCACTCCACGTTCACGGAAGATACAGACGACGCGCAGATCGACGGCAATCTCTACCAGGTTAGCTCGCGCGTCACTGGGCAGGTCATCAAGGTTTATGTAGAGGACAATCAAAAGGTCGAGGCCGGACAGTTATTGGCAGAGATCGATCCGAAGGACTACCAAGTGGCACTGGAGCAGGCGGAGGCGAATCTTGCCAGCGCGCAGGCGGCAGCGCTGCAGGCACACGTCAATGTTCCAATTACGAGCACAACTGTCCATACGAGCCTGAGCACGACCAGTTCGGACGTCCAGGGCGCGTTGGCTGCGGTTGCTCAGGCCCAAAAGCTGGAGCAGGCGGCGGCAGCGCGTGTCGATCAGGCGAAGGCCAATGCGCAGAAGGCGAAGCTCGACGTAGAGCGTTATACGCCGCTGGTGCAGAAGGACGTGATTTCGAAGCAGCAGTTTGACGCAGCGGTGGCTCAGGAGGCGGCAAGTGCTGCCGCAGTGATGGAAGCGCAATCACAGGTTATCGGACAGCAGGAGGCTATCCGCGAGGCGCAGCAACGGCTGGCACAAGCTCGTTTCGGCGCAACCGAGTCGCAGAAAAACGGCCCGCAGCAGGTGAAGGTGCAGGAGGCAAAGGCCAATGCGGCTGAGGCAGAAGTACAGCAAGCTCAGGCAAAGGTCGATCAGGCACGGCTCAATCTGAGCTATACCCACATCACAGCGCCTGCGACCGGGATTGTTAACAAGAAGAACGTGCAGGTGGGCGCCAATCTTTCGATTGGGCAGGACCTGCTGACGATTATTCCGCTTACCAATCTATGGGTGACGGCGAACTTCAAGGAGACGCAGATCCAGGACATGCATCCGGGACAGGATGTGGTTATCAAAGTTGATGCGCTGGGCGGACGCAAGTTCCACGGAAAACTGACGCAGATCGGCGGAGCCACCGGTTCGCGGTTGTCGCTGTTTCCGCCGGAGAATGCCACGGGCAACTATGTGAAGGTGGTGCAACGAATTCCGGTGCGCATCGACTTTACCGATCTACAGAAGGAGAACGGGGATTATGCTCTCCGGCCCGGGTTCTCGGTTACGCCCTATGTGTCTGTAAAGTAAGTGGAAACTGGACTGTCCTCTTCTGCATCTTATGAGGCAATAACAGATTTATCGAGGTGAACGATGGCCGTTGCAATAAAAAAAGCACAGGCAGGCGATGCTTCCGTGGCCCCACACTGGCACGCCAAGGCAAAGCCGATCCAGAAGTTCGGCACGGTGATTGAGGACATACCTCACCCGCTGGACGCGAATGTCCGTTCTGAGATGGTGGGCAAGCTAAATCAGCTTTTGGCTGATTCAATCGCTCTTCGCGATATGTACAAGAAGCATCATTGGCAGGTCTCGGGACCCACGTTCTATCAACTGCACCTTCTGTTCGATAAGCACTATGGCGAGCAGGTCGAGATCGTCGACACGATTGCCGAGCGTATTCAGCTTTTGGGCGGAGTAAGTGTAGCCATGGGCAATCACGTTGCCGAGATGACGAAGATCCAAGGGCCGCCGAAGGATAGGGAAGAAGTGCCTGTCCAGATTTCGCGGCTGCTGGAGGCCCATAAGATCATCATTCAGGAGTGCTCGGACATCGCAGAGGCGGCCGATAAGGCGGGCGACGATGGCACAAATGATATGGTCGTCAGCGACGTCCTGCGGCCAAATGAACTGCAGTCCTGGTTTATCGGCCAGCATCTTGTGGACACGCCGCTCATACTGGAAAAAGAGTAGAATAAAAATTCAAGAGCAGTAACTTCAGTCCAGCCGCAGCGAGCGGCTGGACTGTGTATCTTAAGGGCAGAGCGATTCGCATCCTATTCCCCCTTTGATTCATCTACAAGACACACCTTTATGCCGATTGCGCTCGTATTTTTTATTCATTATGCCTACCTGATCCTATTCCTCTGGGTTCTGGCGGAGCAGTTTGGCATCCCGGTACCCAGCATTCCGGTGCTGCTGATGGCCGGTACGGTAAGTGCGACCCACCGCATTCACCATTCGTACGCTCTGCTGGCGGTATTGGCAGCGTGCATGATTGCGGATTCGGTGTGGTACGCATTAGGGCGGCGTTACGGCGGCAGCGTGCTTCGGCTGCTTTGCCGGTTCTCATTCGAGGCATCGACGTGCGTCAGCAAGACGGAGGGATACTTTACGCGACGCGGCCCCGTTACGCTGGTGTTCTCAAAGTTTGTGCCGGGATTGAGCACGGTAGCAGCGCCGATCGCCGGACAGACTGGGATGAAGTATGGCCGCTTCTTTCTCTGGGACCTTGCCGGGTCGATCCTGTGGGCGGAGACCTTTTTGCTGGCCGGACGATTTTTCGGGGATATTGCGCAACGAAGTGCGTCTTTCTTTCAAGTTTTGAGCCGCTTCGCCTTTGTCATCTTTATCCTGATGGTGTTTGGCTTTTTCCTGTACCGCCTTCTCAAGCAGCGTAAATTTTTACAGAACGTGCGGGAGATGAGGCTTGAGCCGGCGGAGCTGAAGGCAATGCTGGACAATGCCGAAGCGCAGGGCAACATTCCTCCCTTTATTGTTGATCTGCGGCATCCCTTGGACTACCTTCCGGACCCGCGTGTGCTGCCGGGAGCGCTTCGCATTGGGCCGAACGAGATCAGGGAGCACAGCGAGATTATTCCTCGCGATCGCGATGTGATTCTCTACTGCACCTGCCCGAGTGAAGAGACCAGCGCCAAACTTGCCATGCAGCTTCATAAGTTGGGTATCTATCGAGTGCGTCCCCTGCGAGGAGGTTTCGACGGATGGAAGCAGGCCGGATACCCGCTGACTGACTACGTTGAAGATTCACCGCATTCGCAGCACTTATTATCTTGAGCGCGCAGCAGGGCTTGTAGGGGCCAGATTTGTGGTTTGTTTGATCCCTTCACCTTCGACGATGGTGTAGATTTTGTCCGCTGGAAGACTCGCAAATTTCTGGGTTAACCCGCTTGGCCATTCGATCTTCACCTGTGTCATCGTAGACTCGCTCCCGAGGCCGAAATGAAGGCGCTGGTCGTTGGAGGAGAGATAACTTCCTCCGCCGCGAACCTCGTCAATCTGTGTAAACTTTCCGGCTGATACTGTTACGCGAGCGCCGATGGCTGCGCGATTGCTTTTCTTTCCCACAAGGCGAAAGAGCACGCGATGATTATTATTCGTTGTTTCGTTTAAGAATAATGAAGGTGGTCCGCCGACGTTGTAAACAACCACATCGACGTTGCCGTCATTATTTATGTCTCCAAAAGCGGTGCCGCGGCGCGAATGAAGAGGCCCGTCATTCAGTCCAGAGATACCGGCCATTTGGATAAACGTGCCGTTGCGCTGGTTCTGGTACAGATGAATGGGCTCGCGATATTTCAGGTCGTGCGGCAATTTATCCACCATCGAGCTGACATTTCCATTCGCAACGAAGATACCCGGCCATCCATCATTATCGAAGTCTGCAAAACCTGCTCCCCAGGCGACCAATTGATCTGCCGGCCGCGTCAGGCCCGCGACGGCTGCCCTATCGTTGAAGCCCATGTCGCCCTGATTTTTATAGAGGCTCATCGGTTGGTAACCGTACCGCGTGACCACCAGGCTGAGTGCGCCTGTGCGATCGTAGTCGCTAAAGTCAGCAGCCATATTGCCCATCGCCCGTCCCTCTGAACTCAACGCGGTCCCGGAGATGAGGCCCACATCCTCGAACGTGCCGTCGTGCTTGTTGCGATAGAGAAAGTTCGGGCCCATGTCGTTGTTGACGAACAGGTCAGGCCAGCCATCATGGTCGTAATCGCCCCACACCACACCCATTCCGAGCCGCTTGTCGGGATTCTCAACTCCGGCTTTCTGGGCTACCTCTTCGAAGCTGCTGCCGGTGTTGTGAAAGAGCAGGTCTGTCTCTCCATTCAGGACGGGCACCTCCATGGGCAATCCTTGATAGAGAAATGCCTTGTCTCCGGGCTTTGGGAGATGATGCAGGTCGGAATCCACGTAACGGGAGACAAATAAATCGAGCCTGCCGTCGCGGTCATAATCCGCCCAGGCCGCCCCTGCGCTGAATCCGCTGCCCGTTACTTTATTTTGGGCGGTTACGTCTTGAAACTTACATCCACCCAGATTCCGATAGAGCACGTTATGCCCATACCCGGTGATGTAGATGTCCGGAAGACCGTCATTATCGAAGTCGCCGATGGCCACTCCCATGCCCCATCCGTGGGTATTCATCCCCGATGCGCTTGTGATATCCGTGAAGTGGACAGGGCCATTTGGCAGCGTGTCCTGATGATAAAGAGTAACCATCAGTTCGCCGCCGTGAAGGTATGCATCTATGGTTGAATCGGTGACAGTAACAATGTCCAGCTTGCCATCGTTATCACAATCGAACAGGCCGATGCCTCCACCCATCATCTCCACGAGATACTGTTTTTCCGGCGCGAAATGCGGCACAGTTTTAAGGCCAGCCTCTGGCCCGATGTCGCGGAAGTGAAGCGCCGGGGCAGTCGAAGTCTGGGTGTAAGCAAAAACAGAAGCGACGGATAAAACAGCACCAGCGATCCGATTTCTGTATTTTGCACGCTTATGGCTGTCCATTTGGACCCTTTTTCTCCGGGCCGGCTAGGGTAACCGACTGAGCATACATATCTGCCAATTGGGGAGTGGCGGCAAGCGAGGATTCGATAGGTCCGAGCGTTCGCACGACAGCGGCATAGTCGTGAATCATGAAATAACTGACGCCAAGTACACGCCGGGCTCCCAGCTCCTGCGGATGTGCAGCGACATAACGTGAAAGCGGCGGAACCGCCTGCGCATAAAGCCGGGCCGAGAATGCTGCCCTTCCCCAGTTGTAATCCAGCCCTTCCAGCGAAGGATTCCACTTCGCCGTGTTCTCGAAGTATCCGGTGGCAGTGGCAAAGTCACCGACTCCTGCGGCGATTGCGCCGAGATTGTTATAGCTATCCGCGATGGCAGGAGCAGCGCGTGCCGTGAACTCTTCCAGTGCTTTCTTAGCGTTGTCATTGAGAGGATTCGCGTCGGTCGACGGCTGAAAGGGAGCAATCCCATCGGCATCTCCCATGGGCGCACCCTTCAGCTTCGCCTGATCGCGCAACATGTTCTGCTTAAGCAGCGACGCTGAGATCTCCATCTCCTTTTTCGCCTCGTCGGTTTGGCCGGATTGCACCAGCAATCGCCCAAGCAGGAAATGCGCGCGCTGCACCTGGTAGTGATTTCGCGAAAGGTCTGTCGTTAAGGTAATGGATTGCCGTAGCTCCCGTTCCGCTTCAGCTGGCCGATTCAGTTGCATGTACACCTGCCCCAGCAGCAAAGGATTGTCCGGGTTTCTTGGGTCGAGCGTGGCTGCACGCTTCAGATCGGTCTCTGCCTCGGCAAACCTGCGTTCGGTGAAGGCGATATACCCCAGTTGTGCCAGGCTGAAATGGTCGTCTGAATTGAGGGCTAATTCGAGGCGGAATTGCTTAGCCGCCTCTGGAAAACTTTCCTGTCCCCGGCTTAGCATGTAGGACGCGCCGAGACAGTAGTGAGCCTCCGGCAAATGCGGATCGAGTGCGATGGCTTTCGTGAACTCAGCTATGGCCAGGTCGGGAAATCCCGACTCGCCGTAGGCTTTACCAAAATCGAGATGTAGCTTCGCATTGTTACCGAAGCTCGCGGACATTTCGGCAAACACGGTAGAAGCGCTCTTCGTGTCAGCCAGTGCGAGGTCCGCGGTTCCCAGTGCGAGTCCGTTTTTATAGCTCGGGTCAAGCGCAACAGCGGTCTCCAACTGCTTGCGAGCCTCGCGATTCTCGTCGGCTTGCAGCAGTGCTTCGCCCAATACCAGCCGTGCGTTCGAGTCTTTAGGACTTGATGTCACAAGAGCTTCTGCCAGAGATTTGGCTTTGGGTATATCTCTGGCTGAGAGGGCCGCCTGCGCATAAGCAAGATGCAGGCCGGGAGCTGCATCCTGCGGTTCGATAGCGATTGCCTGTTCAAACAGCTTTGCGCCACCTGCGTAGTCTCCTGCTTGTAGGTGATCTTCGGCGAGCTGCCATAGTGCCTTTACTAAAAAATTTCGGTAGGCATCGGCAGCATGAGGAAGATCTCCAGCCGATTGGAGATGCTGTGCGGCGTTGTACATTTTTTGGAGATCGCCGGCAGGATGTCTCGCTGTCTGAGTCGGCTGGGCGAAGCTGGAGAGAACGGAAATCCCGCTAAAAACGAACAGCATCAGTGCGGTCCATCGGTGCAGGCGTCGAATAGAGCGCACACTGTCACGGCCATATAGGCACTCAGTCTCAGCGTGTCTCATCACTTCGAGCATCGGATCAAAGTATAGCGAAGGCAATCTGTCCTTCGTCCAGTCAGATTTGTTTACGTAAATCGCTAAAAATGGGGCGGCTCTTATCGAACCGCCCCAGGTGTTTTTTGAAACGAGCTAGAAGTTGTACTTGATAGCAAGTTCCATGGTGCGTTGAGTGTGCCCACCAGTTTTGTAGTCAAGGAAGCCAAGTGTTGGGGAATTGACTTTCGTATTAGGCGTCAGATCAGACTTATAGTTAAGCGTCAGTTGGCTGTTACTGCTGAACTGTGGCAGTGGATGGTTGATGAAGTTGAATGCCGAGGCACGGAACTGAACTGTCTGATGCTCGGTGATGTGGAAGGTTTTGTAGGCGGCCAGATCAGTATCGAAGAAATCCGCCATCCTGTAGTAAGGAAGATTCCGCGGTCCATTGCTTCCGATTGCAGGTGCCGCAAAGCAGGACTCGTTCACTCGCTGGTTATGTTGGAGGTGAGCGCCCGCATCGCAGGTCAGAACCGGCATGATCAGCTTTTTAGCCGACGTGCCAAAGTAGGTGTTCTGGCTGAGACCACTGATCGCAAGTCCAAAATTCGGGCTATTGATCGCCTGCAGGTTGCCGCCTGACTGCCAGGATGTAATACCAGAGAGCGTCCAGCCATTCGCAATTCCACTGAGGAGATGCGAGTCGCCGTTGTAAACCCTGAGGAAGTTATAGGAATAGGACGAGTTGAAGACATATGGACGATCGATGCTCAGAACGCCATAGTTGCCCCTGACCGTAAAGGGATCGATCTGCTGGCCAGTACCAAGAGTTTTGGACCAGGTGTAGTTGAAGTTGAACGTAAGACGATCGGAACGCTTCACCCAGCTTAATTGCAGGCCGTTGTAGTTGGCATAACCTGAATTCGTGTTCACAAGGATCTGGTTGGTTCCATATTCCTTTCCATACGGACGATAATCTGCCTCTTTATTGTTCGGAGCGCCTTGGGAGAGGTTCTCCGGATTTGGAGAGACAACCTTCGTGATGGGATCAGGTAGGAAGAAGGCGCCTAGCGGAACCTTATTCTGATCTGTGAAGTCGGTGAAGCCGCTTCCGGAGGTGCTCTCGCCGCCCATCACCAGTTCCTTGCTTGTGCTGCCGACATAAGCAACCTCAAACAGCGAGTTCCAGGGAGCCTGCTGCGAGATCGTCATATTGTAAGCACGGCTTTCGGGAATGCCATAGTCGGTGGGATCCAGCGCATTCACCGTGCCATTGATCGAGGGATGTGCGGGATCGGGAACAGCTCCTGTAACAGGCGGAGGGATATTACCGATCTGGGAAAGCAGAACACTGGTCTGGCCCGGTAGCCCATAGCTCTGGATACTCTGGGCCGTCGTCAACGCGCCAGTGTAGTCGTTGTACTGATCGGTGAATCGATAGATGCCCCATCCGCCGCGTATCAGGGTCTTGCCTGTGCCGAAGATGTCATAGGAGAGTCCGAACCGGGGTGAGACAAGGAGGAAACGGTCCGGCTGACCGCTCTTCGGGATGCCGGGATTGATGCCATGCCAATAAATACCGGGATTCAGTTTGCCGGAGTTGTAATCGGATTGCACCAGTGACGGGATGAAGACGGCAAGTCCATTGCCTTGGCGATCATACCAATGGCCGATATGATCGAAGCGAACTCCGTACTCGATGTTGAGACGTTTCGTCGCCTTCCACGAATCGTTTCCATAAAAGGAGAACGTCTGATAAGCCATGTCGCTGATCGGAGCTGAATTGTTCTCAGCATAGCTATTTACGACACCCATCAAGAAATTTGCTGTTGGGTTATTTGGCGATCCGAGAGGCTTGCCCCCGAAGAGGTTGTTGTGGATCGTTCCGCCCTGATTGAAGCTGTTTAGAGCGCCATTCGGCGATTCGGAAGCTCCCTGTATGTTGCCGACGTTCTCCGCATAAACTCCGAACTTGAGGGTATGCGTTGAGATAACTTTCGTCAGGTCATCTGAGAAAGCAGGCATTTCTTTACGAACAAGATATTTGCCACCAGTTTCAAAGATGTCCTGCTGAGAAAAGTCCGGAAACGTGTATCCACCCGCGCTACTGTAGGAAGGGATTAGCGGGGAACCAGTCTTAAAGATTGTTCCGTAATTGGAAGGATAGCCAAGGGTGCTCTTATATGCAGCCGACGCCTTCGGAGGACCAACTGGAAAATTCCCGAAGCCCCAGCTTGCGATGAACTCATTGGTAAGAGTGGGGCTAAATACATGCGTGAAATGTCCCGCAACTGATTTTGAGAAAGAACTGCTAATCAGCCCGCCGCCGGGATAGGGAATTGCGTTTCCCGGCGTCCAGTAGATGTGAGCGCCATTGCCCTGCGAAGGAGCAGCATCTTGACCGTATTGATACGAGACAAAGAAGCTCGTCTTGTCACTGAGGTTGTAGTCCACCCGCGCACGGAAGAGATAGCCGTTATGAGTGCCGGGGATGGGTTGATCGTAATTGAACCCGCTGCCAGAGCTAAGTGGGTTGGCATTGGCAGCAGGCCAGAAGCTGGCAAGCGCCTTGGCGCCGGGATCGAGGAACTCTGCGGGAATGATGCCAGCAGGCCGTGTTCCCTGGCCTATGATTGTGCCATCGGGCAATACCGTTCCCGTTAGGTCATTGCATCCGTTTGTTGCTTCGGGAGTAAGTTGCTTTCCCTGACAGAACGTCACATTTGCAGCAGTATTGGTAAAGTTGCCGGCCATCATATCCGCCGTGGGAATAAAGGACTGTAGCCGGTTTGCATTGCCCGTATTCTGCAGAATTCGCTCGTAACCAACCCAGAAGCGAAGCTTTTTATGTGTAAACGGAACTGGGCCGCCAACATTTCCACCAGGATAGTAATAATGAGCAGCGCCTCTTGGATTTCCCCTATGGTTGCTCTGCCAGTCGTTGGCATTCAAAACATCGTTGCGCGCGTACAGGTAGCCCTCGCCGTGATACTCGGAGCCGCCCGATTTGCTGATCGAATTGATGACCACCGGACCACGCGGAGCATCTGCGCCGAAGTTTGAGGTTTGGACGCTCACCTCCTGCGTCATGTCAGGATTGAGAATCGCAATCGAATTGCAATCGCAGCCGGGATCGTCGACGTCAACTCCATCGGAGAGCTGGCTCGTACCGCCGCGATTGACTGCACCGTTTGCATTCAAGCCATTGCCGACCGCGCTGGAACCTACGCTGACAACCGTAGGATCGAATGACGAGCCATTGTTGAGGCCGTTTGGCGTGTTTGTTACGCCGGGAAGCACCTTCAGCAGTTCGGAAAGATTGCGGCCCTGGATGGCAAGCTGCTGAATGTCCTTATAATCCAGAATCGCCGCGCGCTGGCCATTTTCAACCGGGATGATCTGCGTATTGGCCTCGACCGTAATGGTCTCGTTCGTCTGCCCAATCGCGAGTGTCAGGTCGGAGAGCTTGATAAGGTCGGCGGCATGGAGGACGATACCGTGTCGCTCGTAGCTCTTGAAGCCCTTGGCATCGATCTTGACCGTGTAAGTCGATGGCAGCAAGGCGGGAAAGGCAAAGTATCCGTTATCGTTGCTGACGCCGTTGCGTGTCTCCTTGGTCGCTTCATTGATCAAAGTGACATTTGCGCCGGGAATAACCGCTCCTGTCGCATCCGTTACCGTGCCATTGAGAGTTGCAGATACCTGGGCGTCCGCCTTCGGCAGAAACACCAGAAGCGTCGCCAGCACCAGCGCCAGACCCAATGAGGTCTGTCGCCCTAAGTGAGATAGAAAATTCCAAATACTCTGTTTCGATTGCATACTGCCTCCAATGAATTTTCGCTTGTTGATGCCATACATTCGGCACAACTCGCATCCGGGTTTGCAAACCCTATGTGCCTGCCTTGCAAGCCGGCACAAGCGACCGGTCTTCCCGATTCGCTAAAACGATTCAGTGTGTTATTGAAGCGTTTACATGAACGAAACAACGACTGTCAATAAGTTTTTGAAATGTGCATGAAAACGCAGAGACATCAAAACTCAGGTGCACTCCCGGAGATCATCTTTGGCGCGTAATGGAAACATCTCAGCGCGAAGAAATGCTGCGGAGGCGAGAAGGAAATATGGTTGTGCGGGAGGGTGTTTTTTGAAACTACCCCGGTATTTCCCCCGGTATAAAAAAGCCCCTCATCTCAGAGGGGCTAAGTTATTGATAATGTTTGGTGGACGCGGTAGGGATCGAACCTACGACCAGTCGATTAAGAGTCGAATGCTCTACCAGCTGAGCTACGCGTCCACTTTTACCTCAAGTGTATGAGGAGAGAGTGATTGAATGGTTGGACACGCCGTGAAACCGGCCTGTCAGACAGAATCAATCAACTTGTTTAAGATAACACAGCTTGCTGAGCAATTCTGCTCTGCAAGCTGTTCATTAACCGACAAAATCTACATTTGCCCGGATGGGAATGATGCCGCGGTCGAAGCCCATATCGAGCAACTTGCGAATGGCCTCTTTGCCATCTTCACCATAGTTCAGCGTACGGTCATTGACGTACATTCCCACGAAACGGTTCGCGAGAGCAGGGTCGAGATCCCGTGCAAATTGCATGGCATAAGCGAGTGCTTCTTCCCTGTGATCGAGCGCGTGCTGGATGCTGTCGCGGAGGGCATTGGTGGTGATCAAGAGCTTCTCCTCGCCGAGCGAACGCCGGATGGCATTTCCTCCAAGGGGAAGGGGCAGACCGGTCTGATCCCGCCACCACTGTCCGAGATCGAGTAGCTTGACTAAGCCATCCTTGGCATAGGTCAACTGGCCTTCGTGGATGATAAGGCCAGCGTCGAACTCTCCCGAGACGACGGCGGGGATGATCTTGTCGAAGGGAACGACCGCTGTTTCGATATCGGGAGCGAAGAGTTTCAGCGTCAGGAAGGCCGTGGTGAGAGTGCCGGGAACGGCGATCCGTGTCTTCTTTACTTCGTCGAGCGAGAGCTTGCGGGGAGAGACGATCATCGGACCGTAGCCTTCGCCAACACTGCCGCCACATGCCATCAGGGTGTAGTTGTCTTGCAGGTAAGGGTAGGCATGAAAGGAGATTGCGGTGACGTCGTAAAACGCTTCGTTAATAGCGCGGTGGTTGAGCGTTTCGATGTCGGTGAGGGTGTGGCTGAATTTAAAGCCGGGGACGCGGACCTTATTTGTAGCCAGGCCGTAAAACATGAATGCGTCGTCGGAGTCGGGACTGTGGGCAATGCTGATCTCTTGAATTGCAGTGGCGGTGGTGGTCATGATTCAGGAATCCTTGGGAGAGTAACTGGTTGTGAGGCGCGGTTCGGCTGCATTGGGTTCAGGATGCGAGATTTCATTTCTGCATTAAGAAGACCGCCAGCGTTGAAACGTGCTGAAGATGGTTGCGGCAGCAGTGATTTTGATCGCTTCGCCCGGAAGGAATGGGACAACAGCAAGGCTCCATACGCCTGTGCTGCCTAAATGTAAAAAGTGGGCCAGCCATCCGGCGCCAAGAGCAAAGGTAATGATGCTGGAGGCAATTCCGGCGAGGATGCCGCCACTGAAGCGGGATAAGGCACGGGGCAGAGAGCGCACAGTCCAACCGGCAGCAGCAGCGGCCAGCGGATAGGCAAAGAGAAAGCCCGCGTCGGGTCCAAGCAGATGTGCCATGCCGCCGGGGCCCGCCGGGCTGAATACCGGAAGACCGGCCGCGCCTTCGGCGAGGTAGAGCGCCATCGTCGAAAAACCCGCGACGGGACCCAGTGCCATTCCGATGAGGATGACGGCAAATGTCTGTAGAGTGATGGGGACGGGAGTGAAAAAGAGCGGGATGGAAACATGCGCGCAGGCAGCAACGAAGAGGCTTGCGGCAATGGAAAGGACGATTTTGCCTGGTACGGTTTGGTGGAGCGGCTTTGTGCCATGCATCAGGCCGGCGGGGGATGAGATAACAGGTTGCATTCGGCAGGTCCTTTCGCGTTACTCGCGGTGGTATGAAGTTGCCTTATCGAGGAATCCGGCACGGGATTGTGCAGGGGGCTGCAGGTTGGAACTATTGCTGATTAAGCTATCGTGGAGACCGCGCGGTGGTTGGTGCATGTGAGCTACGGCAGCGTGCTCTCGTTCGACTGCCGCAAAAAGATATGGACCGAACTCTCGCTGCGCCTGTTCCGATGGGCTGTCTAACTTGTGGCTTGCCCGGACCCGCCGAGTAATCGCCATAACCGCCCAACCGAGGACCAGAAAACAGAGTAACGATATAGAGAAGAGAATTCGCATGGGCCAAGTGAAGAATACCAAGGTGCATCGGCTTCGTGCTGCTAATTTGATCTCTCGCAAAGATTTGGGTGGAAAACTGGCGAATAGCCGATTGCGACAGGGGCTAACACTAGATTGCCAGTACAAACTTGGTTCACCTGCCCGGTGAGAGGGATTTCCACTTGACGATTGCCTGTGGGAAATTTGTACTGAAACAGGAGATATGGCTCGTCCAGGCACAATATCGCGAGAACGAAGACGGGAAAGCGCTGTCATGCGCCTGTACGGGTGGGTGCAGGGCGGATGGAGGAAGGTGGCGACCGGCGCAGCTGCGGTGCTCGCGCTAGCGATGGCCTACCACGTCATATTTGGGCAGAACGGTCTGACGGTATACCAGCAGAAGCGGCAGGAGACGCAAGCCTTAGCCACACGAATGCAGACTCTGCAACACGAGAACGATTTAATGAAGAGCCGTGTGGAACGCCTGCAGAGCGATCCGAATGCGATTGAGCATCAGGCTCGCGAGGAACTGCACTATACCCGACCCGGAGAGGTGATCTATACGTTGCCGCCGGAGTCGCGAAAGGACACCTCTCATTCGGATAATGCAGGGAAGCCTTAAGGCGCCTAGCAGAGTTCTATTGTGAAACTAGAAGTAGATGGCACTCGGCGGCTTAGGAAATGTATTCCTTGAGCCACGGATCGGTAGTGTGGACGAGTCCCTCGGTATTGCCGTCGAAGACGATCTTTCCTTCATTCAGGACGAGGAATTTGGTGCTATCGTCAATGCCGCCGTTTGGAATAAGCTCCATTTTGCCAGCCTGCACGTTGAAGCGGTTTCTTGCCAACACAAAGGCGTCCTGTAGGCGATGGGTAATCAGAAGCGAGGTGGTGTGAGAGACGTCTCGCTGCTTTACAACGAGTTCGATGATGGTCGTCGAGGTGATAGGGTCGAGGCCGCCGGTGGGGGAGTCATAGAGGATGAGGTCAGGCTTGGAGATGATGGCACGGGCAATGGAGACCCGGCGGCGCATTCCGCCTGAAATCTCGGAGGGGAACTTGTCGATGGCCTGCTCAAGCTCGACGAATTTCAGTGCCTCTACAACGCGCTCATGCGCTTCCTTTTCAGGTACGTGGGTCTCGTGAAGGCGATAGGCAACATTGTCTTCGACGGAAAGGGAATCGAAGAGGGCGGATTCCTGAAATACCATTCCCATGCGGGCGCGCAGTTTGAACAGGTCTCTTTCCCGCATTGTGGTGATGTCCTGGCCGAAGATACGTATGGTGCCGGAGTCGGGACGAAGGAGACCGTTGGCCAGCTTCATGAGAACGGATTTTCCGGTGCCGGCTGGTCCCAGAATAATGCGGGTTTCTCCGCGTTGGACGGTAAACGAGATGTTTTCGAGCACAGGTTTCAGATCGAACGCAATCGAAACATTCTCGTAGGCAACGATCGGCTCGGCCGGGACACCATCGTTCTGGCGTTGGGAAAGTTCGCTGTTGGCGAAGTCTGCGGGCATGGTCGGGGTCACCTGCCGAAGATGCCGATCATCGCCCGGCTGACAATGAAGTCAACAATGATGATGAAGACTGAAGAGACGACTACGGCCTGGGTAGTGGAGCGGCCTACTCCTTGGGTGCCGCCCTTTGTCTTCATGCCAAAGTAACAGCCAACCGTAGCAATAATGAAGCCGGAGAAGAGCGGTTTTGTGAGGCCCTGAACGATGTCGCCGTAGACCAGCGCGCGATAGGAGTTATGGAAATAAGAGGATGCGTTCAGACCAAGAAGTCCCACACTGACGATCGCTCCACCGGCAATGCCGACGGCGTCCGACAGAATGGTGAGGAAAAAGAGCATAAAGACCGTAGCGTAAAGGCGTGGTGTCACCAGTTTCCGTATAGGATCGGTCCCGAGGGCACGCATTGCATCGATTTGCTCTGTTACCTTCATGGAGCCGATCTCCGAGGCCATTCCCGATGCATTGCGCCCGGAGATCATGAGGCCCGTCAGCACTGGGCCAAGCTCCTTTACCATCGAGAGCGCAACGAGATTGCCGGTCATACTGACTGCGCCGAACTGCTGGAGGGACGTAGCCGATTGCAAGGCCAGAACGCAACCGGTGAAGAAGCCGGTAAGAACGACAATCGGGAGGGAGCCAAAGCCGATCGAATCCATTTGCGTAAAAATATCGGCCCAATAGCGCGGACGGGAAAAGATATTGGTGACTGCGCGCCACGACAGCAGCGAGTAGTCCTGAAGCGCGGCGATCTTCTGCTTGGCGAAGACCTCTGGAGAGACGAAGGGCATGTCGTTATCAGGCTCACTGTATCAGATGCAGAGCCGCCGTTGAAGATTGCATCTTCTTGTCAGTATGAGGGAACTTCTTCCGGAGATGCGTTTTTTGCATTCAGAAATGAGAAAATAGAAGCGATCATGGCTGAAATGACAGCGGCAGTACTCTACGGTAAGCAAGACCTGCGATTGGAGCAGGTGGCGGTGCCTCGTCCGGCGGCGGGGGAGCTCTTGCTCCGCATAGAGGCAGCGCTCACCTGCGGTACTGACCTGAAGGTCTACCGGCGTGGTTATCATGCCCGGATGCTAAAACCTCCGATTCCATTTGGCCACGAAATGGCTGGAGTTGTGGAAGAGGTGGGTGCCGGTGTAACCGCTTTTCGCAAGGGGGACCGGGTCGTTGCCCTGAACTCGGCTCCATGCGATCGTTGCTTCTTCTGTACTCACGGTCAGCAGAATCTGTGCGAAGACCTTTTGTTCAACAACGGAGCCTATGCCGAATATCTTCGCGTCCCTTCGCGGATCGTAGAAAAGAATACCCTGCTTATCCCCGACGATGTTCTCTTTGAGCATGCTGCCTTGACGGAACCGCTGGCTTGCGTGGTTCGAGGAATTGAAGAGAGCGGCGCAAAAGCGGGCGATACGATGGTCATCATTGGGGCGGGTTCTATCGGGCTGATGTTTATGCATGTTGCGGAACTGGCCGGCGTAAACGTAATTGCCGTTGTGAAGCGGGAGGACCAGATAGCGACAGCGAAGTCGTTTGGTGCGGCAAAAGTGATGCAGGTAAATGAAGAGAGCGATATCGTTGCTGCGGTCCGGGCATTGACGCCGGCAGGACGAGGTGCGGATATTGTGATTGAAGCAGTTGCCGCGCCCGTGACTTGGGAATGGGCGGTTGATATGGTGCGTAAGGGAGGGGTCGTCAATTTCTTTGGCGGGCCACCCAGTGGAACCAAGGTACAGTTCGATACGAACCGGCTGCACTATGGCGATATCACTTTGAAGGCCAGCTTTCATCACACGCCGGCTACATGCCGCACCGCATTTGAGCTGGTGACGAGCCATCGCTTCCGCTGCGCGGAGTATATTACTGAACGCGTGGACCTCAAGGAGATTCCGGCTGTATTCGCTCGCATGATGAATCGGAACGGAGGCTCGCGGGAGATCAAGACCGCCGTTTTTCCGGCCGGAGTGCCAAAGTGAGCAATACCTCAATATCCGAGCATGCGCTGTTGGGAGCGCCGCCGGAGTACCTCACGCCCATAGAGCGGCCAAAGCTTCAGGAGGCGCAGGCGTGGTGCCATCATCTGGCGACAAGCCACTATGAAAATTTTCATGTGGTTACATGGTTTCTTCCCCGCAGAGTAAAGCCATATTTCGAAAGTATTTATGCCTATTGCCGTGTTGCGGACGATCTTGGGGACGAGGTTGGCGATCCGATATTGGCAACTCGCCTACTGGACGCATGGGGCTCGATGTTGGATGAGTGCTACGATGCACCGGAACGATCGATGCACCCGGTCTTCGTTGCGCTCTACAAAACGATTCGGGAGTGCCGGATTCCGCGAGAGCTTTTTGCCGATCTACTTCATGCCTTCCGCATGGACCAGGTGAAGACCGAGTATGAAACGTGGGACGAACTGCTTGAATATTCGCATTATTCGGCCAATCCCGTTGGGCGGCTGGTTCTATGGGTATGTGGATACAAAGATGAGTCGCTTGCCTTGTTGTCGGACAAGGTTTGCACTGCATTGCAATTGGCAAACTTCTGGCAGGACGTAATTGAAGATGCCGACCGCGGCAGGCGATACATTCCTGCGGAAGCAATGGAACGGTTTGGGGTCGAAGATGGTCAAATCGAGGGACGTGTCTTTACTCCAGAGTTCGGAGCGATGATTCAGGAATTAGTAGTTCGAACCAGGGAGATGCTCCACGAAGGCGGAGTCCTCAGCACTCATGTGGATAAGGAGCTTGCCGTTACGCTTGATCTCTTCCGTAAAGGCGGAGATGCAATTCTCGACGGCATTACTGCGGAAAATTTCGACGTGTTGCGGGGAAGACCAGTTGTGACGAAAGCAAAGAAACTGACATTGCTGGCCGGAGCCGTTTTAGCGAAGATTCGGGCGGAGCTGAAAGCGTGACGACTGCCGAAGCTTATGCCGTCTGCCGGACGATAGCGCGGCGGGAGGCAAAGAATTTTTATTATGCCTTCCGCGTGCTGCCGCAGCGCAAGAGCGACGCAATGTGCGCCGTCTATGCCTTTATGCGTAAGGCCGACGATATCGCCGACGATGAATCGATGTCGATCCCGGAGCGCAGGGAAGCGATGGGGGCCTGGGTTGCAGCATGGCGGGCTGCGCGTCACAGTGGGGAATCCAGTGATCCGGTTTTTCTTGCTCTTAACGATACCCAAAAGCAGTTTGGAATTTCCGACGCATTGCTCGAAGAGTTAGTGCAGGGAACTACGATGGATCTCGATCCAAAGCTTGTAGGGAATCAGATTCAGACGTTCGCGACCTTTGACGACCTCTACCGCTACTGCTACCTTGTGGCATCGGTAGTGGGACTTGTCTGCATCCGGATCTTTGGCTATAGCGATGCCCGTGCAGAGAAGCTGGCGGAAGAGACGGGGATTGCGTTTCAGCTGACGAATATTCTTCGTGATGTAAAAGAGGACGCCGAGCGCGGGCGGATCTACCTGCCGCTTGATCTTCTGCGCGAATTCGGAACGGGCATCGAGCGCGTGATCGCGCTTTCAGATGGCGCTCGTATCGAATCTGCCGAACGCGCCATGCTTCGTCAGATCGGATCGAGAGCGCAAAAGTATTATGCTTCCGCGGATAAGCTTCTTCCGCTGATCGATAGGGACAGCCGTGCGGCTCTGTGGGTATTGGGGACGATCTATCGCGGTCTCCTGACCAGAATTGAGGCTGCGGATAATGATGTCTTTTCTAAGCGTGTAGCTGTCCCGACCGCGTCGAAGCTGATGATTCTTGCGCGAGGAATGGCAATGGCATTCCGTAACCGGGTGATGTCGTGACGGATTTCAATTCCTGTGATGCCATTGTTGTGGGCGGGGGTATTGCTGGACTGGCGGCGACGGTAGCGCTCGCCGGTGCGGGCGCGAAGGTCACTTTGCTCGAAAGGCGACCCTACATTGGCGGGCGCGCCTACTCGTATGAGCATCCTGCTATTGAGGAGACAATTGATTCGCAGCATGTCGTTGTCGGATGCTGCACTAATATTCTCGACCTCGCGCAGCAAGCGGGAATGGCGGACACGATCCGCTGGTATGACGAATTGACCTTTCTGGAGCCGGGCGGCCGTCGGAGTCTGTTGCGGCCGGGAAATCTTCCAGCGCCTGCGCATCAGGCAATCAGCTTCTTGCGAGCACCGATGCTCAATTTGCAGGATAAAGCAAGAATCGCCGCAGGTCTGGTCCGTTTTCTGCGGGGCTATCCGGCGGATGATTCAGAGAGTTTTGCAGCATGGCTCAGTCGTACAGGGCAGACTGAACGTGCCATTCGTCACTTCTGGGAACCTGTTGTTATCGGCGCGCTGAACGATAATTTGGAGCGATGCTCAGTAAAGTACGCGGGCAAAGTCTTTCATGAATCCTTTCTGCGATCACCAGAGGCCGGCAGATTGGGAATTCCGGCGGCACCTTTGAGCCAGTTCTTTGCGCCGGTTGCGGAGCTTGCGCGGAAGAAGGGCGCAACGATCAAGCTCAAGGCTGGAGTTGAGCGCATCGAGCAGATTGCTGACAAACGGTGGCTGGTGCAGGCGAATGATGAAAACTACACTGCTTCTTCAGTTGTGCTGGCGACAGACTTCAGGCAGACGCGAAATCTACTGGCAAGTCTTCAGGAGCCTCTGCCAAATGAAGGTTTCGAGAAGTTTATTCCAGCGCCTATTACAACGATTCATCTCTGGTATGACCGCGACGTTACGGGTCTGGACCATGCTGTTCTTCTGGACACGCGGATTCAATGGATGTTCGCGAAATCGCGTATTCGCAGATGGCCCGCCGAACGGGGCGGTTATCTTGAATTGGTGATCAGCGCATCCTGGCCTGAACTTAAAATGAGCAGAGAGCAGATACTCTCGTCGGCACTTCAGGAAATTGAGATGTTCTTCCCTGCGGTAAAGCAGGCGAAGCTGTTGAAGAGTGGTGTGCTGAAAGAGGCGCGAGCTACATTTTCGGTTGTGCCTGGGCTAGATGCCTTTCGTCCAAATCAGGCTACACAGTGGCCGGGTCTTTATCTGGCGGGAGATTGGACCACAACCGAGTGGCCCTCGACGATGGAGGGTGCTGTGCGCAGCGGTAGGCTGGCTGCAGGCGCTCTGATGGGTGACTCTGGCCGGTTTATGGCGGCGGAGACTCCCGCCAGTGGATGGATGCGATGGCTTAGCCGCATGTAGCTGATGGTTCAAGGCCGGACGGTAAAGCTAAATCGGTAAGGATAGATGTTAATTGCCGCCTGCCTGATCTTCCATTGCGGGCTGTAGCGGGCTTTGAATGATGCCCAACTCGATATAAATGGGACGCATGACAGCGCGGATGGATTTGAGTCGTGTCGTGAACCACATGGCTCCCACAAGACAGAAGGTTCCGGTAATCATGATGGCGTGGGGAGCACCAAAATGATGCGCCAGGCTGCCAGCCAACAGACTGCCGAAGGGAGCCATCCCGACAAAGGCCATGGTGTAGTAACTCATGACGCGACCACGCTTGTCCTCAGGCACCAGGGTTTGGATGACGGTGTTGCTGGCAGCCATGCCCTGCATCATGCCGAAGCCTACGACAGTCATTAAAAACAGCGAGAGCAGAAGATTTCGCGAGAGTCCAAACAGGACGAGCCCCGCGCCAAAAACGGCGGCGGATACCTGAATCATCGAGGTAAGGCCGCGGACGTTCTTGCGCAGTGCAAGAGAGATAGCGGAGACGAGCGCACCGACGCCCGAGGCTCCCATAAGGAAGCCGAGCGTGTGCGGTCCGCCGTGCAGGACCTGTGAGGCAAAGATGGGCATGAGGACGACGAACGGCATTCCCATCAAGCTGAGCAGAGCGAATAGAGTAAGAATGGTGCGGATGGGGCGGAATCCCATGACATAGGACCAGCCCTCACGAAGCTGCTCGACCATGGAGTTTGCGACCCGCCGTGCAGTGCCACTCTGGATATTCATCATGAGCAGGGATACGACAACAGCTACATAGCTAAAGCCGTCGATGGCGAAACAGTAGCCTTCGCCTACTGCCGCGATGACGATGCCCGCTAGCGCCGGGCCGATGAGTCGGGCCATGTTGACCATGGAGGAGTTGAGCGCAATGGCATTGCCGAGGTCCTGCTTCTCTTCGACCATCTGGACCAGGAACGCCTGCCTGCCGGGCATGTCAAAGGCATTGATGAGGCCTTGAAAGGCACTGAGGGCGATAATCTCATGGATGGTGATGACTTTGGCGAGAGTCAGTGCAGCCATGGCGAGGGACTGCACACCCGCCAGAATCTGGGTCCAGACGAGGAGCTTACGGCGGTTGAGGCGGTCGACGAGAACTCCGGCAAAGGGAGCCAAGAGAAAGGTCGGGATTTGTCCGGCGAAGCCGACTACCCCGAGCAGAAGCGCCGACCCTGTGAGCCGATAGACAAGCCAGCTTGTGGCGATTCGAGTCATCCAGGTGCCGACGAGAGAGATGCTCTGCCCAGTGAAGAAGAGGCGGAAGTTACGATGGCGCAGCGCACGCCACGCATGGGCGTAACGGCTTGCGGCTTTCTCTGTGGGGTTGATGTTCAGGTTTGAGTCCACTCTTGATTCGATGCGGATGCTAGCGTCCGGGATCATTGCTATTAATTTCTGCGGTTTGACGTTTGCGCCTCGCATAACGGAGAACACTTTCAATAAGGATGAGTGCCAGGCCGGCGAAGAGAATGATTCCTGCGGCAGCAGGCGCGACTACGGAACGCGATGTGAGCCAGCGCATGAGGATCAGCCAAACAAGGATCGCTAAGGCGAAGTTCCCGTCATCGACGAAGAGGCCATAGATTTCGCGAAGAATATTTTGAGCCCACTTCATTCGGATCTCCTGCTATTCAATGGAAGGCCTTGCGATTGATTTCGGCAGAGCGGGACCAGGCTCAGCGCAACGGCGAGATAGACAGCGATGAGGGCGAGAATGGACCAGTCGGCGGCGGGCCATGCCATGTGCATGCCTTCACCGACCCAGAAGGTTCCGAAGGCAGAGAGTAGAACGCCGACGATGAACTTCAGCGTATTTTCAGGAACACTAGCGAGAGGGCGATGCAGGAGAGCGCCGAGAGCAATGACTACGAGGAGAGCGGCAACAGCTCCGATGCTGGCTGGGAGCAGCATGCCGCTATGGCCTGCTCCGATGGCAATGATGATAAAGACGACCTCCGTGCCTTCGAGCATGGTGATGTTGAATGCGGCGGCGAAGGCGATCTTGTCCCATGTGAACTGGCTGGCACCGAAGTTACGCATGGCTGCAGAGCTTTTCGCGAACGCCGCCTGCTCATCGTGAAGAGGGATGAGTCCGGAAGAGCGGAGGATGGCTTTGCGCAGCCAACGGAGTCCGAACAGAAGAAGAAGTGCGCCGACGACGAGCTGGACAACGGGTAAAGGAATATGGGTAAGCGCTGTTCCAAGTGCGGCGACAATAACCAGGAGTGTGGCGACGGCTGTGGCGCTGCCGATAAGGGCAGACCGCCAGCCGCGACCACTTCCGACGGCGAGGACGACGGTCAGGGCTTCGACGCACTCAACAAGCGAGGCGAAGAAGGACGCAGCGATGGATGTTCCCGCATGCGCCCAGCCGATATCCATGTTGCTCCTTGAATGTTTAATCGATTGCGCTGATTGCAGCGAAGTACGGCGGAAAGCTGAGTGGAGCGATCTTAATGAATCGTCTTCATACGGCGCGACATGAAATCCATTAGGAGATAGCTGCCGAGATTTTCGGGCGTGGTGAAATACGCTTTGCCCCGGCACATGGCCGATACCTGTTGTACGAATTGAACGAGGGTAAAGTCGCTGGCCAGCATGAATGTATTGATCATGATATTGCTGCGCTTGCAGCGGCTGACCTCCTGCAATGTCTCTTCAATGACCAGGGGGTCGAGCCCGAAGGCATTCTTATAGATGCGACCGTCAGAGAGGGTGAGCGCGCTGGGCTTGCCGTCGGTGATCATAACAATCTGTTTCATGTCTTTGTTTTGGCGGGCGAGAATGCGTTGTGACAGCCGCAGGCCCTCGCGCGTGTTGGTATAGTGCGGCCCGACCTTAACGCGGGAGAGTTGCGAGACTGGGATCTCTTCAGCGGTGTCGTGGAAGAGGACGAGATTGAGGGTGTCGCCGGGAAATTGAGTGCGAATGAGGTGCGCAAGCGCCATCGCGACTCGTTTTGCCGGCGTGAAGCGATCTTCGCCATAGAGAATCATGGAATGTGAGCAGTCGAGCAGGACGACAGTAGCACAGGAGCTGGTGTAATCGGCCTGCTGAACATGAAGATCGCTGTATTCGATGTTGAGCGGAGCGTTCTCTTCACCTTCAACCGCTGTGCGGATGCCCTCGCGGGCGAAGACGCTCGACAGAGTGGCGGTGAGGTCGAGATTAAGGGTGTCGCCAAACTCATAGAGCTTGCTGCTGCCGTTGGTCTCGACGCCGGAGGCCTCGTGGCGGGTGTCGTGACGGCCAAGGTTGGATTTGCCCAGAGGACCGAGGAGTTCGCGTAGAGCCTTGTAGCCGAGAAAGTCCATGGATTTATCGGTAAGTTCAAAGCGAGCCTCGGTGTTGCCCTCACCCTGCTGCCCCTGGCCTTGTTCAGGCATCTCGGCATTGATGAAGTTCTGCTCCTGCATCTTTTGAATGATTTGATCGACTAACTCTTCCACCTGGTCGGCATTGAGCTGATCGAATTTCTCCTGCGCTTCTTCGTCAAAGATGTCGCCGGATTCAAGCGCCTGTTTGATGGCGTCGCGCAAATTTTCAAGCGTCTGATCATTGAACTCCTGAAATCGGGAGTAGGGATCGTTGAAACCGGAATCGAGCAGAAAGTCGGAGAGTGCTTGCATAAGGTCTTCAAGACCAAAGCTCGAGGAAAGATCGCCGGTGAATTTGGTATAGCGGATGCGCTTCATAGAGCCTCATCTCTATTCTAAAGCCCACCCCCCTAACCGATGATCAGGCGATCATGATGAGCGATATCCTACCGACCTCGTGTCAGGCGGCAGAAATGGCTGGCATTCATCTCGGGGATGCAATCGCGGTATTCGGCTGCGGCCCGGTTGGAATGTTGGCGATAGCCTGTGCGCAACATTTGGGGGCGGGCCGTGTGTTTGCAATCGATCAGGTGCCTTCAAGGCTGGAGATGGCACGGAAACACGGAGCTGAGGCTATTCATTTTGGCGATGAAAACCCGGTGGTAGTGCTTCGAGAGCTGACACAAGGGTCGGGACCAGATCGTGTTATCGATGCTGTAGGAATCGATGCTGCGACCGCGCACGCAGGCTCGAAAGAGAAGAAACAGTTTGAACAGGAGATGAAGACTGTTGCTCCCGATGTGAAGGAAGCCAAAAAAGAATGGTGGATCGGCGGAGCGCCGACGCAAGCGCTGATGTGGGCAGCAGAATCGATAGCAAAGGCTGGAACCATGTCGATCATTGGAGTATATCCGCCAACCCTGACGTCCTTTCCCATAGGACAGGTAATGAGCAAAAATCTTACGGTTCAAACTGGTAATTGTAATCACCGCAAGTACCTTCCACGCCTGGTGGAGCTGGTGCGAAGTGGAGTAATGCAGCCGGAGCAGTTCTTTACACAGAAGGTACCCGTAGCATCAGCCATCGATGCTTATCATCATTTTGACCAGCATGATCAGGGCTGGCTGAAGGTAAAGCTGGAGCCAGGCGCAGGCCGTCTGGCGGCATAGCTTCATTCTAGTAAAGGGAGATGATGGGCAGCCGTCGCGAATATGCGACGGTTGCTGTGCTTACGAGCGAGTGCCTGCCATGACGGCGAACCGGTTCTCTTTGAACCAGCAATCGGCATCTGCAAAGCCAGCTTCACGGAGCCAACAGAGTTGGTCTTCGACAGAGGCACAGCGATCTTCTTGCTGGCGATAGAGTGAGGCTTCGATCTGCTCATCGGTTGCTCCTGCGGCACGTACCTGCTGGAGCCAGAGTGCTTTGTATCGTGCTTCTAGCGCCGGGGTGGGGCCTGCGACCTGGTCGGCATTAATGAAGACGCCGTTTGGCTTTAGAGAGCCATAAGCTTTTTTGAAAACGATGCGTTTGTCTTCGTCGTCGAGATGGTGAATAGAGAGAGAAGATACGACTGAACAAAGGTCCTCAGGCAATGGCTCAATGGCATAGTTGGATTGGTGCCAAGTGATATTGGGATCGTTGCCGAAGCGTTCCTTTGCGAGATTGAGCATCGGAGCGGAAAAGTCGATGACATGGAGGTAGGCGGTGGGGAAGCGATCTCGGATCAGGCGCGTCATAAGCCCGGAGCCGGCACCGAGTTCGCAAATGGTTTTGGCTCGCGGAGGAATAAGTTCGATTGCCCACCGGTAGAAGTTGTCACAACCAGGGATGAGGCGACTGCGATCAGCATCGTAAGTTGAAGCGGTGGCGTCGAAGACTTCCTGTGTGCGATTAATCCCCATTTCTTTCTCCTGTACGGAGGATAAGATATGTGAATGGAGTTAGCGTAGATAATAAGAAATATGAATAGCTACATGCGTAACCGGATGCATGGGGGCCTTCCTCCAGCACCCCACATTACCCAACGCAAGGCATCGCAAAAAACACTGACTAATCGGTGGTTTAGGGGCGTATCTCTCTGCCTCAATTCCCCTGCAGGCGTATTATCGTGACGCTCTCGTGCGGGAGAGTGATGTTCAGCGGCTTGTTTCGAACTACATTCAAACTGGATACCTGAGGGACGACACGCTTCGGCTCTACCTCGTCGTTCATCACATATCGTGAAACTGCAGCGATCTGCTCCACTTTGGCTTCCCCGGTGATTGCGAATGTGCCCAGATCAATGGCAGTTGGTGTGTCGTTTATCAGCGAACGATTCACGCAGAAGAGAGTGATGCTTCGTTTGTCCGGGCTACGAGTGGCGACCACATCGATGTATGGAACATCCGAAACATCCTCATAGCCCAAAGTGCCATTCTTCACGCTGTAAGTGCCGGAGTTGGTGGTTACGGGAAGAACTGTTTCACCTTTGGCGCTCGAATACATCTGGAATACATAATAGGCAGGAGAGGCAAACACCTGTTCCCGGCGCTTCCAGATACCGGCGAACTCCATCAGACCAGTCATATCGACGAGCTTCACCTGGCTATTATGGCGGAAATAGGTATTGAAGGTGGAGGCGATCATGACGGCTCCGCCCTCGTTTCGTGAACTCGGACTCTCGTTGGTAAAGTTGCGTTCGCCTGCTCCTTTGCTGTTGAAGAGCCACTCGGTCACAGCGAAGTGGGCAGTGCCTTTGTATCCCGGCACTGCGTCCATTTGCGCCTGCATATGATCCAGATCTGGGCCGAGAGCGTATGGCACGGCATAGGCGGCAGCAGCCATAAAATCTGGCGTATAGGGATGGAGTTGCACATGGTTCGTTCCGGCGATGAAATGCATTGTCAGCAGATCGAAGGTGCCAGGAGGGTTGGTGAACTGCGCAGCGTTCCACGTTTCGAACCCGTTCGGCGACTCACCCGTTGCCATCAGCAATGCGCCTTTCGATAAAGGCCTGAGCGCCTTGCTGAATGCCAGTGTGCGCGGCGCGATCTCATGGATAGTTGGATACCCGACCTGCCATTTGCCATAGAGCTCGTTGCCCATTTCCAGGATCGTTGGGCCTTGATAGCGATCGCGAATGTACTTTACCCAGTCTGCTGCCTCCTGCGGCGTACCGCTCCCCATATTCAGGTTGAACTGTGGCTCAGCGCGTATCAGTTTGCAGAAGGCGAGGAACTCGTCCGTGCCGAAATTGTTGTACTCCGGTATGCCCCATGCGATGTTCTCCATGGTGACGCGCTTGTCGAGCGGACCTATACCGTCTCTCCAATGGTAGTAGCTGCTGAAGTTGCCCCCGAGACGCAGTTCAGCCATGTGCATATCGGCGGTCATGCGTACTACGTCAGGATCGAACGTTCCTATGGCATCATCCGGCATGAGAGAGATCTGGTCGACGTCCACGCGCTCGTCTCCTTCTACGGAGACAGCGAAATCCACTGGCTCCAGGCGCCGTACATCGCCTGACTTCAGTTGCAGCTTGGCAGCGTATTTCGTCCATTCGCCCGCCGTTGCGTCCACCGATGCAATCGCCAATACCTTATCCGAGTTGCGTAAACGAAGAGACACATTTACGAGCGAGGGCCCGCTCAAATGTTTGGCATAGAGCGAGACTTTGTAGCCATACGTCCGCGGCACCGGCAGATAGACTCGCTGCTTGATGCCGGTCAGGTCGCCGGGCGTTCCCATAATCTGAAGCGACTGCCAGCTATTAGCTGCATCTCTCACATGCAGCTCATAGCGGTTCCCGGCAGCCCTGTTCAACGGTTGCCAAGGGATTGGAATTCCTGTGCTGTTTGTAGATTCAATCAGCTCAGGCTGATCGCGGAAGATCTGTTCCAGCATCGCATGATTCCACAATCCGCCTTCAAGGCTGCCATTCACCAGAATTTCGGCGATCACTCCGTTGTTGATGGAATAATCGATGGGCTCGAGAAAGCTCCCGAAGATATGCGGAGGAACAGTGCCCAGACTGCCGGTGGTATCCACACGTACTTCGACTGTTCGAGGCATTGGCTTCGATTGGGTGATCTGCGCGAAAGCAGCAGCAGGGGAGAGCAACACAATCAGCGCTTGACAGATAAGTTGGGAGATACGCATGGACCCCTTCTTGTAATGGATTACATCATTCCACATTACTATTGGAAAAGTCACTGTAATATTGCAGTCTCGTGCGACTCATCATCCTATTGAATCGTCAAGACGCGACAAAATGTAATCCTTTACAAGTGTTTCCGAAAACCTATACTGTGTATCTCGCTGCAACTTCAAAAGGTCGTGAGTTATGAACCGGAGAAATTTCTTTACCCTCACCGCGGGCACACTTCTCGGTAATGCTCTATTGGGTGGTGAATCGTCCCAGTCTCAGCAGAAGGAGAACCCTCTGAAATTCACGCAGGAGCGCACCGGTGGGGGACCGTTTCATCACGCAAACGGCGGCAAGCCGCCACACATTCTTCTGATCAGTGCGGACATGGTAAGTCCGGATTTTTATCATCCAGGCCGCCCTATCTCCGAACACATTCGGATTCCCAATATCCGGTCTCTCATGCGGGATGGCACATTTTTCGCCAATGCGTTCTGCACCGTACCTCTCTGCTCTCCATCCCGCGCCTCGTATCTCACCGGCCGTTACAGCTATATTCAGGGAAACGGCGAACGCGCCCCCGAGGGCCTGGAAACACAGCTCCGTTCGGACGACATTGTTTTTCCGGAGTATTTGAAAGCGGCAGGTTATGTCGCTCGCCAGATCGGGAAGTGCCATGTAGGCACAAAGAAATTCCTCGATGCTTTTGGAGAAAATGATCAGCCATGGGACCGCTGGTCGCCTCCGGTCTTTGATGACGACGACTTTCTCACATACCAACGAAATTTGGGCGTAAAGCCGCAGAAGTATTCGCGCGAGATTGTCTTTCGCATGCAGGACCGCAGGACTCCCGGCAACTCCGTCGGAGGCTGGATTGTGCAGGAAGACGGAAAGCCATTTCCATTGGAGGCGCAGTACAGCTACTACCTCGGCAAAAAAGCGATCGAGACGGTGGAAAGCCTGCTCACCAATGGATCGGCTAAGCGCCATCCGATGTATCTGCAACTCGATATCTTCGATCCACACCAGCCGTTTTCGATTCCTGCCGGATTTGAAGGCCGGGAGCGCGAACTGCGCGCCATCATGAAGCTGCCGGAGAGTTATACCGCGGCGCAACAAAGGGATTTCAAGCGGGCGCCGAACGAGCCTGAAATTTTAGATATCTATCGGCGTTACTGGGGCATCTACGATCCTGAACAACTGCTGAATTATCGTGTGGCTTATGCCTTGCAGATGGAAATCGTCGACCACACCATCGGTATGGTTCTCACGCGCCTGAAAGAACTTGGCATGTACGACGATATGTTGATCGCCTTCATCTCGGATCATGGCGAGATGAATGGCCGTCGTGCGATGGTCGATAAGGGCGTTTATCTTTACCCTGACGTGCTGCGCGTCCCGCTCGTATTCAAGCTCCCGCACTCCATGCCCCGGAAGCATGCAATCGTCGAATCACCTGTCTCATTGTTGGATCTTTCGCAGACGTTGCTCGACTTCGCCGGCATAAGGCCAGAGGCTAAATTTGACGGATTGTCTCTGGTGCCTTATCTGCGGGATGGACAAGGAAGCGAGGAGCGCACTCTTCTGTTCTTTGGAGGCTGGCATGTCGGGGTAAATTTTGCCTGCGGGTTGCAGCATCGAGCCTCCGATGGTCACCGTTATCTGTATAGCTATAACTGCTCTTCGACCGTCGATGAGCTATACGACCTTGACAGCGTCGACGCGATAAATCTTATCGATAACGCGGAGCATGGGCACATTCGGGGAGAGCTTATCAATCGTCTTGGAGAGGCGCTGCAGGCGGACCCACGGTGGGTGGGCTTCTGGGCAGAGTTCCGAATCGCGAGGTTCGATGACCTTCCGAAGACTACGGGCGACATGCAGCTCTTTACTACGCCAGCTTGAATGAAAGCCCGTTTGTACGAGAATTGAGAGAAATCACGGTGAAATTGAATTATTTCGTACCTATTGGATTGCTGCTTCTTTCAATGTGCAGTATGCGCGCTGCGGTGAAACGGACAATCTGGAGTACCACCTACGATGGCCATCGAATCGATCTCTATACGCTCGACGATAGCCGGCTGCATGTTCAATTGACGAACGTTGGCGCTCGAATTGTGGGCATCCAAGCGCCCGATCGCGATGGTAAGCGCAAGGATATCGTGCTCGGATTCAATAATGCGGTGCCTTATCTTGCGGACCCGAAAGCCTACTTTGGAGCAACGATCGGCCGCTACGCCAATCGTCTCTCCAAAGGAACGTTTGTTGTGGAGGGCCGTACTTATCACGTTCCGTTAAACAATAACGGGAATGCAATGCACGGCGGTCCGAAGGGATTTAGCACGAGGGTATGGAAGGGAAAAATTCTTGGGCGAAGCAGTATAGAGTTCACCCTAACTAGTCCGGATGGCGAGATGGGATTTCCCGGCGAGTTGAAGGCCAGCGTTCGCTACACCCTAAAGGGGGAATCGTTGCGGATCGACTATACGGCAATTACCAGCAGGCCGACGGTTCTCAACCTGACGAACCATACCTATTTCAATCTGCAGGGCGAGGCCAGCGGAGATGTCCTCAAAGAAAAATTGTTGCTGAATGCGGATCGCTATACCCCGATCGACGGCTCCTTGATCCCGACCGGGGAGGTGGCTGCGGTCGAGGGGACGCCCTTCGATTTCCGCAAGATGACTCCCATTGGACAACGAATCAATGACTCGAACGATCAACTCAGAAATGCCGGTGGGTACGACCACAACTTTGTCCTGAATGGGCGTTCGGGGGAGATGCACAAGGCGGCCTTCGCTTCCGATCCCGTGAGCGGACGCACTCTTACGGTGCTTACAACCGAACCGGGTGTGCAGTTCTATTCAGGGAATTTCTTGAATGGATCGGTAAAGGGATATACAGGAAAGCCATACGGGAAATATGCCGGCTTTTGCCTGGAGACGCAGCATTTTCCGGATTCTCCGAATCATGCAAACTTTCCATCAACTACGCTGTTGCCGGGGAAGACCTATCGCTCCACAACAGTGTTTATCTTCGGAGTGAACTGAGAGCGTCTTCAGAAGATGGAAGCAATGAGGTCTGCACCTGCTTTTCGACATAGTCTTTCGTGGTGGGGGGCCTGGATGCAATCACCACTGCCACCGACGTAAGCACGATAGCCATACCCAGCCATTCTGAGCCGTGCAGAGTTTCGTGCAGCAGTGCCCATCCCAGAAGAACCGCCACGATTGGATTTACATAGGCGTAAGTGGCAGCGCTTGAAAGTCTGACGTTTCGCAAAAGGAACATGTACGAGGTGTAGCCCGCAAGCGAACCGAAAATTGCAAGGTAAAGCATCGCCAGCCATGCGCCTCGAGTCCAATGTGAGCTTCGCAGGCCTCCACATGCAACTCCAATCAGTATATTGATCGAGCCTGCTATCAGCATCTGCCAGGTGCTGGAGACAAGTGTCGATGTCTTAATTTCCATTCGTCGCGAGAAAACCGATCCGATCGCCCACGCAATTGCGGCCAAAATGAGGGCAATCGATGCGAGGACTGTATCGCTCGTCAGTGATTGTCCGCGGATACCGTGGCTTGTCAAAATAGCCAATCCGACAAAGCCCGTCACGGTACCTAGCCATCCCATTCTGTTCATACTCGTTCCGCCGGGAAGCGCCGCTTCCAACACAGCAATAAAGAGCGGAATAGAGGAGATGATTAAAGCTGTGAGGCCCGCGGATAAAATTTTCCCGCCATAGCTCAGCAGGGTGGTATTGATGGTGAACATGAGAAACCCAAGCAGTGCAATGTGCCCCCATTGACCTCGTGGCAGCCATACCGGACGCCGGCTCAGGATCAGATAGGTCATCGAAATGGACCCGGCGATGACATATCGCAAGCCCGAGACGAAAGCAGGATGCAGAAGCTGGGCGACGTAGCGAATGGCAACAAACGTTGATCCCCAAAGAAGGTAAACGGCCGCAAATGCGAGTAAGATTTGCGTCCTCTTGCTCATGGTATGGACAATCATAAATGTTAGAAATCTAGCATCGACTGGCCGCAGGTTACAGGAATAGCGTGAGATTTACGCGGGCCGCGTTTTTTCTTGACAACTATCTTCTAAAAGGAGATAGTTCTGGCATCCAATGTAATGCATTACATACCCCAGTCACGCAATTATTCGGGATGCGGGATCGTGTGACGGCCTGGAGATTCATCCTGTCCATTTCCGAATGCAATCCATTACATACTTAAATGCAACAAAAAACGCACTTTCGCCGCGCTCATGGAAATCCGAAAACCATGAGAGGCACTTGGTTGGAGGACCGTATGAAGAGGCAATTCACAGCACTTGTTTTCACTCTACTGCTCTTGTTGAGCCCGGCGATTACCCATGCGCAGAGTGGAAATTCATCCATACAGGGAACGATTAGCGATACTTCAGGGGCCGTCATTCAGGATGCCAGCGTGGCTCTGATGAATACCGCCACTGGGGTGGTCTTGAAAGCTCAATCAGATGCTTCGGGAAGCTACTCTTTCCCCACAGTGCGACCTGGAATCTATTCCGTTGAGGTAACGAAAGACGGTTTCGCCTCATACAAGATTTCACAATTCAAAGTCATTGTGGGTCAACATGCCACCGAAAACGCCGCCCTGAACATAGCCTCCTCTTCGGCGATGGTGGTTGTGAATGCGAGCGGTCTCTCAAACCTGCTGGACACGGAATCGAATGATCTGGGCACCGTCATTGGCCCACAAAGCGTGCAACAGCTTCCGCTGAACGGAAGAAACTTCCTCCAGCTGGGCCTGCTCTCGGGTGCAACGCAGCCGACTTCTGGAGCGGCGAACAGCTCAATTTCTCAAACCGGCCATCCGGGCATGTCGATCAATATTGCCGGTAATCAGCCTGACTTCACCATGTATGTAGTTAATGGCCTACAGACTCTCGGAAGCCGTGCAGGCAATACCTCACTGAACTTGTCCGTAGGTGCGATCGATCAATTTGAGGTTCATTACGGCTTTTTTATGCCGGACATGGGACCGAATCCCGGTATCGTCGACGTGGTGACAAAGAGCGGCACCAACAGCCTTCATGGCGAGCTTTACGAGTTTGTTCGCACGAACCAGATGGAAGCGCGGAACTATTTCAGCATCGATGCAAAGACCGGACGCCCAATTCCTCCTGGCCCCTACCATCAGAACCAGTTTGGCTTCGATCTCGGCGGCCCCATTCTGAAAAACAAGCTGTTCTACTTCGTGAACTATGAAGGTTACCGGCAGAACCAGTCCGCGATTGTGAATGCGTATACCCCGACGGCGGCAATGTTCAGCGGTGACTTTTCACAGGCTGGCGTGAACATCTACGACCCGGCGAGCTTTGACCCTGCAACCGGCACACGTGCGCAGTTCCCGGGGAATAAGATTCCTGATAGCCGCATTGCGCCCGCATCTAAGGCATTGCTTGACTACTATTTGCCCGGATCGAGTCTGGCCAGCAAACCCAATAATGTGAGCGGCACTCCCAGAACAACTTTAAACTCCGACCAGTTTATGGGTCGAATCGACTACAGCCTGGGCTCGCGCCATCAGGTGTTCGCTCAGGGCAATTGGTTGAACTCGCCGGCGAACAACCCAGGGCTGTTTCCAAGCCAGGGCACATCGTTTCCCATGGAAACGGAGCTTGTGAATCTGGGATGGAATTGGACGCTAAGCTCGAACAAAGTGAACGAGCTTCGATTAGGTATGATCCGCGATGCTGTCTATGACGAGGGTCGCGAAGTGAGCGGGTTACAACAAAAGCTGAACATCACTGGCACTGCCGATCCGAATGGCGTTCCTGGAATTAATATCTCAGGATTTTCCGGCTTTGGAACAACTACCGGATTGCTGGGCAATCTTGATAATGTTTATCAAATCGATGACGGCTTCAATTGGCTGCATGGAAATCATCAGATCAAGTTCGGGGCCGAGATTGCTTACCTGCGCACGATTCAATCCAGCGCCAATGCGAACGCGCGCGGCGTCTTCAATTTCAACGACACCTTCACCGCGCAGCTTGCCTCGAACGGTAAAGGCGGATATTCGGCCGTCGGCAACACTGGCAGCGCCTTCGCCGACTTCCTGCTGGGAGATCTCTCGAATGCCCAGTCGATCGGTATGCCGCGAACGCATCTGCGCTGGACGACTGCCCAGCCTTACATTCAGGACACGTGGAAGATTAGGCCAGACCTTACCGCAAATATTGCACTCTCCTGGTATGGAGCTACATCACCGAACCCCAGCGGTCTGGACAAAAACCTGATCCACGGCTTCGACTTCACTGCGGGGAAGCCAACCTTTGCCGCTTTGGGCCAAATGAATCCATCTGTCTATCCTATGACGATGACCAACTGGGCGCCTCGTGTTGGCATCAGTTATCAGCCGAGCGCATTGAAAAATACCGTGATCAGAGCGGGATGGGGTCTCTATTACACGACGCAGGAAGCGGTAAATTTCCAATATGCGGTTGTCTCGCAGGTCATCTCAATCAACAATGCAGTCTCGAACTCACAACCTAACCCCACTTACGTTCTTGGGGTGAATGCGATGCCCTCATTCACTGTTGGTCAGATCACCCAGGACCAGGCCGATGCAATCAGGGGACCCATTCAATACCTGAGCGAAAAGTACCGTTCGCCCTATGTCGCGCAGTGGAATTTTGATATCCAGCACACATTCGCTTCAAAATACTTGCTGGATCTGGCATATATCGGCAATGAATCTCACCATCTTGCGCTCAACTGGAATCCGTTCGACTGCTCAGAGCCGCAGTCGCTGGCCTGCAGAGACTCCAACAATCCTTATAACGGGAAATATACCTATATGCAGGAGGTCGATAGCATAGGCTACGGCAACTACAACGCGCTCCTGGTAAAGTTTCAGCGTCAGTTCTCGAATGGGCTAAGCCTGCTGGCCAACTACACTTGGTCCAAGGCTCTGGCGGCATCCCAAGAAGGCAGCAATGGTACACTCAACCAGCGGCGAAGCTGCTTGTTGGCTTGCGATTACGGTCCGACTACCTCCAATATCCCTCAATCGTTGGTGCTTAGTGCTGTCTGGGAATTGCCACTGGGTCGCGGCAGACACTTCGCAAACCAGGTGAATCCATTGCTGAATGCGGTGATCGGTGGCTGGGATGTAGATGCAATCGCCACGATGCAGAAGGGAAACCCCTTCACAATCACCGCTCCAAACAACACTGTGTGGTCGCCAGGACAGATCCGGGCGAATATGTATTGCGACGCCAGGGCCGAACTTAAAGACAAAAACGTGCGCTCGAATGGTCACTACTGGCTCAAACCGCAGACCGTGGGCCAGACGGAGGCGCAGGGCGCTTGCTTTGTCGACCCCAATCTGGACCCAGTCAACCGGACGGGGCCTGGTGGCACATTCCCTGCCGGTGTGAGGACGTTTTTCGGCAATTCCAGCTTCGATCGCTACACCGGCCCTGGCTTAAACAACTGGGATATCGGTACACATAAGAGCTTCTCGTTATATAGAGAGATGAAGTTCACGCTTCGTGGCGAGTTCTTCAATGCCTGGAATCACACTCAGTTCGCAAACCCGGTCTCCGGAGTAGCCTCCGCAAGCTTCGGACAGATTGGCAGCACTCAGCATGCTGCTCGACAGATACAGATCGGTGGAACACTGCAGTTCTGAGTCTTCCCACACTGATGCAAGAAGAGGGGCGGCCAATTGGCTCGCCCCTCTTCTTTCCTGAACTCGTCAGGAGCGCTATCGTGGTCCGGTTGATTTTCGTACGACCAGCCGGGTATGCACTATCTCACATTTGGAAGCGTGGCCATCCCGTGTAGCTTGCAAGAGACTTGAAAACGCATGAGAGGCAATTTCACGGCGCGGTAGTCGAATGGTAGTCAACTGTGGAACCACCATACTGGCGACCGGAAGATCATCGAAGCCGATCAAGGAGATGTCCTCAGGGATGGAGAGCCCTTCTTGAGACGCAGCCTGCAGCGCTCCCACTGCCATGAGATCGTTGGATGTAAGTACTGCGGTGGGACATCTATCCAGGGACATGAGTGACTGCATTGCGCGGCTGCCGCCCTCAACGCGCATGTCCCCGATGACGATCCAATTCTTTCGAACAGGAAGTTTCAAACGCTTCATCGCCCTCGCCCATTCCTGATGGCGACGTTTGGCGGAACTGAGAGTTGAAGGACCTGCGATGAAGCCGATATCAATGTGGCCGAGGGATTGCAAATGTTCGAGAGCTTCTCGAAAGCCTGTAGAGTATTCCACCGGCACGTTCCTGTACTGCTCCATATAATCGGGCTGATTCATCAGCACGAGTGGCACGCTCTTCGGGGCTAATTCGAGCGCTTCCTGGTCCACTTCCGATGTCATAACCGCGATACCGTCGACATTGCGTTCCACCATGCGGCGAATGCAACTTAGCAGGCGCCTCGGGTCGTAGTTCGTGTGCATAAAGATGACGTCAATGCCTTGCTGAGCTGCCAAGGCCTCGAATGCATCGATCAGTTCCGGAAAGAATGGATTGTTGATGTCAGAGACGATCAGGCCAAACATGCGGGCCCGGCCAACCCGCAGGCTTCGAGCATGTGTATTCGGCACGTAGTTTAGTTCGGCAATAACATTGCGAACATGCGCGGAAGTCTTCTCACGCACACTGGACGAGCCATTGAGCACGCGTGAAACTGTGGCAGTAGAAACCTTGGCGCGCTTGGCGACTTGTTGAATATCCATATATGGGGACAGATTCCGCTCCAGTATAGTGGGTGCGCGGCTTTCCCTCGAAATCATCTATTTCGCCAATTACAAAACTTTATTAGTGCTACTTTCCCGTATTCGCCCCCGGAATAAACCGGTGGATCATCTAATTTGCTTGCGGGCCGACACTAAGAAATCCGGTGTCCGGTAAATCTCCTCTTGACATCCGATAGGTTGCGAAGCTGGACCCGACTTTGTCGGTGGATATTGCGACGCATCATGAGCGAGTAAGCAAACTCGCACATGGGCCGCGGTTTCAAACCGTGCTTGTTGGCTTCTTCGCTGTCTCTGGACTTGTGCTGGCAATGATTGGACTCTATGGCGTGATCGCTTTTTGATCACGCAAAGACCCAGGAACTTTGATTCCGGCGCGGTCGGCAGCGAAATCGATCCAATGGTGGCTTTACGCTCCGAGTGAGTTAAGAGCATTCAGACAGCCCGGCCGCAGGAAAAACGAAGCGTTAAGCCGCCGTGTCCGGAAGCGGACACTTGTTTCCGGTCCTGGACAGTCAAGTTCGCGCTTGCGGCGCTAAGTGCTTGAAATGATTCATCCCGAAGTGGCCTTATGCTTGCACTAAAAACTGCGCAATGGATATCTCCAGACCTGATATTAAGCGGAAGAGAATACGTCGGCAGTGGGCCGCTGCTGTATGCGGGGTTTTGGTGTTGGCTGCTGCTGCATTTTTCGTCACGCGCTTAAAACCTGCTGCACCCGAAGTAGAACGCGCTACCGTTTGGACGGATACGGTGAAACGCGGGCCATTGCTGCGACAGGTTCGCGGACCGGGAACGCTGGTGCCCCGGGAGGACAAGATTCGCTTGATTCCGGCGGAGACCGAGGCCACTGTGGTGCGGATTCGTGTGCTACCGGGGGCAAAGGTAGAGCCGGATACAGTGCTGATGGATCTGGTAGATCCCACGTTGCAGCAGGAATTGCTCGATGCTCAGTTGCAGTTAAAAGGAGCGCAAGCGGATTACATCAACACGCGTGCGAAGGTGGAAAGCGATCTGATGGACCAGAAGGCTGCCGCGGCTACCGTTACGGCAGACCATAATCAGGCCCAACTGCAGGCAAAGACGGATAAGTCGCTGTACGACCTGGGGGTAATCAGCGGATTGACATATAGCGCCTCGAAGGGAAAAGCAGACGAGTTGATTGCGCGCAATAATCTGGAGGAGCAGCGGGTGGCGCTAAACGAAAAGGCGATTGAGACACAGCTTTCGGTGCAGCAGACAAAAGTAGACCAGGCGAAGGCTCTTCTCGGCCTGAAGCAGAAGCAACTGGACGCGTTGAGCGTTCGAGCGGGAATTAGCGGAGTGCTGGTGGAGCTTGATCATCAGGTCGGCGAGCATGTGACGGCGGGAACAACTCTCGCAAAGGTCGTGCAGCCAGATCAACTCAAGGCGAGCTTAAAGATTGCGGAGACGCAGGCGCGAGATATTCAGATTGGACAACCGGCGGAGATCGATACGCATAACGGAGTGATCGACGGCAAGGTGACTCGTATCGATCCAGCCGTATTGAACGGAACGGTAACGGTAGACGTAGAACTGGCTGGCACGTTGCCGCAGGGCGCTAGACCCGACCTTAGCGTAGATGGAACGATCGATCTGGATCGAATGACGAACGTGCTTTATGTTGGACGGCCTGCATTTGGCAATGAAAATAGCACGATCAGCTTGTTTAAGCTAAGCGCGGATGGAAAGACGGCGGTGCGGGTTCCCGTGAAGGTAGGCCGTGCTTCGGTGAACAGTATTCAGATCATCGAAGGCCTGCAGGAAGGCGACATGGTGATTCTTTCGGATATGAGCCGATGGGACAATACGGACCGGATTCGACTGGATTAGCCGTGAGTTGTTGAAGTATGAACGAGGCAAAGGAGAGAGCATGGCGGAAAACATTATCGAGATCGGGGATTTGACCAAAGTTTTCTACACAGATGAGATTGAGACCCATGCGCTTTCCGGAGTTCATCTGAAGATCGCAAGGGGCGAATATGTAGCGATGTCGGGTCCCTCGGGATGCGGAAAGTCAACACTTCTATCGATCATCGGTCTGCTGGATACGCCAACCAGCGGGCACTACGTTTTGAATGGGAAAGAAGTGGATGGCCTGAACTTCGCCGATCGTTCGCGGATACGCAACCAGGAGATAGGGTTCATCTTTCAAAGCTTCAATCTGATTGGCGACCTGAGCGTGGCTGAAAACGTGGAACTGCCGCTGACCTACCGCGCGGGCATGCCGTCGGCGGAGCGAAAGCGGCGGGTGCAGGAATCTCTGGAACGTGTGAATATGGCGCACCGAATGAAGCATTACCCCGCACAGTTATCCGGAGGCCAACAGCAGCGAGTCGCTGTAGCTCGCGCTCTTGCGGGGTCGCCATCGATTCTGCTTGCCGACGAGCCCACGGGAAATCTGGATTCAAAGAACGGAGAGGCCGTGATGACGCTCCTGCAGGAACTGCATCAGGAAGGGGCAACCATTTGCATGGTGACGCACGATCCTCGGTTCGCCGCTCATGCGGAGCGACAGATCCATCTGTTCGATGGAAAGATCGTGGCCGAAGGGGAACTAAGCCAACTGATGGCGCAGTTGTAATCACGTTGCACCGTCTCGTGGAGGAAGGCTGGGGATAAGGCGATGAACGGATTGATACAGGACGTGCAGTACGCGCTGCGGCAGTTGCGCAAGGCGCCGGGATTTACGCTGACGGTGGTGCTGACGCTGGCGCTGGGCATCGGCGCGAACACTGCGATTTTTACGCTGGTGAACGCGGTACTGCTGAAGAATCTTCCCGTCACCGATCCGAAGGCGCTGGTGCGGATTGGCGATAACAACAATTGCTGCGTAATGGACGGCATGAATCATGACGGTGACTATGCCCTGTTCTCTACCAATACTTATCAGCAATTCAAAAAGAAGGCGCCGGAGTTTGAAGATCTGGCGGCGATGCAGTCGGGCTTCAGCTTCGGGCCGCTTACGGTGAGGCACGACGGCAAGGATGATCTGGCGCGTTCGTCGGTTGGCGAGTTTGTCTCCGGAAATTATTTTCATACCTTTAGGCTGAGGCCACAGGCTGGTCGGCTGCTGACCGATGCGGATGATGTTGTGGGAGCGCCTGCGGTGGCCGTGATGAGCTATGAGGCGTGGCAGAACAACTATGCAGGAGATCCCTCGGTGGTAGGCAGCACGTTCTGGGTGAATACAAAACCGGTGACGGTGGTAGGGATTGCGCAGGAGGGGTTCTATGGTGATCGGCTCTCGAGCGCGCCGCCCGATCTCTATCTGCCGATCGAGATGATGCCAGGGTTGGCGAATGCTCAATATGTGCATGATCCGGAGGCCCGATGGCTCTATCTGGTTGGACGGGTGAAGCCCGGGACGGCCTGGGGGCCGCTGCAGGAGAAGCTTAGCGTTTTACTGCGGCAGATCTTCGCTTCGAGCAAGTCCTTTTCCTCGGCCCATGACAAACCGCTGCTGGCCAAAACGCATGTCGTGCTGACGAGCGGGGGCGCGGGCATCCAGGTCATGCAGGACGGATATGCCTCGAAGCTGAAGTTGCTGATGTGGATCTCCGGACTGGTGTTGCTGATTGCATGCGCGAACATTGCCAACCTGCTGCTCGTGCGGGGAATGGGACGCAAGGCGGAGATGGCGGTGCGGACAGCACTGGGCGCGGGGCGCGGACGCATTGTCCGGCAGTTGCTGACGGAGAGCGTGGTTCTGGCGGTGTTCGGCGGTATCGTGGCGCTAGTCGTCTCCTATCTGGGCACGCAGATGTTGCTGGCGCTGGCGTTTCCCAGAGCCGCGCATGTGCCTATCCATGCCAGTCCTTCGATGGAGGTGTTGGGCTTTGCGCTAAGTGTGTCGCTGCTGGCCGGCGTGTTCTTTGGCGTGGTACCGGCGTGGATTACGGCACAAACAGAGTCGACGGACGTGATACGCAGCGGAGCACGAACGATGACAGGTGGTGCATCCCTGCTGCAGCGCGGCCTTGTGGTGTTGCAAGCAGCATTGTCCCTGGTGCTGCTGGTCGGCGCGGGTCTATTTGCGCACAGCCTGAACAAGCTTCAGAACTCGGACATGAAGCTGGAGTCAAAGAATCGCTATATCGTCCACATCAACCCGCAGGCAGCGGGCTATGCTCCGAGTCAGACCGAGGGGCTCTATCGAACGATGGAAGAGCGGTTCCATGCGCTACCCGGAGTGGCGAAGGTGGGAATCTCCACTTACACTCCCATGGAAGATAACAACTGGAGCAGCGGTGTCCAGATACAAGGCAAGCCGTTCCAAAATGCCGACGCATCGCATCTGAAGGCCAACGCAGAGTACTTCGATGCCGTGGGCACTCATGTACGGATGGGGCGCGGGATCGGTGTGCAGGACACCTCGGCCGCTCCCATCGTGGCGGTGGTGAACGAATCCTTCGTGAAGAAATTCTTCAAGCCAGGTGAAAACCCGATTGGCCGCCACTTCGGTTCTCCGGGGCCGCAGTCTTCGGGAGATTTTGAGATCGTCGGCGTAGTCGAGGATACAGCCTACACCAGGGTGCAATGGAAGAACCACGCCATGTACTTTCTGCCGATTACACAACGGCCGGCAAGCAACAAAGGTCCCCTGGAAGAAGACACCTCGTTGTATGCCGGGGCTATCGTGCTGGCGACCACGCATCCGGTCAGCGATATGCAGTCGTTAGTGCGGAAGACGCTGGCAGCGATCAACCCGAATCTGACCGTCGTCAAGTTCCAGACCTTCGATGTCCAGATATCGGACCGTTTTAGCGGAGAGCGAATGATCGCGCGGCTGACCATGTTGTTCGGCGTCCTGGCATTGCTCCTGGCGACAATCGGCCTCTACGGTGTGACCGCCTACACGGTCGTGCGGAGGACAAACGAGATTGGGATCCGCATGGCGCTCGGAGCCGAACGAGCGAAGGTGGTTGGGATGGTCATGCGCGGAGCGATGGTACAGGCAGGCATCGGCCTGGCGATTGGCCTCCCGGTGGCCTTGTTCTGCATAAGGTTCGTGAAGTCGCAGCTCTATGACGTGACCGGCATCAATTCTGGAGCGCTAATCGGGGCTGTATGCGCATTGGCGATCTCCGCCTGCATTGCCGGATCCATTCCCGCGCAAAGAGCTGCTTCGACCGATCCGATGAAGGCGTTGCGGACTGAGTAGAACGAACGCAGAAGGCAGTGGAAGGATGGCACTCATGGTGAGTTCGATCAGGCAAAATCTTCGCTACGTGTTCCGGCAACTGCGGCGTTCGCCGGGTTTTGCGCTGACCGCGGTCTTAACGCTCGCACTCGGAATTGGCGCGACGACGGCAATGTATCGCGTGGTGCTGGGAGTGCTGCTGGCGCCCTTGCCTTATCCCGCAGTGGACCGGCTGGTGGGTATTGGGTTTACATTTCCTCAGGAAAAGCCGAACGCCGAAGAAGCGGGAACGAGCGCGAACTTTCTCAAAGAGCATAGTCGAAGCTTTGCCGCTATTGGAATCTCGGAGGATAGTATCGCAGGCGTGAACCTGTCGATGGGGGGCGGACATTCGTTCCAGATCGGGTCGATCAAGGTGGGAAGAGGATACTTTCCCACGCTTGGATTGCAACCAATGCTGGGGCGAAACTTTACCGCGGAAGAGGACCTGCCTAATGGACCGAAAGCAGTGCTGTTGAGCTATGGGCTATGGAAGAGGCAGTTCAATGGCGATGCCGACGTGGTGAACCGCGTCGTCAGGATCAATGAAGAGCCTTACACCGTTGTGGGAGTGATGCCTCCATCCTTGGCAGATAGAGGGCAGTCAGCACCTGGAGTAGCGGCATCCGTTGGGGTGTGGCAACCGTTGCAGTTGGACGCAAAAGATCCCGGCTATGGCGGTGATAACTACCAGCTGGTGGCGCGCCTGCGCAAGGGTGTCAGCATCGCGCAAGCGCAACAGGAATTGATATCCCTCGATAAGCCGTTCTATCAACAATTTCCCGATTACTTGAAATGGACAGGACGAGGTAAGTCACTACATGAGTTTCGCGCATGGCCACTGCAACAGGTGGTGGTCAGTGGCGTTCGAACGAGCCTGTTGACGATGTTGGCCGCTGTGCTGGCGGTGCTGCTGGTGGCGTGTTTGAATCTCGCTGTGTTGATGACTGCGCGGACATGGCGGCGGACGCGTGAGATGGCAGTGCGTTCCGCGCTAGGCGCGAGCCGGGCAAATTTGCTTCGGCTGATGATCTGCGAGAGCCTAGTGCTTGCCCTTGTGGGCGGCGGTTTGGGGCTGTTGTTGTCACGGTTGGCGGTGCCTTTGTTGCTGGCGACAGCGCCCATCTCAATTCCTCCAATGCCGGAGAACCAGTGGCTTCCCGCAGCATTTGCCCTGCTGATGGCATGCCTGACGACACTGATCTTCGGGCTGTTACCAGGTTGGAGCGTGCTGCGGCGAAATACAGGACCAATGTTGCAAGGAGGAGGGCAGATCGGAGTAACGGTGCATCAGGCCAGGATGAGCGACCGGCTGATGGTGGCGCAGATTGCCGTGGCTGTGGTACTGCTGTCAGCGTCCTCGTTACTGCTGGGGAGTTTTTTAAAGCTGCGGTCGGTTGCTTCAGGCGTGCAAGCGAACCGGCTGGTGATAGCACAGGTAACCCTAAAAGGCGATGCGTATGCGAGCACGCTGCACACGACCCAGTTCATCGACAAGGTGATAGCGGAACTGAGCCGCTCTCCGGGGGTGGCGCAGGTGGCCGCGGTAAACGGATTGCCGCTGGACCGAGGCTTGAATATGGGCGGCGGCCCGGTTCATTCCGACCAGCCTCAGGGATCGGTAGAAATTCGTGCAGTCACGCCGGGGTATTTTCGTACATTGGGCATTCCCATTCTGAGCGGGCGCGATCTGACTGCAGATGACAATGCCGGAGCAGTCCCTGTGGCATTTATAAGCGAAACGGCGGCCCGGCGGTGGTGGCCAGGACGGCCGGCGATTGGCGAAGAGGTATGGGCGGGCGAGAAGGTTCCGAGGCGGGTTATTGGCGTGGTGGCGGATACCCATAGCCGCTCGCTGGCCGAAGCTCCAAGGGCAACAATATATGAGCCATTCGCGCAAGTCTCTGACTCGCTGATGAAGACAATCAATGGATGGTTTCCAACGACCTTTGCGGTGCGCCTGTCGGGCGATATGGATATGGCTGCTGTGGTGCAGCGGGCGGTGACGGATGCAGACCCGGAGATTCCGGTGGCTAAGCTGACCACAATGCAATCGGTGATCGATCGCAGTGTGGCCGCGCCTCGTTTTTTTAGCTATATCGCGGGCGAGTTCGCTTTATTTGCGCTGTTGCTGACGATGATTGGACTGTTCGGCCTGATGAGCTATCAGGTGACACAGAGGACCCGTGAAATCGGGGTGAGGCTGGCGGTTGGGGCAGACCGCAGACAGATTCTTCTGCTTATCCTGCGACGTGGCTTACTGCTTGCTGCGTTGGGTGTGGCACTCGGATCCCTGGCGAGTCTTGCCGTTCCGCGGCTGGTCGGGAGCGTGCTGGCGGACGTGGTCTTCACCGGAGGAAGCGGCATTGAGTCTCACCTTTCCAGTAGCGGCATGGCGCTTGCCTGGGCCGTGGCGGGAATGCTGGTCGCGGCAGCCCTGGCAAGCTATCTGCCTGCAAGACGGGCGGCATCCGTAGAGCCGACGAAGGCCCTGCGAACGGAATAGAGGAAAAATGATCGAGTTAAAAAATCTGGAGCGCAGCTATAAAACCGGCCACATGGAGACGTGGGTGCTCCGCCGTGTAAACCTGACGATCGCTGAGGGTGAATTTGTAACCATCATGGGCCCTTCAGGCGCCGGGAAATCTTCACTGATGAACGTGCTTGCGATGCTGGACGACCAATGGCGTGGCGAGTTCACCTTTGACGGGATGGCAGTGCATACGATGAACCGTAAACAGCGAGCGGAATTGGCCCGCCGCAGGATTGGCATGGTGTTTCAGAGCTATCACCTGCTGGATGACCTCACGGTGGCAGAAAACATCGATCTGCCGCTGTCATATAAAGATATTCCGAAGCCGGAGCGGCAAGCGCTGGTAGCGGACACATTGGACCGCTTCAATATTGTTGGTAAGAAGGACCTGTATCCGGGGCAGCTTTCCGGTGGACAGCAACAGTTAGTCGGCATCGCGCGTGCAGTGATTCATCGTCCTGCGCTGCTCCTGGCTGATGAACCTACGGGAAACCTGCAATCGGCTCAGGCCAAAGAAATTATGGAGATGTTTCGGCTGTTGAACGAAGAGGGGACCACGGTTGTGCAGGTGACGCACTCGGAAGCAAACGCAGGTTATGGGACGCGGACGATTGAGTTAGGTGACGGTTGGGTACGCTCCGATACGGTGCATATCGGAGCAGAAGAGCAGGGAACCCGGTCATGAAGAGATCCGCTCGCTTCCTTCGATATGCCACGATCGCTATGTTCACGGCCACTTCAGTTCTGGCTCAGGATGCCCCTGTCCCTGCTCTACGGTTGGATATACCGCATTCCGATAATCCCTTCGATGCATACCGCGCAACCCTCGTGCCGCCGCCAAATCTGGCGAACTCGAACAGAATCGATACGCTGATTCACGATGGCGTATTGGAATTAGGTCTAAAGGATGCGATTGAACTTGCACTTGAGAACAACCTCGACCTCGCAATTGCCCGATACAACATTCCGATTGCCGAGGCCGATATTCTGCGAACGCGGGCTGGAGGCACATTTCGCGGTGTAAATACGGGCGTTGTGCAGAACACGCCAGGTGGTGGCGTTGGCGGTTTTGGCTCGGCTTCCAGCGGAGCCGGCGCGGGTGGAACCTCCGGCGGCGCCGGCGGCGCTGGTTCGGGTGCGTCGGGACTGGTACAGTCAACACTTGGCACGGGAACAAATGTAGCTTCCTACGATCCAAGAATCACCGGAACTCTAAACAATGAGCACTACACGCAGCCGCTCTCGAACACGGCCATTTACGGCATTCAGACATTGCAGCAAAACACGACTGCCGGCAATATCGGGTACTCGCAATCATTTCCGACAGGAACAACCGTCTCGGCAATCTTCGACAACAATCGCGGTGCAACGAACAGTCCTAATAGTTTTCTGAATCCGACGCTGAATTCTTACTACCATGTTGCGCTGCAGCAACAATTCCTTGCCGGGTTCGGCTTTGGACCTAACCTGCGATACCTGCGAATTGCAAAGAACAATCAGAAGATTTCAGATGCAGCCTTCAAGTTGCAGGTAGTAACAACGGTCACGCAGATTGCGAATATGTACTGGGACCTTGTTGCTGCATACGAAGACGAACAGGTGAAAACACAATCATTGCAATTCGCACAGCGCACCTTGGATATAGGACGCAAACAGCTTGCGCTTCAAGCAATTCCTGCGATGGAGGTGATGAAAGATGAGGGCGAGGTCGCCAACTGCGAACAGGATCTGACGATTGCGAAAGCAACGCTCCAGTTTCAGGAACTATTGATTAAGAATGCGCTCACAAAGAATCTGGACGACCCGATTCTGGAAGCGATGCCGGTCCGGCCGACGGATTTGAGCACGATACAAACGCAGCCGATAACCGGCTCAACCGAAGACAGCATCGCGCAGGCGCTGCGTGATCGTATTGAATTGAAAGAGTCGGATATCGATCTTCAGAACCGGAACATCAGCCGGGATGCGGCTCGTAACGCGTTGTTGCCCACCGTATCGCTGACAGCTTATTACGGCGGCACCGGCCTGGCTGGGCCTTCTAACCCGGCATCAGGCATTACCTCTACAGCTGAAACGAGCTGGGGCGGTGCAGTACGGCATGCGTTCAACAATACTGCTCCCGATTACTACGTTGGACTCTCAGTGGATATTCCTATACGCAATCGCGTGGCGAAGTCAGACCAGTACCGTTCCGAACTGGAGATGAGCCAGGCCGAACTCCGGCTGCAGCAGCTGAAAAAACAGATTCGCATCGAGGTGCGTAATGCGCAGTATGCTCTGGAGCAGAGCAGAGCTCGTGTGGAATTCGCTACCAAAGCACGGGACCTGGCGAAGAAGACGTTCGACATTACTGCGAAGGAACAGGAGCTCGGGGCTGGGTCAAGTTATCAGACTCTCACGTCCCGTCACGATCTGGCCGAGGCAGAGTCTTCTTTTGTAGCAGCGATGACGGCGTATCAGAAAGCCAAAATTGAATTGGAACGTTCTATCGGATCGACCCTGGAGGACAATCAAATTTCGGTAGAATCAGCGAGAACGGGCGTCATTCCGGGTAGCAGGTAGCGGGAGAACTGTGGCATGGTGTCGGAAGATAGACTGAACGATCCATTATCGGCAAACCAGGAATCTGAGTGCAGATTGCTGATCGCCGATGACCAGCCCCACATCCTCGAAGCTCTGCGCCTGCTGTTAAAGCCGGAAGGCTATCAATTGGAGATGGTGCGCACTCCGGCGCTGGCGCTGGTGGCATTAACCCATGGAAACTTCGATGGCGTATTGATCGATCTGAACTATACGCGAGATACGACCTCCGGCCTTGAAGGGCTGGATTTGGTTACCCGCGTGAAGGAGATGGATTCACAATTGCCCGTAGTTGTTATGACCGCGTGGGGCAACATCGATCTCGCAGTGGAAGCGATGCGTCGCGGCGCTGGAGATTTCATCCAGAAGCCTTGGGAAAATGCACGGCTGCTTAACATTCTACGGACGCAGATGGAACTGCATCGTAGCCAGAAGCGGACACAATGGCTCGAAGCAGAAAACCGCATTCTGCGCGCATCCGGAGCCCCTGACTTTATAGCATCTGCTCTCTCCATGCGTCCGGTCGTCGAGATGATGACGCGAATAGGGCCATCGGATGCGAACGTACTAATTACGGGTGAGCATGGTACCGGCAAAGAGATAGTTGCTCAAACACTTCACCGCTTGTCCATGCGCGCGGATCGCACCTTGGTGGCAGTCAATACAGGCGCACTGCCTGAGGGGACCTTCGAGAGCGAGCTCTTTGGCCATGTGAAGGGGGCTTTTACTGATGCACGCACGGACCGGATTGGACGGTTCGAGTTGGCAAACGGCGGCACCCTTTTTCTGGATGAGATTGCGAATATCCCAGTGCGGCAGCAAGCCAAGCTCCTGCGCGTGCTGGAGACCGGCGAGATGGAACGTGTAGGCTCTTCGAAGACTCAGACGGTGAATGTGCGCATGATCTCTGCAACCAACGCCGATCTTCGAGCGGAATGCGCTGCTGGTCGTTTCAGAGAAGACCTGCTCTTCCGCTTGAACACGGTTGAGATCAGCCTGCCTCCCCTGCGGGATCGCCGCGAGGATATTCCAGCTCTGGCCGGATACTTCCTGGCAAGATACGCTACTCGTTATCGAAGAGCGATTCTCGGGCTGGAGCCATCGGCCTTGCAGGCGATGATGCGGTATAGCTGGCCGGGCAACGTGCGAGAGCTGGATCATACTATGGAACGCGCTGTGTTAATGGCGAGGGGTGATCGCATCGAGGCGCCGGAACTCGGGTTGCACGCACAACCTGCAGCGGCACAGAGCCTGGATGATATGAGTCTTGAAGCAGTGGAGGCGATCTTGATCCGCAAAGCGCTGGCGCGGTCAGACGGCAATGTAAGTCATGCTGCCGATGCATTGGGGCTCAGCAGGGGAGCGCTCTATCGGCGGATTGAGAAATATGGCCTCTGACGAACGCCCGAGCACTACGGTTCAGCGTAAACGGTTGCTGCTTGGCGCTTCCAGACATCGTCTCAGCTTCGAACGAAGATTGCGAATCTGGCTGTATCTGCTTGGTCTGCCCGCGCTCGTGTTCTGTTGGCTCTTGCTCCGGCAGCATTCCATTCAGATTTCGATTCAGTGTCTTATTGTCCTGCTGTTTATTGGCTGCTGGGTACTTGCAGTCTCCTTGTTGGGCGAGCAGATCGTTCGCCCTTTGCAGACGTTGTCGAATGTCGTGGCTGCCCTGCGCGAAGATGACTACTCCTTCCGCGCACGCGGCGGTAGAAGAAATGATGCTCTTGGCGATCTGGCGATCGAGATTAATGGGTTGGCGTCTATGTTGCAGCGTCAGCGAGCGAGCTCTCTTGAAGCGATGGTGTTGGTCGAGCGGGTAATGAGTTCGATGCAGTCGCCGGTGCTCGCCTTCGATCTCGAAGGGCGATTGAAACTGCTGAACACTGCAGCCGAGCAAGCTTTCGAGTTACATGAACCGGATGCTCTGGGCCTCTCTGCCGAGAATCTGAGGCTTGAACACCTCTTGCAGGTAAAAGCCGACGATCTGATCTCTCTCGGCGGTACACAGCAAACCACGCGGTGGGTGGTCAAGCGGACGACCTTTCGGCTCCGCGGAGTCCCTCATACCCTCCTGGTGCTTTCCGATGTCAGCGCAGCACTCCACCAGGAAGAGCGCGTCGCTTGGGAAAGGTTGATCCGGGTACTTGGCCATGAGATCAACAATTCGCTTACGCCGATCAAGTCGATTGCAGGCAGTCTGAGGGGAAGACTCGTTTCAGTGCAGACCGCGAACCTCGATAGCAGCGATTTTGAGGATGGTCTTGAAGTGATCGAAAACCGCGCCGAATCCTTGAACCACTTTTTGCAGGCCTACCGGCAGTTGATGGGACTGCCTGCGCCAAAGCTGGCTCCCGTTTCCCTGAAAAGGCTAGTAGAAGGCATTGCGCGGCTGGAGACACGGGTCGACGTTTCCGTATCCGGCACCTCAGATATCACGCTGATTGTAGACGCCGACCAGATTCAGCAAGCGCTCATCAATTTGACGCGGAACGCAGCAGAAGCCGTCCTAAGCCCTGACACTCTGCCGAAAAAGAATCCACAGGTGGAAATTGCATGGGAATGCACGAGTAGCGACATCATCATAGCAATCGTCGACAATGGAACGGGGCTGATTAATGCCGAGAATCTCTTTGTGCCCTTTTATACGACCAAGCCCGGCGGAACGGGCATAGGACTGGTGCTCGCTCAGCAGATTGCTCAAGCACACAGGGGCTCTGTGCGCCTCGCGAACCGTAGAGACGGACAGGCCGGTTGCAGAGCGGAGTTGAGACTTCCACATTCAACTCTGGAATTGAAGCAATCCAATATTCAAAGAGAAGCTGGTTGACTTTAACCGTCCATTTTTGAACACGCCATCGTATTTCCGGACAGCGGATGAGAGCTTCTTATCTCACTTCTTGCTATAGGCTGAGCGGCTTCGACGTGCTCATCATGTTTGTTGCGCCCCTGCTTGCCTATGCAATGCTATTGTCGTGCTCCCTGCCCGTTGCGTCGCCAAATCGATCCGGTAATCGCACTGCTGAATGAATAAAAAGGACGAGGACTTTCGATTACAGGATCAGCGGGTTTCCTGGCAGTCGAGACCTGAGGTACGCTACGTTACCGCTATCGTACCGGCAGAAGTCAGGCGCGAACCCCAGAGAAATTCCATCGACAGTCCTCTAGCGCTTTCGAAGGCGATTCGTTCCATGGTCGGTCGTTAGGTTGGCATACTGGCTCTGTTAAAAATCGAGATGACCTCTGGGCATCTCCAGTGAGAGAACAGTGCATCTTTTTGCGCTGGTGCTTGCAATCTTCAGCTACAGAAGGCATTCGTGCCAGATTTGAGATGTGCTATTACTTTGTTTTATTGCGTAGACAAAAAGACACTGGGATACGTTCATCGCCCAGCGCATTGACCCTGTTGGATTGCACATGCTCTAATGGCCGCCTTTGTGAAGCTAAATCGTATTTGAGTTCAAGGAGACCTTTGCATGAATGTCGTAAGCCTTCTCGGTATGGTCGTTCAGGTGCAAATTCCAGCTTCGCCTGCTGGTGTTTCAAATAGTGGCGGAGCGGTATGCCTTTGGATGGCGATTGCCGTCGGGGTACTGGCTCTGATTGCTGCGTGGATGTTGGCCCGGCATGTGCTTTGCTGCGAGTCGGGAACGCCGGAGATGCAATCCATCTCGAACGCGATTCGTGAAGGCGCAGAGGCTTTCCTTCGCCGTCAGTACAGAACCATCGGAGCAATTGCGATCATTTTGGCGATCCTGCTGTTTGCCGGCTACCACATGTCGGCTCGAACAGCGCCCTTTGCTGTCAAAACAGTGATCAGTTTTCTGGTAGGAGCAATATGCTCCGGCCTCGCCGGCTATACCGGCATGTATGTCTCCATCCGGGCGAATATTCGGACGGCTTCAGCCGCCCGGGGAAGCCTGAATAAGGCTCTACAGATTGCGTTGCGAGGCGGAGCGGTGACCGGCCTTGTCGTGGTGGCGCTTTCACTTGTTGGGGTAGGAGCGCTGTTTCTTCTCTTCGGCGGCCTGTCGAGTCCACAGACCGTACCGTATGAGTTGGTTGGTTTTGGGTTTGGAGCCTCGCTTGTGGCGCTCTTCGCACAACTGGGCGGCGGAATTTACACAAAAGCCGCCGATGTGGGCGCCGACCTTGTCGGCAAGGTAGAGGCGGGAATTCCTGAGGACGATCCGCGCAATCCTGCCGTCATTGCCGACCTGGTGGGCGACAACGTCGGCGACTGCGCAGGGCGCGGTGCGGATATTTTTGAATCAACGGCAGCGGAAAATGTCGGCGCGATGATCCTGGGGGCTGCGCTTTATCCGGTATTTGGAGTAAAGGGGATTCTATTTCCGCTGATTATTCTCGCCATCAATCTCATTGCGAGTATTGCCGGGGTCTATGTTGTAAGCACCAACGAGACGGAAGATCCGATGCGCGCTCTCAATCGCGGGTTCTACCTGACCTCTGTACTGGCACTCGTTGGGTTCGCCGTGGCCGTGTACACCATGCTCGATGGGCCGATGGTACGGCCGGCGTGGCTGCTGGGGTGTGGCGTTATTGGACTGATTACCTCCTTTCTGTTTGTCTGGATCACGGAATACTACACAGAATCGCGATATCGGCCGGTACAGTCGATTGCACGGGCATCTTTGACCGGGCCGGCGACTAACATCATCAGCGGTCTGGCTGTGGGAATGGAGACTCCGGCGCTGCCGGTCATTGTGATCTCAGCGGCATTGCTGCTGAGCTACTACTTCGGGGTGGAGGGCCTCGCTGGCGTTACCGGCATCAGTGCTTATGCCAAGGGCATCTATGGAACGGCGCTGGCCACCATGGGAATGCTAAGCTGCGCGGCTTACATCCTGGCGATGGACACCTTTGGGCCGATTACGGACAATGCCGGCGGCATCATCGAGATGTCAAACCAGCCGGAATCAATCCGCGAGCGGACCGACAAGCTGGACTCAGCTGGCAACACGACAAAAGCCCTGACCAAGGGCTATGCGATTGGCTCGGCATCGTTGGCAGCATTTCTGCTGTTCTCCGCCTATCTGGAAGAGATCAAGGTGATTGTCGCGGATAAGGTTCACCTGGCCGGCGGCTATATGCCTGCGACATGGAGCTTTACAAACATAAATCTGGCTCAAATCCCGGTCTTTGTAGGTGCGCTGCTGGGTGCAATGCTGACCTTTTTGTTCAGTTCCATGGCGATCAAGGCCGTAGGGCGAACAGCACAGATGGTGGTGAAAGATGTCCGCGATCAATTTAAAGAAAATCCAGGGATTATGGCGGGAACTTCGAAGCCGGACTACGGAAGGTGTGTCCACATCGTCACCGGCGCCGCATTGAAAGAAATGGTGATGCCTGGACTCCTGGTGGTTTGCATGCCGGTGGCTGTAGGTCTAATCTTCCGCCACTTCAGCGCGAGCTATCAGGCTTCATCCGAAATCTATGCTCCAGGTATGATCCTTTCGGTGCCAGCGATTAACGGTATTCCCGTGAATCTTGCCGGCGCCGAATCTGTCGCCGGATTATTGATGGTGGGCACGATTGCAGGCATTCTGCTCGCAATGCTGATGAATAATGGCGGTGGCGCCTGGGACAATGCTAAAAAGTTTATCGAAACCGGCCAGTATGGCGGCAAGAAGTCCGAAGCGCATAAGGCTTCAGTAGTGGGAGATACGGTAGGCGATCCTTTCAAAGACACCGCTGGGCCGAGCCTGCATGTCCTGATCAAATTATTGAGCACTATTACTCTCGTGTTGGCGCCTCTGTTTGTCTGAGATCGTTCCGAACGATTTTTTTGTAGGCCTCTCGTCGCAGCGAGAGGCCTTTTTCTTTTTGGCACTTGCTGTCTTCGGCACTGTCAGCTGTCCGCTTTTCATTACAGAAGCGGCAATTTACTTACGTTAAACTTCTTTGGTCGTGCGACATAGAGACAAATCGCGTGCGATGATCTCCGAAACAGTGGCTCTCAGACGCTGGTCTATTATTTGCTGAGCCTCTGGTCAGTGACTAGAAAGCAAACGATGCATCAACGCAGTAACGTAGTGAAGGTTGCGCCGATTCGCGCTGTCAAATCGCGGGGACTACGCTACGTGATGGACAACATCAAAGGGATCACTCGGCGCAGACATGGAAAAAATTTTTTGTTCTACAGCCCCAGGGGTGTGCCAATACGAAACCCTGCCGAGTTGCGCCGCATAAGAGCGCTCGCGGTTCCTCCGGCATGGAAGGATGTCTGGATCAGTCCGTTCTCAAATAGCCATTTGCAAGCCACGGGAAGGGATGCCAGGGGCCGCAAACAATATCGCTATCATCACTCCTGGCGTGAGTGGCGCGACCAGACTAAATACGATCGCCTGATGAACTTTGGACGCGTGCTGCCGAAATTACGCAGGAGACTGCTTAAGGACTTGTCTTTGCCAGCACTGCCGCGAGCGAAAGTGATGGCAACCATTGTCAGGTTACTCGAGACGACCTTTATTCGGATCGGCAACGATGAATACGCAAAACAAAACCAATCCTTTGGGTTGACCACATTGCGGAACAAGCATGTAAAGGTGAAAGGCTCGAAGATCCGTTTTCGTTTTCGTGGCAAGAGCGGCATCGTCCGAGATGTGGATCTCCACGATCGTCGCTTGGCCGGAATCGTGCGACGCTGCCAGGACCTCCCGGGGCAAGAATTGTTTCAGTACCTGGACGAAGACGGCAGCGCGCGTATAGTGAATTCGAGCGACGTCAATCACTATCTGCGAGAGACGACAGGAATCGATCTGACGGCCAAGGATTTTCGTACTTGGGCAGGTACCGTGCTCGCTGCGCGCGCACTCGGGGAATTGGCACCTTTCGCCTTAAAAAGCCAGGCCAAACGGAATGTCGTTCAAGCCGTCGATGCGGTGGCGCGAAAGCTGGGAAATACCAGGGCAGTTTGCCAGAAGTGTTACATTCATCCGGCAACTGTCAAGGCGTACTTCGACGGCACTTTGCCGGAAAGCCTGAGCCGCCCCGCGCCCGCTGCGCGCGCGACGGAGAATGGCTTAACCGACGATGAAGCGGCAGTGATGATGATTCTCGAAGAAAGCTCGAAGGCGGCAACCGAGAAAAAGGTTGCTTAGCTTTTAGAATCGATACGGCTTCCCGGATTCCTCAGTTCAATCACAGATAGCGGTGGAAAATTTAACGCCGCTGCGTTTGCGGTGAGTTATTGCGGCTCTTCCTGTAAACGGCCCATCACGCGGCGCCAAAGAGTGCTTTCATTCACGGTCGGATTTGGTTTCGTCTCGCCGCGCGAGTTTGCTGAATTGCTTCTTTGAAGCGCCTCACTGAGGGCGGTGCATTCGGCGGAGAGTTGCTTGATCAAATTGCCCATCTCTGCTTCCTTGCACGCGGTGGCTTC
>Ga0207678_10000095_pt1 | contig 73553 bp, 77 predicted proteins | sample KBSC63metaG_FD_184319 | JGI IMG/M metagenome (GOLD analysis project Ga0207678, IMG submission 184319) | Corn rhizosphere microbial communities from Kellogg Biological Station, Michigan, USA - KBS C6-3 metaG (SPAdes) (version 2) | ecosystem: Host-associated > Plants > Roots > Rhizosphere > Soil ... | reverse complement strand
CGTTCCACCCGTTGCGATCAGATCGTCCACCAGCACCACCCGGGCTCCTTCGGGAATCTGTCCTTCATGCAGTTCCAGCCGGTCGGTGCCATATTCAAGCACATAGTCGATACCGACCGTCCTGCCCGGCAGCTTGCCCTCCTTGCGCACCGGCACGAAGCCGACGCCGAGTGCATGGGCGAGCGCCGCCCCCAGGATGAAGCCGCGCGCCTCGATCCCCACGATAAAGACCGGATCGAGCGGCCGCGCATGCGCCGCCATGCGCTCGATCAGTTCGGCAAGGCCGGCGGCGTCCGCCAGCAATGTCGTGATGTCCCGGAACTGGATCCCCGGCTTGGGAAAATCGGGGATCGTGCGGACCAGGGCCGCCAGGCTGTCAGCGCTCATCTTCACCCTCATGGAAAAAGGGGGCCCGGTTTCCCGCGCCCCCTCCGATGTTCAGCTTCAGGCCCCGATCAGGCGGCCTTTTTCTTGTCCGCCCAGATATTCTGGTAGGCCATGTAAGCCAGACCCGTCGCGATCAGCAGGAAGAAGATCGTCGCCAGCCCCGCGCGGCGGCGGTTTTCCAGCTTGGGCTCGGCCGTCCAGGTCAGGAAGGCCGCGACGTCCTGCGCCATCTGGTCGACGGTCGCCTTGGTGCCGTCGCCATAGGTCACCTGACCATCGGCCGTCAGCGGCGGCGCCATGGCAAGGTTCAGATTGGCGAAATAGGGGTTGTAGTGCAGCCCCTCCGGCGTCTTGGCGTCCGGGAATTCCTTCAGCAGCTCGGCCGGCTGCGGCTGGAAGCCCGTGATCAGCGAATAGACATAGGCGCTGCCATGATGGCGGGCCTTGGTCATCAGCGACAGATCCGGCGGGATCGCGTTATTGTTCGCGGCCATGGCCGCTACATTGTTCGCGAAGGGCTTGGGGAAATAATCCGCCGGGATCGGGGCGCGAGTCGTCATCTCACCCGTCTTGGGATCGACGTCGGGGGTCTTGATCGCCCAGTTCTTGGCGATCGCCTTGATCTCCGCCTCGTTATAGCCAATGCCCTTGAGGTCGCGGAAAGCGACGAACTTCAGGCTGTGGCAGGCCGAGCAGACCTCCTTGAACACCTGGAAACCGCGCTGGAGCTGCGCCTGGTCGAACTTGCCGAAGGGGCCGTCGAACGAGAAGGCGACATGCTTGGGATCGCGGTGGAATTCATGTTCCACCGTGACGGCCGGCGGCTCGGTGACATAGGCCACCGCGCCCACCAGGAAGGAAACCAGCAGCCAGCCCGCGAAAAAGAGGCCGACGAGGAATGCGCCGATGCGTATCATTAGTCTTGTCCCCCCTTAACCGGCGTGCGACGGCTGCGGATCGCTGCCCATGCCGGGAAGCGCTTCCCGCTCACCTTCGATCGCATCGTGGCCCAGCACCGCCTCGGTGATCGAGTTCGGCAGCGGCAGCGGCTTTTCGAAGCGCGAGATCAGCGGCAGGATGATCAGGAAATGGGCGAAATAATAAGCCGCCGCGACCTGGGAGATCATCACATAGGGTTCCGCCGCGGGCGCGCCGCCGCAATAACCCAGGATCAGTACGTCGACGATCAGGATCCAGAAGAACTTCTTGAACGTCGGACGATAGCTGCCCGAGCGCACCGGCGAGGTATCGAGCCAGGGCAGGAAGAAGAGCAGCAGGATCGACGCGAACATCGCCAGCACGCCCAGCAGCTTTGCCGGCACGAAGAAGAAGTCCACGGTGAAGGCGCGCAGGATCGCGTAGAAGGGCCAGAAATACCATTCCGGCACGATATGCGCGGGCGTCGAAAGCGGGTTCGCCTCGATATAGTTATCGGGGTGGCCCAGATAATTGGGCGCATAGAACAGCAGGATCGCGAAGAGGATCAGGAACACGCCCGCTCCGAAACCGTCCTTTGCCGTATAATAGGGGTGGAAAGGCACGGTGTCCTGCGGCCCCTTCACTTCCACGCCGGTCGGGTTCGAGGAACCCGGAATGTGCAGCGCCCAGATGTGCAGGATCACCACGGCGGCGATCACGAAGGGCAGCAGGAAGTGCAGCGAGAAGAAGCGATTGAGCGAGGCATTGCCGGGGGCAAAGCCACCCAACAGCCAGGTCTGGATCGGTTCGCCCACCACAGGGATCGCGCCGAACAGGCCAGTGATCACCTTCGCGCCCCAATAGCTCATCTGCCCCCAGGGAAGCACATAGCCCATGAAGGCGGTCGCCATCATGAGGAGGAAGATGACAAGGCCAAGCAGCCACACCATTTCGCGCGGCGCCTTGTAGGAACCGAAGAACAGGCCGCGGAAGATGTGCAGATAGACCACGATGAAGAAGAAGCTGGCGCCGTTGGCGTGCGCATAGCGCATCAGCCAGCCGGCATTCACGTCGCGCATCGTCTGCTCGACCGTGCTGAAGGCGACCAGCGTGTTGGCGCCATAATGCATCGCCATGATCACGCCGGTGACGATCTGGATCATCAGCGCGAGGCCGGCCAATACGCCGAAGTTCCAGAAATAGTTGAGATTGCGCGGCACCGGATAACCGGCGCCCACGGCATTGTAGACGAGGCGCGGCAAAGGCAGCTTCTCGTCGATCCACTGCATCGCGGGATGCTTGGGAGTATAATGTTCAGCCCATGGAAAGCTCATGACAGTCCCCCTCAGCCCACGAGAATGGCGGTGTCGGAAGTGAAGCTGTACTTCGGCACTTCCAGGTTCTTAGGCGCGGGTCCCTTACGGATGCGGGCCGCCGTGTCGTAGGACGAGCCGTGGCAGGGGCAGAAATAACCGCCGAATTCGCCGCGATTCTCACCCTCGCCCGCGCCCAGCGGCACGCAGCCCAGATGGGTGCAGACACCCATGGTGATCAGCCACTGCTTCTTGCCGTCGACCGTGCGCTGCTCCAGCGTCTGCGGATCGCGAAGGGTGGACGGATCGACCTTGTCGGCCTCCGCGATTTCCTTTTCGGTCAGATGCCGGACAAACAGCGGCTGCGCCCGGAAGGTGGTCTTGATCGCCTGACCCGGCTGGATCGCGGAAAGATCCACCTCCGTCGAAGCAAGCGCCAGCACGTCGGCGCTGGGGTTCATCTGATCGACCAGCGGTATGACCACCGCGACCGCACCCACCCCGGCAAAGCTCACCGCAGCGATGTTGATGAAATCGCGACGACGAACACCGTCGCTGCCGCCTCCATCGGAGACGGATGCCCCCTCACTCTCCAAATGTTCAACGATCGCCATGCACCTCAACCCTTGCAAGAACGTCCCTGGCCCCGCCGCATTGCCCGTTATGGCTATGTTATCAGGAGAGCCGCAGCGCCCATGCAGATGGGCACGCCTTTCCCCCTGGCGCGGTTTGCAGGCCTGATAACCGTAGGATGCGCCATTTGCCAAGCCTTTTAGACAGGCTAGGAGAATTAACCGCACTGTTCTATGGCGCGGCGCATGCGTATCGCCCTTTATCAACCCGAAATCGCTGGCAATGTCGGCGCGATTCTGCGCCTTGCCGCCTGCTTTTCCGTGCCGGTGGACATCATCATGCCGATGGGTTTCGCCTTTTCCGATGCGAAGCTGAAGCGCGCGGCGATGGACTATGGCGCGGCCGCCGATATCACCAGGCATGCCAATTTCGACGCTTTCGATGCCCGGCGCAGGGCCGAAGGACGCCGGCTGATGCTGATGAGCAGCCACGCCTCGCAACGCTTGCCGGAGGTGGAATTTCGCGCCGGCGACGTTCTGCTGATGGGATCGGAGAGCGCGGGCGTACCCGATAGCGTGCGCGATCTGGCCGATGTGCGCGTGCGCATCCCCATGGCGCCGGGCTTTCGGTCCTTGAACATCGCCGTTTCCACGGGCATCGCGGTAGCCGAGGCCCTTCGCCAGACTGGAAGTTTCCCGCAATGACAGAGTTACCGAAAATGACCTTGGCGCTCGACCCGCAACAGCAATCCGTCCGCGACTGGTTCGAATCACTGAGGAACCGCATCTGCGCCGAATTCGAGGCGATCGAGCGGGAGGCGGGATCCGACGCCTGCTTCGACTATGTCGCCTGGGATCGCGAGGCACCGGGCCTGGCGCCGGGAGAAGGCGGCGGCGGCGTGCGCGGCGTCATGAAGGGCAAGGTGTTCGAGAAGGTGGGCGTCAACGTCTCGACCGTAGGGGGCGCCTTCTCGCCCGAATTCGCGAAGACGATTCATGGGGCGAGCGAAGACCCGCACTTTTTCGCCACCGGCATCAGCCTGGTGGCGCACATGGCCAACCCCCATGTCCCGGCCGTGCACATGAACACGCGCTATCTGAGGACATCCAAAAGCTGGTTCGGCGGCGGCGCGGACCTCAACCCTCCCCTGCCGCGGGAGGAGGACACGGCATTTTTCCATGATGTGCTGAAGGCCGCCTGCGACGCGCATGACGCGGACTATTATCCCCGGTTCAAGGCGTGGGCGGACGATTATTTCTTCATCCCCCATCGCGGCGTGCATCGCGGCGTCGGCGGGATCTTCTACGACCATCTGGAGGGCGATTTCGACGCCAACTTCGCCTTCACCCGCGACATCGGCGAGGCATTTCTGAAGGCCTTTCCCCCCATCGTCCGCCGCCGCATGCATGAAAGCTGGTCGCAGGAGGATTATGCCCGCATGCTCGAATGGCGCGGCCGCTATGCCGAATTCAACCTGGTGCACGACCGCGGCACGCTGTTCGGGCTCAAGACCGGCGGCAATGTCGACGCGATCCTGATGAGCCTGCCGCCCATGGCAAGCTGGAGCTGAACATGGGCCTGGCGCCGGTTCCCGACGACCAGATCGCGACGATCGTCACCCATCTGGAAATGCGGGAACGGCCGAAACCCGCCCCCATCCCGCCCGCCCCATTACGGCTGGTACCGTGGAAGGCGCCCGCGCCCGAAGCCTATCGCGCGCTGTTCCGGCGGGTGGGCGAACCGTGGCTCTGGTTCTCCCGCCTGGTGATGGGCGATGAGGCTCTGAGCACGATCATCCATGATCCCGCGGTCGAGGTTTATGCCGTCACTGATCCGCGGGGCGTGGAGGTGGGGCTGCTGGAACTGGACTTTCGTTCACTGCCCGACTGCGAACTGGCCTTTTTCGGGCTGATCCCCGAACTCACCGGCAAGGGGCTGGGCCGGTGGCTGATGGCGCAGGCCAAGGCGCTGGCCTGGCGCAGGGAGGTCACGCGCTTCTGGGTGCACAGTTGTACCCTCGACAGCCCGGCGGCGCTGGGATTTTATCGCAAGGCCGGTTTCGTGCCCTACCGGCGTGAAGTTGAGACCTTCGCCGATCCGCGGCTGGCGGGGCTTTTGTCCCTCGACGCCGCACCGCATGTGCCGGTGCTGGGTCAGTTGCCCACCGCCTGACGATAAAGCCGCGCCAGCATCACCAGCATATAGACCTGCACCACGGTCGATACGGCGGCGGCAGCCACGCTGCCGATCAGCCGGCCGCCGGTCGGACCGCCGATCAGCGTCCCGACCAGGCCGAACACCGCCTGCGCCGCGCCGCCGACGATGGCCGACAGCAGCGTCAGCGCCACGATGAAGCCGAACAGCCGCCAGAAATGCCCCTTGGTCAGCGCCCAGCCATGGCGCAGCGAAGCCATGACGCCTTCGGTCCCGTCGATCACCACGGGATTGAGCAACAGCAGCCGCACGCTCGCGAAGATGGTCACGGCCACCACGCCCGCGCCCAGCAGCAGCCCCAGCGCCGCGCCGAGAGGCTTGGCGATGAGCGACAGGATCGTTACCACCAATGTGGCGGCGATCACCGCGCCCGCGAGGAAGCCGGCGACCACCAGCGCCACGCCCAGCAACACCGGGAGGCGAGCAAAGCTCAGCCGCAGCGCCTCTCCCACGCTGATGCCGGGCCGCAGGGCAAGCGCGAAGAGGGTCAGCGATCCGAACCAGATGATGATCACCGCCAGCATCATCGCCAGCCAGAAGCTGCCCGGAACCTGCGGCATGGTGCTTTCCGCCAGGTTCCATTTGGCGAGTTCGGGCGGCGTCATCTCCTGCAGGATGAGGCCCGGCAGCGCGACGAACAGCAGGGCGACGGGAAACAGCAGGCTGCTTTCGCGCGCGACAAAGGCCACCGCCTCCTCCCACGCCTTGCCGATGGACATTGTCGCCATATCTCTTAAGCCCTGTTCCCTGTCCGATGCTCTGAAAATCGCGCAGGAGACTTGATCGCTCGCTCTGCCCAAGTCAAGGAAACGCCATGTCCCGGCAATCCCCTTCCCCGCAATCCCCGGCCGAACAGGCTTCCGCCATCCAGAACGTGGAATGGCGCGTCGAACATGCGCCGGTCGATTACCCCCAGGCTCTCGCGGAGATGGAGGCGCGGGCGGCCGCGATCTTCGAGGGGCAGGCCGCCGAGCGGGTCTGGCTGCTCGAACATCCACCGCTTTATACGGCCGGGACCAGCGCCGATCCTGCCGAACTGCTCGACCCGCGCTTTCCGGTGCACGATGCGGGACGCGGCGGCCGCTATACCTATCATGGGCCGGGTCAGCGGATCGGCTATCTCAACATCGACCTGCGGGAAAGAGGCAGGGACGTGCGGAATTTCGTCCATCATCTGGAAGGATGGATGATCGACGCGCTGGGCGATTTCGGCATTGCGGCGCGGCGGGCGGAGGGGCGGATCGGGATCTGGACCGACGACACCCAGGGGCGGGAGGCGAAGATCGGCGCGCTGGGCATCCGGGTGCGGCGTTGGGTCACGCTTCATGGTTTTTCGATCAATGTCGACCCCGACCTGTCCCATTTCGGAGGCATCGTGCCGTGCGGCCTGGCCGAATATCCCGTGACCAGCATGGCCGCGCTGGGCATCCAAGTCCCGATGGCAGAGCTGGACTCGGCGCTCGCCCGGCATTTTCCTGCCTTTATCAACCGCCTGCGCCGGTGCCCGGCCGCCGACGAAGCAGGGGTTGAGCAATGTGAAACGGGCCGCTAGGGTCGCGGCCTTCGCCAGGTGGGGGGCTGCCGGGCATGCCGCACGCTTTAGGAGACCCGGATGCGTCCTGACGTCAAGACGACAATGGCAATATTCATTTCGGCCGGATGCATGATGCTGGCCGGATGCGGCAGCAAGAAGGAAAGCAGCACCGCCGTCCCCATGAACAATCTGGAAGTGGTGGACGGCACCACGACCGACGCCATGACGGATCTGGACGGCGTGCAGAGCGAGGGCGCGGCCATGACGCTTCCCGCCAACCGCAGCGACAATGCGGCCGCTCCGGCGGCGGCGGCGAATGAAAGCGAGGCCAAGCCGGCAGCCGATACCGAAGTGCTGTCGGATCAATAGGCTGGCGCACGCGTTCAGGCATGATACAGACGGGCGGGGGATAGTTTGCAGCGCTCGTTTCAAAGAGGGATTTCGATGACATTGCGTGATGTGGGTCGTTCCATGGGGCACCGATCCTTTGGGCGCACCGCCGCCCTGCTGTTGGCCATGACCGGAGCAGTGCTGGTGACGCAGCCGGCGAGCGCGCAATTCTTCTGGTCGCCGCCCGATTTCTCAAGCCCGCCCCTGACCGATGCCGAAGCCACGACCGCCCTCGGCCTGCCGGGCGCGACGCCTGCGGAGGTCAAGGCGGGCCTGGTATGGAACCTGCGCGCGGCACTGAACGTCGCGGCGCTGCAATGCCAGTTCGAGCCGACGCTGCTGTCGATCAGCAACTATAATGCCATGATCGCCCATCATGACGCCGAGTTGGATGCAGCGCAGGCGACTCTGCTCGGCTATTTCCAGCGCACGGTCGGCAAGGGCAAGGCCGGCCAGATGGCGTCGGACCAATATGGCACGCGCATCTATTCGGGCTATTCCACGGTGCAGGCGCAGCGCGGCTTCTGCCAGGCGGCGGGGCTGGTCGGACGACAGGCGATCTTCGCCCAGCGCGGTACGCTGAACGAGGTGGCTCGCAACGGATTGGGGTCGATCAAGAAGTCGCTGATCCTGGCAGGCGAGCAATTTTACGGCGATCCGGGCCGCGGCTATTCGCTGACCCTGCCATCCTTCGACCCCAAATGCTGGAAGAAGGGCAAGATGCTGCCGGCCTGCCAGCTTGCATGGAACCAGAAGATCGGGGTCCAGCCATAAGGATGGGCGCCCGATAACGGATCCGTGATCTTCTCCCTTCCGGGGGAGAGGGCCGGGCGCGGGGCCGCCGTCCCGCCCCACGACCGTCAGCCGTCAGCGCAATCCCAGATATTTATGCGACTGGAGGCTGAGCCGCCAGCGCGGCCGTCCCATCACCAGGTCCACCGCTGCCTGCGCGTTTTCCGCTGCCTTCGGATCGTCGAGCGGCTGCACGAGCCAATGATCGAAGGCCCAGCGCTCCATATCCTCGACATCGGCCAGGCTGTGCCCCTGCCCTGGCTGCGGCCAGACCAGCTTCAGCTCATTGCCGCTGCGCTGCACCACTTCGCTGCCTGCCTTGGGGCTGATGCAGACCCAGTCAAGCCCCGGATGCGCGGGCAAGGTGCCGTTGCTCTCGATCGCGATGGCAAAGCCGCGGGCATGGAGCGCATCGACCAGCGCGTCATCGATCTGGAGCATCGGCTCTCCGCCGGTAAGAACGATATAGCGCCCCTCCCGCCCCTCGCCCCAGAAGGCCAGTGCGGCGTCGGCCAGACCGTCCGCATCGGCGAACTTGCCGCCGCCATCGCCGTCTGTCCCGACGAAATCCGTGTCGCAAAAGCGGCAGATCGCGGTTTCCCTGTCCTGCTCCCGCCCGGTCCAGAGGTTGCAGCCGGCAAAACGCAGGAAGACGGCCCGGCGCCCGGCATGGACCCCTTCCCCCTGAAGGGTCAGGAACATCTCCTTGACGGCGTAGCTCATGGCGTCAGGGCTTCTTCGCATAGATGGTGGGATCGGGCAGGCCAGCCTCCACGAAACCCTTGGACCGCAGGCGGCAGCTGTCGCACAGGCCGCAATGGCTGCCATCCGGCGTCGGATCGTAGCAGGACCAGCTCAACCCTGCATCCAGCCCCAGCCGGTCGGCTTCGCGCACGATGTCGGCCTTGCTCATATGCTGAAGCGGGGCATTGATCCGGATCGGATGCCCCTCCACCCCCGCCTTGGTGGCCAGCGCGGCCATCTTCTGAAAGGCGTCGATGAACTCCGGCCGGCAATCGGGATAACCCGAATAGTCGAGCGCATTGACGCCGATGAACACGTCGTTCGCGCCCACCACCTCGGCCAGCCCCAGGGTCAGCGAGAGGAAGATGGTGTTGCGCGCCGGCACATAGGTCACCGGGATTCCCTCGCCGACGCCGCCCTTCGGCACGGCGATGTCGGCGGTCAGCGCGGACCCGCCAAAGGCGGTCAGGTCCAGCGGCAGTACGATATGCGAAATGGCGTTCAGCGCCGATGCGACGCGCGCGGCCGCCTGCAATTCCAGCCGGTGACGCTGATTATAGTCGATCGAAAGGGCGAACAGGCGATAACCGGCCTCGCGCGCCAGCCCGCCCGCCACCATGGAGTCGAGCCCGCCCGACAGCAGGACGACAGCGAATTTTCCATTATGGGCAACCATGAGCGCCGCGCTACGCCTCCCGACGCATCAGCGCAAGCCGGTCACGTCCGGAGCGCTTTTCGCTAATGACAGGCCCCAAGCCAGCGGCCCTCCAGCGCAAAGGCAAAGGGCGCGCCGTCGGCGATGCCCTGCGACTGGATCTGTACCAATCGGGAGGTTTCGATGCGCAGGTCCGTTCGCCCATTGCCCGCCGCGCCGCATTCATAGGTGACGACCATCCGCCTGGCGGCATCGCTGACGGTGAAGCTCTTGCAGGCATGGCCCGCATGACGGCTTTGCAGAAGCTGGTTGAGGCTGGATATGCAGAGCCTGCGCGCCGGGCCATCCTCGCCCCGTTCGCGCAATTCCCATTCGCCCGTCTCCAGCCCCTTGGGCAGGCGCGACACGGGTGCCGCCGACTGGGCGCCGGAGACCGTCATCATCATCACCATCGCCGCGCCAAGGGCGCGCAGCTTCGCCGTCATTCCGATCCCCCTGTCGACCGTTGCTGAACTGGATCAGCCTTGCCCGTCAATTGCGGCAATTTCATAGCAATATCCGGAAGGGCCACTCATTCATCCGGGAAGCTGGTCTGGAAAGCCGGCCTCCGGGAAGCTCGAAAGCGCGACCGGGAAGAGGCGCGAGCAAAAGGCGCAGTCGACGCCGATAATGCCCTGGTCATCCGCCATGTCCGCCCGCTCCGCCGCGGGAAAGCGGCCGATGACGCTGCGGATATGCTCCAGGTCGCAACGGCACCCCTTGCTGAGCGCCGTGGGATCGGTGACGCGCACCTCCTCCTCTTCATGGAACAGCCGCCAGACGATGTCCGACAACGGCAACGCGGTGTCGGTCAGCTCCGCATCCTTGAGGGTATGGGCCAGCGCCTGGACATGTTCCCATTCGGGATGGTCATGCCGGACATGCAGTCGTTCCCGCCCGACCTCCCCCTCGGGCAAGTGCTGCAGCAGCAGGCCGGCGGCCAGACACCCCTCCCCCGCATCATGGCGGGTGGCGATCTGGACGATGCTGGGGATCTGTTCGGACTGGAAGAAATAATGTTCCGCCGCGTCGGCCAGCGATTCGCCGTCCAGGGGGACGATCCCCTGATAGCGCTCGCCGGTCACCGCCTGGTCGAAGGTGATGGCCAGATAGCCCTTGCCGAACAGGCCGAACAGCGTTGGATCGGGGCCCAGTTCGGCAAGCCGGTCGGCGTCGAACTTGGCATAGCCGCGCACCTCGCCCGCCTTGTAGTCGGCCACCAGCAGGCTGACGACGCCATTTTCGGTCTGCGCCTGAAGCGTGAGCTGCCCACCCGCATCCTTGAGCGTCGAACCCAGCAGCACCGCCAGCACCAGCGCGGAGGCAAGCAGCCGCTCGATCTGCGGCGGATAGGCATGGGCGGCAAGGACATCGTCGAGGACCGGCCCCAGCCGCACGATCCGCCCGCGCGCATGGCGCGAAGGGATGGTGAAGCCAAGGGCCTGGTCGAGTGTGGCGGAAGAGGTCAAGTCAGGCTCCGTACAGCGCGCCAGGACGCGCCGATCATGCAAAGGCGATTAGATAGGGGGCGATCGTCGAGCTTGCAAATGGGCTTGGATTGGGTGGGGCAGCCCCCTCCTTGAAGCACAACATGCTCCTGCGCAGGCAGGAGCACGGCCCGCTTAGCGGCGGCCAATGGCCAAACAACAGCTCATCCAAGTCGCCCCAGCGCCCAGAGCAGCACCGACTTCTGCGCATGGATGCGGTTTTCCGCCTCGTCCCAGATCAACGACTGCGGGCCGTCGATCACCGCTTCCACCACTTCCTCGCCGCGATGGGCGGGCAGGCAGTGGAGGAATTTCGCCGTCGGCCGGGCCAGCGCCATCAGTTCGGGCGTCACCTGATAGGGCATCATCGCCCTCAGCTTCTCCTCGGCATGGGCCTGCCCCATGGAAATCCAGGTGTCCGTGACGACGATGTCCGCGCCCGCGACCGCCGCCTGCGGATCGCGGGTGCGCAGGATGTCAGCGCCACAGGCCTGCGCCTCGGCTTCGAAGGATGGGTCGGGATCATAGCCCTCCGGCACGGCGATACGCACGCCGAACTTCATGAGGCCCGCCGCCTCGACGATGGAATGGAGCACATTGTTGCCGTCGCCCAGCCATGCCCACTGGCTGCCGGGCAACGCCACGCCATGCTCCACCACGGTCAGCAGGTCGGCGACGATCTGGCACGGGTGCGACAGGTCGGTCAGGCCGTTGATCACCGGAACGCTGGCATGATGGGCCATTTCCTCGATCTTGGCATGATCGTCCGTCCGAATCATGATGGCGTCGCACATGCGGCTCAGCACGCGGGCGGTGTCGGCGATGGTCTCCCCGCGGCCAAGCTGGCTGGTCGCGCCGTCGAGGATCAGCGACGTGCCGCCAAGTTGGCGGATAGCCATGTCGAACGACACGCGGGTCCGGGTGGAATTCTTCTCGAAGATCATCGCCAGCGTATGGCCGGCGAGCGGCGCATCCGCATCGGCCCTGCCCTTGGGCCAGCTCGCGCGCGCCGCCTTCCGATCGATGGCGTCGGCGATCATCGCGGCGATCGCATCGCCGCCCGCGTCACTCAGATTCAGGAAATGTCTGGTCATTGAAGGTCTTCCTTCAAATCGCCGTTCGTCCCGGGCAGCCCGTCGAGCATGTCGCGTTCACGTATCGAAGGGTGGATGTTTCGATACAGGTCTTCGACGTCGCCCACTACCCACGCGGCACGAACGGCAGGAATGTCAGGCCGCAGCCTCCGCAAAGCTCCGCGCACCGGCCGAAAGCCGTTCGACGCATTCCGCGACATGGCTTTCCTCGATCACCAGCGGCGGCAGGATGCGCACCACATTCTGCCCCGCCGAAACGGTCAGCAGGCCGTGATCATCGCGCAGATGCGCCACGAAGGCGCGGGCGTCGAAATCATCCTTCAGCTTGACGCCCAGCATCAGGCCCAGGCCGCGCACATCCTCGAACATGTCATGGTTGGGGATGAGCTGCTCCAGCGCGGAACGCAGGCGCGCGCCCATGGCCTGCACATGGTCGAGGAAACCCTCGCCCAGCACCTCGTCCAGCACGGCCATGCCCACCGCCATGGCCAGCGGATTGCCGCCATAGGTGGAGCCATGGGTGCCGAACACCATGCCCTTGGCCGCTTCCTCCGTCGCGAGGCAGGCGCCCAGCGGGAAGCCCGCGCCAATGCCCTTGGCCACCGCCATGATGTCGGGGACCACGCCATATTGTTCATGGGCGAAGAACGTGCCGGTGCGGGCATAGCCGCACTGCACTTCATCCAGGATCAGCAGCAGCCCCTGCTCGTCGCACAGCTTGCGCAGGCCGGAGAGGAATTCCTGCGTCGCCGGGGTTACGCCGCCTTCGCCCTGCACCGTTTCCACCAGGAAACCGGCGGTGTCGTCGTCGACGGCGGCCGTCGCAGCCGCCAGATCGTTGAAGGGCACCACGGTGAAGCCGGGCAGCAGCGGTTCGAAGCCGTCACGCATCTTGGGCTGGCCGGTGGCGGAAATCGTCCCCAGCGTCCGCCCGTGGAAGGCGTTGTCGAAGCTGATGATCTTGTGCCGGTGCGCCTGGCCATTGACATAATGATAGCGGCGCGCGGTCTTGATCGCGCACTCCACCGCTTCCGCACCCGAATTGGTGAAGAACACCGTGTCGGCAAAGGTCGTGTCGACCAGACGCTGCGCGAACTTCTCGCCCAGCGGCATGCCGTAGAGGTTCGACGTGTGCATCAGCGTCGCGGCCTGATCCGCGATCGCCTTGACCAGCCTGGGATGGCCATGACCCAGCAGGTTGACCGCGATGCCGCTGGCGAAATCCAGATAACGCTCGCCGCGCTCCCCGATCAGATAGCAGCCCTCGCCTCGGACCGGGCGTACATCGCACCGGGGGTAAACGGGCATGAGCGGCGTAATCGACATGGTCCTTCCCTTTCTGGGCTGATGCAAACAAAGTCCGAAACGCAAAAAGGCGGCCCCCGCCGGGCCGCCCTTTGCGAGCGCTGCCTATACAGGCGCACCTTTGATGGCGCAACCCCGCAGGATGCCCCTGTCTTCAGCCGATCTGGTCCCACGCCTCCGCGATCTCGCCGACCATCAGGCGGGCCTGCTCGACCGGCGCGGCATCATGTTCCTTGGCGCCGACGAGCAGCAGGCGCCGGGCCTCGCGGTAGATCTGGGCAAGGCCGGTGGCGATGTCTCCGCCCCTGTCGAAATCAAGGCTCGATTCCAGCGCGAACAGGATCGACATGGCGCGGGCCTGCTTGTCGGAAACCTTGAGCCGGTCGCCATTGCGTTCCGCCAGCGCGGCGGCGTCCAGCGCCAGCAGCAGCTCGTCGAACAGCACCTTGACCAACGCGTGCGGCGTCGCTCCCTCGATCCGGCTGCCCGAATGGACCGCCGCATAGCGCCGCGCCGCTGCCGTGCCGCCGAACCCGCCATGATTGTAGAACATGATATTCCGACCCCTTTGATATTCATTTTCCGCGATTTCTCAGCCGGCGATCGGTCCGATCGCCTGGAAATCAGTTGTTGCTCTTGGTCCAGAGAGCGACCTGCTGCTGGAGATAGCTCTGCGTCGCCTTCAGTGCCGACAGGCGCGTCTCCATGGCCGAATAGACCTTGGTGAGCTGGTCCTGATAGTTGGTCATCTGGGTATCGAGCTTGTCGAGCTGATCCGTCAGTTCCTTCGCCAGCTGCGCATATTTGTCCTGCGTGGTGGCGAGTGGCCCGCCATCCTTCTTGATGTTGTCGCGCACGCTGTCCATCAGCCCGGCAATGCCGACATTCGTGGCTGTCTTGACCGACGGGTTCAACAATTGCGTGATCGCCTTCGGATCCGCGGCGATCGCCTGGTCCAGCGCCTTGGTGTCCAGCGACAGCGTGCCGTCGCGGTTGGTGCTGACGCCCAGGTCGTTCAGCGTCCTGTAGGTGCCCGTGCTGCTGAGCGCGGTCGACACCATCTGCGACAGCTGCCGCTTCATGTCGCGGATCGATGAATCCCCGTTCAGCACGCCCGCATTGGACGAGTCGGTACCGGTGGAGGTCGCCGTGTTCAGCGCCTTCATCAACGTGTTGTAGGCGTCGACGAATTCGACCATCAGGTCGCGCATCGACGTGGTCGGCTCGGTCGTGGCGAGCGTGACGCTGGTCCCCGGCGCCGCCTTGTTGAGGTCGATGCGCAGATAGGGGATCGCGCTGTCGATGGTGTTGCTGGCATAATGCTGCTCCACGCCGTCGAGCAGGATCACGGCGTCGCCCGGATCGGCGGCGCTGGCCATGGTGCTGCCGGCGGGCAGGCTGGTCTTGGTCCAGGCGAACTGGTCCAGCGACGCACCACTGGCGTCGGGCGTGGAGGAGGAAACCGTCAGCGAGATTTCATTGGCCGCGCCGGTCGGCCCCTTCATCATCAGGCGGGTTCCCTGCGAATCGGTGATGACGGAGGCGGTGACCCCGGTGCCCGACGCGTTGATGGCGGCGGCCAGGCCGGCATAGCTGTTGTTGGCCGAGGTGATGGTGATGGGAACGGCAGCACCGGAACCCACCTGCAGCATCAGCGTGCCGGTGCCGACGGTCGCCGCAGCGCCGCTCGCCGCGTCGCTGTTGGTGTTGACCGCAGACACCAGGGTCCGGCTGGTCGCCAGGTTGCGCACCTCAAGCTGGGCGGGAAGGCCGCTCGGCGTGCCGCCGGGCAGCGCGCTGACCGCTGCGATGCTGGGGTCGTTGGAAGCGGGCGTCCCCGAATAGCTGGTGCCCGACAGCAGGCTGTTCATCGCGTCGGCAAAGGTATCGAGCGAACTGGAGGCCGATGCCAGGGCGGAAATCCGCGCGGTATTCAACGTCTGGCGGCTGGTGATGGCCTGCTGGCGCGGTTCCTTGGTGGCGCTTACCAGGCTGGAGACGAGCGACGCGGTGTCGATGCCCGATCCCGCGCCTAGCGCCGTCAAGATGCTGCTGCTCACCGAAGTCATTGGGCCGTCCTTTCAGAAGAGAGAACGGCCGTAGCGCGAAGACCTTTAGGAATGATTTTCGCGCTCTCGCAGGCGCCCTGTTCAATGCCCGGCGATCAGATGCCCGGCGAAAGGATCTGGTCTACCGCGCCCCGGCGGACATTGGCCTGCGCCGCATGGGCATAGGCGGCCTGCTCCGCGATGCGCTTGGCGATGCGGATGGTGCTTTCCACCGCTTCCTTCGAAGCGGGAGGCAGGGGAACCAGCACCTGCGGCGCCGGCAACATCGACTGTATCTCATCGGCCGCGCCCTGGACCGTCGCGGTGCCGCCCTGGCTGCGCAGATCACCCAATATGTCGGCTATGCGGGCATGCACCTTGGCATATTCGGCGCTGCTGGCGATGCTTTCCTCGGCGGCTGGCTGATCCTCGGGCATGGCCCGCCTGGGGGATTGTCCACCCTGCTGCGTGGCAGCGGAGGACGAAACCGGCTGGATCGCGGACACGGCAGAGGGTGCGCGGGCCGCGCCGCGATCTACCGACAATTCTGTCCGTGAAATATAGTCGTTCATGACGCACCATCTTAATGCGTCCCCATGAATATTATACGGATATTAAGTCCTAAACTTAAGTTAAGGACGACCGGTTTTCATCAAGTATATGATTATCAAGAATATTTTTTGCCGTCCGCATCGAAACGCAGATCGTCCGGCACGGTGATGAAGGGACGATCCATCTCGCTAGCCATCCGATTCTCGACCCGGAAGACGAAGGCGAGCACGGTCGCGACCGCCATGTACAGTCCCTCATTGACGACCTGCCCCGCGCGCGAGGTGAAGTAGATGGCGCGCGCCAGTTCAGGATATTGCAGCACCGTGACGCCATTCTGGTCCGCCAGCTCGCGGATCGCCGCGGCTATCGCGTCGCAGCCGCGCGCCACCACGACCGGCGCGGCGTCCTGCCCGGGCTTGTAGCGCAGGGCAACGGCGAAATGGGTGGGGTTCGTGACGATGACGCTCGCCTCCGCCACGGCCTTGCGGGTCGAACCGCTCAGCACCTCATATTGCTTGCGGCGGATATGCCCCTTCAGTTCAGGCGAACCTTCGCTCTCCTTGTGCTCGTCCTTGATTTCCTGCTTGGTCATCGAAAGCCGCCTGGACCGCTGCATCAACTGGGCGGGGACGTCGATGCCCGCGATCAGGAACAGGCCGCCCGCCATGACCAGGCATGTCAGGATGAACATGTTGCCGAGATCCGCCATGGCGGGCGCCAGCCCCGCCCTGCCCAGCCCGACGATCTCCGTCAGCCGGTCCCAGATCATCCAGACGCCGATGGCGCCCAGCAACGCGACCTTGGCAACGGATTTGACGAGTTCGATCAGCCCCTGGAGCCCGAACATGCGCTTGAGGCCGGCCGCGGGATTGAGTTTCGACGCCTTGGGCGCGAAGGCGCCGGGGCGAAAACCGAGCGAGCCGAGCAGGGCCGGCCCCGCAACGGCCGCAAGCAAGGTCGCCAGCAATATCCCCGCGACCGGCAGGGCAATGCCGGAGAGCAAGGCGAAACCCCGGTCGGCCGGAGCGAAATTGACGATGTCCTCGCGCCGGAAACGCAACGCCTCTATCAGCATATCGGACAGGGATTCGACCATCGAAGGCCCGGTGACCGCCATCCAGCCGATGCCCGCCATCACCACCAATGCGGTGGCAAGATCGCGGGACTGGAGAATGTCGCCATTCTTCGCCGCGTCCTTCAGCTTCTTGGCTGTCGGCCTTTCGGTCTTTTCGCCGCCGCCATTGCTCTCGGCCATGGTCAGCGCCCTTCCGCGATCATCTGGGCCTGCTCCAGCCCGGCCTTGAGCGCGGCGGTGATCCCCTCGCCCATGATCGGCGCGGTGACGGCAAGCAGGATGAGTCCCGTCATCAACGCCACCGGCATGCCGACCGCGAACAGGTTGAGCGCAGGCGCGGTGCGGGCCAGCATGCCCATGACGATCTGCACCAGCACCAGCGCGAACCCGACCGGCAGGGCGATGGTGACGCCCGCGCCCAGCAGTGCGCCGCCGAATTCGATCAGGTGCCAGACCGCATCGTTGCTGAGCATCGCGCCGCCCGGCGGCAGCGCCTGATAGCTTTGCACGACGAAGCTCACCAGCATCAGATGCCCGTCCATGGCGAGCAGCAGGAAGGTCGAGAGGATGGAGAGGAACTGGCCCACCGCCTGGGTCGCCTGGCCGGAGGACGGATCGACCATCGCCGCGAAATTGAGGCCCATGGTGTTGCCGATGGCTTCGCCCGCGACCAGCGCGGCGGCATAGCCGATCTGCACCGCAAAGCCGATGGCAAGTCCGGCAAGCACTTCGCCCGCGACCATCATCACGCCCTGGAAGCTGGCGACGCCGTCGGCGGGAAGCTGGATATGCACGCTGTTGAGCGCCGCCATGCCCAGTGCCAGCGACAGGATCAGGCGCAGTTGCAACGGCACGGCGGGCGCGCCGAATACCGGGGCGGCGATGAACGCGGCACCGGGGCGGATCATGGCGATGAGCCAGATCCACAGCTGGACTTCGACATTGGCGAAGCCCGGCGCGATCATTGGAGCAGGTCCGGAATGCGCTCGAAAATCTCGCGCGTGAAATCGGCGATCAGCACCATGATGGAACCGCCGAACAGCACCAGCATGGCGCCGACGACGATGATCTTCGGGATGAAGGCCAGCGTCTGTTCGTTGATGGAGGTCGCCGCCTGCACCATGCCGATGACGACGCCCGCGATGAGGGCCGGGATCAGGATCGGCGCCGCCGCCAGCGCCGTGATCCACAGCGCCTGCTGCGCCAGCCCCATGAAGAAATCGGCGTTTTCCATCCCCTTGGCCCTATGTCGCGAAGGAGCCGGCCAGCGACCCCATCGTCAGCGCCCAACCGTCGACCAGCACGAACAGCAGCAGCTTGAAGGGCATGGAGATAATCGTGGGGGACAACATCATCATGCCGAGCGCCATCAGCGTCGACGCGACCACAAGGTCGATGATCAGGAAGGGCAGGAAGATCATGAAGCCGATCTGGAACGCGGTCTTCAGTTCCGACGTCACAAAGGCGGGCAGCAGGATGGAGAAGGGAATGTCGGCGGCCGAGCGGAAGGCGGGTGCCTCCGCCAGGTTGGAAAAGAGCTTGAGGTCGGTCTCGCGCGTCTGCTTGGTCATGAAGCCATGCAGCACCTTGCCCGAACGGCCCACGGCCTCCTCGATCGAAATCTGCCCCTTGCCATAGGGGTCGAAGGCCTGGGCGTTGATCTGGTCGATGGCGGGCCGCATCACGAAGAGGGAAAGGAACAGCGACAGGCCCACCAGCACCTGATTGGGCGGCGTCTGCTGCAATCCCAGCGCCTGGCGCAGCAGCGACAGGACGATGATGATGCGGGTGAAGCTGGTCATCATGAGGATCAGCGACGGCAGCACCGTCAGCAGGCTCATGAGGATCAGGATCTGCAGCGACAGCGAGAGCGAACGCCCGTCGCCGCTGATCTGCCCCATGGCGCGGCTCAGCGCGCCGCCATTGTTCACCGGGGCCGGGGCGGCAGGCGCGGCCTGCGCGAAAGCGGGAATGGCGATGAACAGGGCCGCAAGCAGCAGCGCGGCCAACGCCCATTTCATCATTCCTGCCTGGGCCGTCGCCGCCCTTCGGGTCGCGGGAATGACGGTGGGCAGGCTGTCAGCGACCGGCACGATAGGGGTCGCCTTCCGCGATCTTCTCGATCCGCCCGCGCGTGACGGACAGCAGGATCTTCTTCCCCTCGAACTCCACGACGGCGAGCTTGCCGAACGTGCCCATCGGCAACGCTTCCAGCAGCTTGAGCGATCGATCATTCTGCCCGACCATCATGCCGGGCTGATATTTGCGCCACAGCCAGAGCGCGCCGAAGGCCATGCCCCCGACCAGAGGCAATAAGATCAGCAGCTTGACGAAATACCAGATCATGAGGGCTTTCCGCGAAGATGGTTAATTCGTCATCCGTTCCGAAAGATTGGCGCGCAAGGCAAGCGGTAAATCAGCCGCCCGCGTTTCAGCCGCGCCGTTCCACGCCCGCAAGCCGGCTTTCGGCGGCCGCGATTTCGACGATGCGGATGCCGTAGCGCCCGTTCACCGTCACCACCTCCCCCTTGGCGATCAGCGCGCCGTTGACCATGATGTCGAGCAGATCGTCGGCCTGGCGGTCGAGTTCCACGACGCTGCCTTCGCTGAGGTCCATGACCTCCGCCAGCCGGAGCGAGGTCGATCCCACCTCCACCGACATGCGGACGGGAATATCGGCCAGCAACCGGAACTGGCGGTTGTTCACCATGCGGGAAATGCTGTCCTCGCCCACATTGTCTAGGCGGGGGGCTTCGCTCATATCGCTCATTGTCCGGTTTCCTGTGCAAGCTTTTCGATCTGGAATGCGGCGCGGCCATCCTGTTCGCCGATCGAGCCATGGGCGACGATGCGGTCGCCCACGATCAGCGGCAGGCTGCGGTTGATGGTGACGGGAATGATGTCGCCGGCCTTGAGCCGCATCAAATCGGCCAGGGACAGGTCAGGGCGCGCCAGCACCGTGCGCGCGGGCAGGCGGATGTCGCGCATGCGCTGGGCCATGCGGGCCTGCCACACCGGGTCGGCGCGCTCATCATCGACCGGGACGCGGTTGCCCATCAACGGTTCAACGGCGCGCAGCGCGGACAGCGGGAACAGCAGGTCGATCGGCCATTCGGCGTCGCGGCTGACGCTGATGAGGAAGCGCTGCAGCACCATCTGCTCGCCCGGCTGGGCGGCGGCGGCAAAGCCGATGCCGGTTTCCCGGACGATCAGACCCGCCTCTATTGTCAGCATGTCGCTCCAGCATTCGACCAACCGGGCCATGAACGCATCGGAAATGCGCGTGATCAGGCGATCTTCGGTCGGCGTGAACTCCCCGCGCGGCGGCAATGCCCGATTGCCGATCCCGCCATAGAAACAGTCGACCAGCGTCGAGATCATCGCCGCATCGAGCCGCAGCAGTACCTGCCCCTTGAGCGGCGACAGGCGATAGACCCCGATGCTGGAGGAACCAGGCACTTCATGCGCCCAGGCGCCGAATTCCAGCGCGCGCGCATCATGCGCAGCGACATGCGGGCGAACCCCGGCGATCGGCTCGATGAGTGCGCGCAAACGCCGGCCGAGCTTTTCGCCCAGCCGGTCCAGCCCTGACAGCATCAGCGGCGCCTGAGATTCCGCCTGCCCGAAGGCATAGGCTTGAACATCGGTCATTTCAGTCCCCAGCCGTCCCGGGCGGGGGACTTCCCGCACGTTCAGGCAGCCCTATTGAATAACGAAATTGGTAAAATAAACGTTATCGACGCCGCCATAGCCCGTCTTTTGCTTCAGAATGTCGTTAATGACGGTCTTGATCTTCGCCTGGAGCGCCCTTTTGCCCTCCGGCGTCGACAGCGCCTCCACCGGCTGCTCGGCCAGCATCATCAGAACCTGGCTGCGAATCGCCATCTCATGGGCCTTGATCGCGTCGACGACGCGAATGTCGTAATAGGTCGATACCGCGATGGAAATCTGGGCGAAGGCGTCCGTATCCGACATGTTGGAGGTGAAGGGCGTCTGAAGCTGGAAATAGGTCGCCTGATAGGCGGCGGGATTCGCCGGGCTGGGCAGGTCGATGCCCTTGGCGGGAATATGGGCGCCCGGCACGGCATGTCCGCCGCCACCGCCGCCCTCATGCCCGCCGCCTTCACCACCGCCGCCGCCGCCGGCATAGCCATGGGCCTTCGCCACGTCCTCGGCGCTTTCGCCCGCCAGCACGAGCACGGGCTTGTTCGGGTCCTCCTTCGGACCTTCTTCCTTAGGGCTGAAGAAACCGGCGGCATAAAGACCGCCTGCCGCCCCCGCGCCACCAACCACCATGGCGATGGCGATGAGCAGGATCAGCTTCATCCGCCCGCCCTTTTTCTTCTTCGGCTTGGCCTCGTCACTCATCGGTCAAAATCCCCGTAAACCCTGTCGTCAGGCATAGCGCGCGCGGGCGGCGGAATTGCCGGCGCGGCGCAGCTCGTCATGGTTAAGAACGGCCGGATCGCCGGAATTTTTAGGGGCGAACGCGTTATTTTCCTGGGCACGCCAGCGGCCCTGACCCTGCGCCTGGCCCTGCGATTGCGCCATATTCTGGCTGTTGTTCGCCCAGCCATTGGCGCCCTGGGATCCCTGTTGCTGGGGCGATTGCTGTTGGCTGGCGCCGTCCGACCTGGCGGCTTCCGCCACATGCGGCATGCGATCGATCTTCACCTCGGCGATGCGCACGGCCGAAAGACCCGCGTCGAGGCGCAGCCGGTCGCTGTCCTGGCGCAGCGCCATTTCGGCGGCTTCGCTCGCGACGGTCAGGCTGACCGCCGCGCCATCGCTGCCCTGTCGGATATCGACCTGCACGGGCCCAAGCTGGTCGGCGTTGATCTGGAACCGGCCCTGCGCGCCATTTGCGGACAGCCCCGCAATCTCACGGGCGAGGCCATCAATCCATTGGCCGGAAACGCCCATGTCGACGACCTGCGCGCCAAGGCTGGCCGACAAATCGGCCGGCGCAGCCGCAACCGGCGGCTGGACCGAGGGCGCAGCGGTGGGCTGGACGACCGGCATCTGGGGGGCGGCATCGACCGGATTTGATTGGACGGCATTGGCCGGGCTAGTCTCGACCGGTGCAGCAGACCGGCCGGTCCTGGCGCGGGCGGCCAACGCTTCTCCAGCGCGGACGGGCGTGCCCGGCTGGCGGGCAGCAACCTGATCGCGCACCATCTGGAGCAAGGCAAGCGCCTCCGACTTCACCGGGGCGCCCTGAGGGTGCGCGGCGGGTACGGGGCCTTCAGCCTGTTCGTCCGATGCCGCAGGCGCAGCCATGGCGGGCGGCGCGGAGCCATTCGCCACATGCGTCGCTTCAACCGGCTGTCCGGCAAATGAGGGCGGCAATGGCGCCGCTGCCGGCAGATTTTTGCCGCCATCCGGGCGGACGGGCGCCGTTTCCGTGACCACGGGTGCGGACGTCGGCAGCACCTGCGCCGGCACGCCTTGCGGCCCGAATGTCTGGACAGGGGCGAATGTCTGGACAGGGGCGACGACCGTTGCCGGAGCCGGCGCCGCATCGGCCTGTTCCTTCGGCTTGTCCGTGTCGCCCTGTTCGGCAGGCGCCAAATCGTCGGAATGCTCCACCGCCGCGGTTTCCGGCTGAGCCTCTACCTTCCCCGACTTGGCTTCCTTGCCGGAACGCGTGGCCTTGGCATGCTTGTCGGGCGTCACGACGGGCAGTTCCGGCGCGTCAGTTTCGCCCTCTTCGCTCGCGACCGGAACCGACTCGGACTCTTGCGCCGCGACCTCTTCCACGCTGCCCTCAATGTGCGCAGGCACCGTCCCCCCGACGCTGACCTGATCAACGCCAGGCTGCGCCGGCGGGTCGATCTTCGCGGCAAGACCGGGCGGTAGCGGCAGCGAATCCTTGCGATGGCTCTGCACGGCCCTCAGCGCATTGGCTAGGCCGAAGGACAAGGACGAGAGCGTCTCGTCGGCCTTGCCGGCCTTGGCCGGAGTTGCGGTCGGATCGACCTGCGGCAGACCCCCTGTCCCGGTACCTTCCTGCGCTTCCTGCGAAGCGTCCATCGTGCCGCTCAGCACGCTGGCAAAATCCGCCGCCCCTTCCACGGGCGTGGCCGATGCGGCCGCGCCATCGGCGAGCATGGGCGCCGCCGCCGAGGAAAAGAGCAGCGCCTTGAGGCTGGTCGGCATGTTCACGTCAGACATCTCCTGTCCTCTGCATCCGGCGATAGCGCGGCAAGGCCGCGAGCTTGTTTTCCCGCCATTCCTCCAGGTCCGCGCGGGCGCGATCCTTGAGCTTCACGGCGATTTCGCGATCCCGATTGGCCGCGAGGGAAAGGCCTTCCTTGACCTCCACCTTGCGACGCGCATCGTAGAGCGCACCATCCAACTGGCGCCCCGCCTGTTCCAGCCGGCCCGCCAGTTCCTGCATCGCTGCAAAATTCGCGCCAGTTGCGACGCCCTGCCCCATAAAAAGATCATTTCGCACATTGCGCAGCCGCTCGACATTGCGGGCGATACCTTCCGCCTCGTCGCGGGCGCGGGCGGTTTCTACTGCGGCCATGGCATGCTGGACATGGCGGACGCGCAGCACGCGCTGGCGACGGGCGACCTCTCCCTTCACGCGCCGAACTCGGCGATGAGGGCGGCGGCGCTGCTGTCAAGGTCGATGAAGCTCTTCTGATCCTGCCGGATGAAATCCAGTATTTCCTGCCGCCGCTGCACCGCTTCGTCGATCACCGGATCATTGCCGGGCCGATAGGCGCCCATCAGGATAAGGTCGCGATTTTCCTCATAGGCGGCCCAGAGGCGGCGATAGCTGGCGGCGGCAAGACGTTGTTCGTCCGGCACCACGTCCGCCATGACGCGGGAGAGCGACTTGCCGATGTCGATGGCGGGAAAGATCGCCTGCTCCGACAGATGGCGCGACAGCACGAAATGCCCGTCCACGATGGCGCGGGCGGCATCGACGATGGGATCGTCCGTGTCGTCGCCATCGGCCAGCACTGTGTAAAGCGCGGTGATCGAGCCGCCGCTGCGGCTGTCGACGCCGGCGCGCTCGACCAGACGCGGAATCATCGCCAGCGCCGATGGCGGATAGCCCTTCATCGCGGGCGGCTCGCCCAGCGCCAGCCCGATTTCCCGCTGGGCATGGGCGCAGCGGGTCAGGCTGTCGATCAGCAGCAGCACCTTCTTGCCGCGCGCCCGGAAATATTCGGCGATGGCGGTGGCGCGGGCGGCGGCGCGCAGGCGCAACACCGGCGGATGGTCAGCTGGCACGGCGACGACGATGCTCTTGTGCATCGCGCCCTTCAGCTTGGTTTCCAGAAAGTCGCTGACCTCGCGGCCGCGTTCCCCGATCAGGCCTGCAACGACGATGTCCGCTTCGGCGCCCTGGATCATCTGGCCCATCAGCACCGATTTGCCGACGCCGGAACCCGCGATGATCGCGATGCGCTGGCCGCGGCCGGCGGTCAGCAGCGCATTGACGGCGCGCACACCAAGATCGAACGGCTCGGTCACGCGGCCCCGGTCAAGCACATTGCCCTTGACCCCGTTGAGCGGCCAGGAGCCACCCGCGATGATCGGCCCCTTGCGGTCCAGCGGCTGGCCCATGGCGTCGATGACGCGGCCGATCAGCCCCTCGCCCACCTGCACCATGGTCGCCTGGCTGTCCGGCTCCACCCGCGCGCCATTTTCCAGCGGCGCGTCGGCATCAAGCGGCACCAGCAGCGTCCTGTCGCCACGAAAGCCGACCACTTCGGCACGGCAGATCGTCCCGTCCGCCGCGATCAGCCGCGCGCCGGCGCCGATAGGACGGCGAAAGCCGGTGACTTCCAGCATGCCCGCATCATGGCTGACCAGGCGGCCGACATGGCGCGGTGCGCGGTTCTGCACCTGCATATGATCGAACAGCGTTTCCGCCTGGGCCAGCGCGGCGCGAATCATCAGGCCTTGCCCTCCATATCGTCGAGCAGCGCGCGCAGGCGCGACAGGCGAACATCCGGCCCGTCCTCGACCCAACCGTCGGCGGTTTCCAGCCGCACGCAGCCGCGATGCATGTCCTGATCGGCGACCAGCTTGACGCCCAGCACCTCGCCCTCGAGCAGCGAGACGTCATCGGGATGCATGTGCAACGCACCCCTGTCGTCATGACCTTCGATGAAGGCGGCGACGCTGTCGCAGCGCTCGACCAGCCGCTCGATGTCGATCTCGACCTCGCCCACAATCTGCTCGACCAGCCGCACCACCGTCGCGGACAACATGGTGGAAAGCATGCCGCTCGGTGCGGGAGCCAGCAGTTCGAGCGCCTGGGTCAGCCGCTCGCGCGCCTCCGCCTCGGCACCGCTCGCTTCGGTGGCGATCCGGCAACCCTCGTCGAAGCCCATGGCAAAGGCCTCGGCGCGGGCCTGTTCCAGCACATCCTCCTCGCTCTGCGGCACCACGTCATTGACGGCGCGACCGGGCGTCCTTGCGGCCTCGGCGAACAGGCTGCGAAAGCCCCCGCTCGTCACCTTTCCCATGCCGCCAAGCGGAATGCTCGCGACCTCTGCGCTGCCCCAGAGCTTAGACAAAATCATTCCCCTTGCCGCCCAGCATGATGGTGCCCGCGTCCGCCATGCGGCGGGCGGTGGCGATGATCAGCTTCTGCGCGTCGATGACCTCGGCAAGGCGGATCGGCCCGCGCTCCTCGATCTCGTCGGCGATGGCCTGCGCGGCACGGGCCGACATGGAACCGAAGATCTTGGCCTTCAGCATCTCGTTCGCGCCCTTCAGCGCGACCACCAGGATCGAACTGTCGACGGTGCGCATCAGCGTGCCCATATTCTTGTCGTCCATGTCGATCAGGTTGTCGAAGACGAACATCTCCTCCTCGATCGTCTGGGCGACCATCTTGTCCCGCTTGGCCAGCGCCTTGATGATGCGCTGCTCATTGTCCTTGCGGACATTGTTCATGATCGCCGCCGCCTCGATCGTGCCGCCGCGCTGGGAAGCGCCGCCCTGCTTCTTGGCCATGTTGCCGCGCAGCAGAAGCTGTTCGAGGTCGTCGAGCGCCTCGTTCGAGACGGGGCCGAGCGTGGCGATGCGATAGACGATCTCTTCCTGATGCTCGGTCGGCAGCAATTGCAGCACGTCGGCCGCGATCGGCGCCTCCAGATGGGCAAGCACGATCGCCATGATCTGCGGATGCTCCGCCTCGATCAGCACGGCGATTTCCTTCGCGTCCATCCATTTCAGCATTTCAAGCTGGGTGGAACGGGTCGGCGGCGTGATGCGGGCGAGCATGTTCTCGGCCCGCTCCTCGCCCAGCGCCTTGGTCATCGCGCCGCGGATATGGCGGGTCGCGCCATAGCCGATGGTGGTGCGCTTCTTCGCCTTGGTGACGAAATGATCGAGCGCCTCGTTGACTTCCTCGACCTGCACGTCGGCCACGTCATACATGGCGTAGCCAAGCTGGCGCACTTCCTCGGGCTCCAGGCGCGAAAGGATCTGCGCAGCCTCATCCTCGTCGAACAGCATCAGCAGGACGGCGGCGGCGGCGCTGCCCTTCAGTGCGGCAGCGGTTGCGACCTCAGGCATTTTCCTTCTTCCCTTCCTTCAGAAGGTCGCGGACGACCAGGGCGGCGCGATCCGGATCCTGCTTCACGAAATTGCGGATCAGGTCGGCGCGCTGGGCGTAGTCATAGGTGGAGGAGATCATGTCGAGCGTGACCGGCATCGACCCGTCGGGATTGACCGTCGCCTGACGGCTGAGTTCGGTCGAGATTTCCCGGCCGATCTTCTGGCCCTCCGCGGCGATCTGTTCAGCGGCGGCGGCCTGGACGGCGGCGCGGCGCTTCAGCAGCGGGCGGCCGATGCCGAAGATCACCAGCAAGGCGACCAGCAGGGCGGAGACATTGCGCACCAGCGGCGATACCCATCCGGCCTCATACCAGGGCGCCTGGACGACTTCTTCCTTGGCGAAGCTGCGCGAGGACAGGGCCACGACGTCGCCCCGCGCCTGGTCGAAGCCGACCGCGCCCTTCACCAGAGCCTCCAGCGCGGCGATTTCCTGCGCGCTGCGCGGCTTGCCGTCCGGTCCATTGTCCAGCGCGACGGCGACCGACAGGCGCTTGACCGTGCCGATGGCGTCCTTGGTCACGGAGACTTCGCGGCCCAGTTCGAAGCTGCGGTTGAAGGTTTCTTCGGTCTTCATCAGCGGGTTGGGCGGCGTGCCCGGCTGGGCGGCGGTCTGTGCGCTGGTGGCGCCCTGATTGGTCGAACCTTGGGCCACAGCCTGACCGTTGGGGTTGGTCTGGGTCACGGTCGGGTTGACCGGCGCCTGATTGCTGAGCGCACCGGGGATGCCGCTCGCCTCGCTACCGGTACCTTGTCCGCGCGGGTCGGAAGCCCAGGTGCCCTGCTCCGTGCGCAGGCGCGCCTCGTCCTGCGGATAGGTCTCGCGGGTCGCCTGACGCTCCGCGAAGTTGAGTTCGGTATGAACCTCGGTAGAGAATTTGCCGGCGCCCAGGATCGGGGTCAGCAGCGCGATCACCGACTGGCGATAGCGATCCTCCATCTTGGTCTGGACGGCCAGTTGGCGATCGTCGGCGGCATTGCTGTCATTGTTGCTCAGCAGGCGGCCATTCTGGTCGACGACCGAGATGTCCTCCGGATTGAGTTCCGGGATGGATGAGGCGACCAGATGCACGATGGCGCTGACCTGGGCGTCGGTTAATTGGCGACCAGAGGCAAGACGCAGCATGACCGAGGCGGACGGCTTGGACCGTTCGCGCAGGAACACGCTGGGCGGCTCCACCGCGAGGTGGACCTTGGCGCTCTCGACACTGTCGATCGCCTCGATGGTGCGGGCCAGGTCCATTTCCCTGGCGGAACGCAGCTTTTCCCCTTCCACGGCGCGGCTGGCGCCCATCGGCAGGCTGTCGATCATGCTGTTGCCGTCGGGCGCGCTCTTGGGCAGGCCCTGCGCGGCGAGCATCATCTTCGCCTTGAAATAATCGTCCTCGCCAACGGTCATGCTGCCGCTATTGTCGAAGTCATAGCGAATGCCGTTCTGGTCCAGCACCTGCGCCACGGCCGACTTGTCGGCATCGGGCAAAGCGCGGAACAGATCGCGCTGCGGCGGCTCGCGCAGCGCCAGCCAGGCCGCGCCCGCCGTGGCGACAACGCCCAGCAGGCCCAGCAGCGGCAGGCTTTTCGCCACCGCCGGCTGCTTCATGAAGCCGGTGAAGCGCGCCTTCAGCGCGTCGACGCCCTTGGCTCCGCCAAAGGAAGCGGGGCTGGCGGCGGGAAGAGCGGCAGCGCCGCCAACGGAGGGGGTGAGTGCGTTCTCGCTCATATTACACCGGCATGCTCATGATGTCCTTGTAGGCGGACAGCAATTTGTTGCGGACCTGAAGGGTGGCTTCGAAGCTGACCGACGCCTGCTGCTTGGCCAGCATGACCCCGGCGATATCGGTGGTTTCCCCCCGTTCGAACGAGGCGGCCGCTTCACCCGCCTGGTTCTGCAGGCCGTTAACCTGGTTCAGCGCCGATTTCAGCGCGTCGGTGAAGCCGCCCGGCGCCGTGGCGCCATTGGTGCCGACTGCCGCGCCCGTGCCGACATTGCCGGTCTGGGCAACATCGCGCAGCGCGGCGTTCTTCTGGAGGATGGCGTTGCGGATCGCCATCACGCTGTCGGTCGGAGAAATTCCGGTCATGCCCTATTCCTCCTCAGGCCGCGGCCAGATCGCGCATTTCGGCGAGCCGGTAGCGCAACGTGCGTTCGGAAATGCCCAGCTTGCGCGCGGCGGCGGCACGGTGACCGTCGGTTTCGCGCAATGCGGCGCGGACAGCCTCCAGCTTGCTGTTGTGGGCGACATCGCGCAGCCGGATCGGCTCGGCGGGCGCCAGGACCTGCTCCACTATGCGCAGTTGCGGCGCGCCGCTGATGTGCAGGTCGACAGGCTCGATCCTGTCCCCGTCGCGCAGCACCAGGGCGCGCTGAAGCACATTGCCCAGCTCGCGGGCATTGCCGGGCCAGACATGGGCGGCCAGCTTTTCCAGCGCCGCGACGGTCGGCCAGACAAAGGCATCCTTGGCGCTGTCCTGCTGGCGCAGCAGCATGGCGGCGGCGATGGCGGTGACGTCGCCCGGACGCTCGGCCAGCGGGCGCAGTTCCAGCGGCATGACATTGAGGCGCCAGTAGAGATCCTCGCGGAAGCGGCCGGCGGCAACCTCAGCGGCAAGGTTGCGGTTGCAGGCCGCGATGATTCGGACATTGACCGGCACCGAATGCGTGGCGCCGACCGGAAGGACTTCGCCTTCCTGCAGCGCGCGCAACAGCTTGGCCTGAAGGCTGAGCGGCAGTTCGGCGATCTCGTCAAGGAACAGCGTGCCGCCGTCGGCCGCGAGGAACAGGCCTTCCGAAGCCTGGGCCGCGCCGGTGAAGCTGCCCTTCTTGTGGCCGAAGAGCATGGCCTCCATCATGGTTTCGGGCAGCGCCGCACAGTTGACGGCGATGAAGTCGCGGGTCACGCGACCGGACTGGACGTGGAGGAAGCGGGCCATGCCTTCCTTGCCGGTGCCGGTATCGCCCTGGATCAGCACGGTGGCATCGCTGCGGGCGACCCGCCCGGCCAGCGTCATGAGGCGGGCGCTGCCGGCGTCGCCCACGGCGGGAACGGCGGCGGGCCGCGCCAGCTCCGCGATCAGGGCGAAGGCGAAGCCCATGTCCTCCAGGCCGAAGGCGACACGCGCGGGCAGGCCGTTTGCGGCGGGCACCAGCGACGGCGCACCGTCGACCAGATTGATCAATATGTCGCGATGGGTCGCATGGCCGATTTCCGTCGCCAGCAACACGCGCCGGTCTTCCCGCTCGCGCGGGCTCTGCGCATCCACGATCCGTACGGTAAAGAACGCATTCTCCAGCCAGTGCTGCAGGCCCGGAACGAGCGCGCAGACTCCTCGGCTCACGTCCAATGATGACATGAACTTGTCCCCATGTTTTTGGCTGGCTTGTGCCCCCGCACGCCCCGAACCTCTTCGATGGGTTGAAACTGCCCGACTGTGGTTATCATATGGTTAATACGGCAAACCCCTTGCCGCATAACGGCAATTTTTTTCCGCGCGGCCGGAACTTTTCTTCGGCTTTTGCATATGCAGGGGCGACGCCCCAGCCGCCAGATCGACATATTACCCTTTATTTTCAATCAAATAGCAAAAAAAAATCGCGATCCGCCTAAAAGCTCTTTTCGCGGCGCCGTTATCCCCTTTCGAGGCCGCAAGCAGCCTGATGGCAGCGACCTGAACGAACGAAAGGGTATCAAAATGACTGTTATCGGAACCAACTCCTCGGCGCTGCGTGCATCCAATGCCTCGGCCATGGCCAGCAAGGCTCTCAGCACCGCGATGGAACGCCTGTCGACCGGCAAGCGCATCAACTCGGCAAAGGACGACGCCGCCGGCCTCGCCATCGCCTCGACCATGACCTCGCAGATCCGCGGCATGACCCAGGGCATCCGCAACGCCAATGACGGCATCTCCCTCGCCCAGACGGCGGAAGGTGCGCTGGGCGAAGTCAACAACATGCTGCAGCGCATGCGTGAATTGACCGTCCAGGCGCTGAACGGCACCAACGACACCAATTCGAAGGCGAACATCACCTCGGAACTCGACCAGCTGTCGACCCAGATCAACAGCGTGATGACCAACAGCAAGTTCAACGGCATCTCGCTGTTCCCGACCACGGCTGCGACGATCACCGTCCAGGCCGGTTCGACCGCAGCCGACTCGGTTTCGCTCTCCGTCGGCGGCATCGACCTCTCGGCCGTCGTCGGCGCCAGCGCCGCCACCGTCAGCGGCTCGGCAGCGACCACCGCGACCCTGGCGCTCTATGACACGGCGCTGCAGTCGGTCTCGACCGCCCGCGCCACGCTGGGTGCGACGCAGAGCCGCCTGGAATCGACGGTCAACACGCTGACGGCCAACGTCACCAACCTGACCGACGCCCGCAGCCGCATCGAGGACGCCGACTTCTCGGCCGAAACGACCGCCCTCGCCAAGCAGCAGATCCTGAGCCAGGCCTCGACCGCGATGCTGGCCCAGGCGAACCAGAGCCAGCAGGGCGTGCTGAAGCTGATCAGCTAAGCTGCGATACTGAGATTGACCGGCCGGGGTTTTGGTCACCCCGGCCGTTCATGCCACCCCCGGCACATCAACAGTCCCCACCGTGCCGGGGGTAGAAACTTCGATGAAACGACCAGCTCAAACGAAGCCTCCGTCCCCCCGGGCGGAGGCTTCATCGCATTTGCGGTTCGACCATTTTCCAATCGATGCGGGATCGAAACACTTGCATTGGTGGTTGTCGCACCCATGATGACAGCGATGAACAAGAATATTTCGACAGGAATCGGGCGGCGCGCGATGATCGCGGCCTCCGGTGCGGCGCTGCTGCTTCCCGGCTCCTTGCTGGCGCGGGACGGGGCAGAGGCCTTTTCCTGGAACATGCTGGTCGCCCGGGCGCAACGCCTGGCCCGCGCGGCGTTCAAGGTGACGCCCTTTTTCCCCGGAGCCGACAAGATCGGCTACGACGCCTTCAACCAGGCGCGATTCCGGGATGAACGGACGATCTGGAACGACCGGGGCGACGACACCGGCATCCGCCTGTTCCCGCTCAGCAGCACGGTGCAGCAGCCGGTCGAGATCGCATTGGTGGAACAGGGCCGCGCCACGCCGCTGCGCTACGACCCCGACATGTTCGACGCGCCAGCCGGCAATGCGGTGCGCAATCTCGGCCCCGATGCGGGCTTTGCCGGTTTTCGCATCATGAACGCGGCACGGGACGGCGACTGGCTGTCCTTTCTGGGCGCCACCTATTTCCGGGCGCCCGCTGAAAGGCAGTTCGGCCTGTCCGCCCGCGCCGTGGCGATCAACACCAGCATCGCGGGCAAGGAGGAATTTCCCCGTTTCACGCATTTCTGGCTGGAGCGGACGGGGCGCAGCAGCGTCACCGTCTATGCGCTGATGGACAGCGCATCCCTGACCGGCGCCTTCCGCTTCGCCAGTACTCTCACGCCGCAGGGCGTGCGGCAGGATGTCGATGCCGTGCTGTTCACGCGCAAGGCGGTCGCGGAACTGGGATTGATGCCGATGACCAGCATGTTCTGGTACGATCAGGCCGACCGGCGCACCCGCACCGACTGGCGGCCGGAAATCCATGATTCCGACATGTTGTCCATCGCCAGCGCCGACGGCACCGTCCATTGCCGCCCGCTGGTCAATCCCTCCGCCCCTCGGGTCGATGTCTTTGCGGAACGCAATCCCAAGGGTTTCGGCCTGCTTCAACGCGACCGGAATTTCGATCATTATCAGGATGACGGGGTCTTCTACGAACGGCGCCCTTCCCTGTGGACGACCAGCCGCAAACCGCTGGGCGCCGGGGAGGTGCGGCTTTACGCCTTCCCGACCGACAGCGAATATACCGATAATGTCGCGGCCTACTGGACCCCCGCCGCGCCCACCCGCGCCGGCAGCCGGATAGAGGCGAGCTACCGGCTTGACTGGTCGGCGGCGCGCGCGCCGGCCTCCGCCGGCCTCGCCACGGTCGAAAATATCTGGACCGGCCAATCGGGCGAGGCAGGAGTCGACCGCTTTCTCGTCGATTTCTCCGGGGTGCCGACAGGAACGCAGCCCGACATCTGGGTCGATCTGGCCGGTGGAACCCTGGTCAAGAAGGCGGGCTATCCGGTCCTGCACCAGAAGGACATGTTCCGGATGGTCCTGGATATCCGTCGGGATCGCGGCAAGGCGACCGATATCCGCGCCCAGCTCAGGGCCGGCAATCGCCCGTTCAGCGAATATGTGCATTACCCGCTGGGCGCCTGAATGACAGGCATGCTAGAGCGTTTTCACTATGAGCGGAAACGCTCTGGTCTTTTGATACAGCATTTTCCGAGCCGTCGACCGTAAACGGTCAACTTGAAAATGCTCCAGGGAACCAGCCAAAGCCAAGTTGGTTCTGAATGACGGGTTTCGGCCCGAACCTCTGGCGAAACGGGTCGGTATGAAGGCAACGGGCGGCGTGCACAGCAACAGGGCCAGCGGATCGACGCCTGCAAGGGCCTTCGAACATCTCCCTCCGGAGCGGCCATTGGCCATGCCCGCGCAGGATTTCGCGGCGGCGCCCCGCGACCTGCCGCATCGTCCGTTCAACATCGACCTGTGGGCGCGTCGCACGCTGGTCGTGCTGCTGGCGCTGCTGCCCGCCTCCATGGCCGCGCATGAGATGCGGCGCTCCATCGGCCTTGACGGCATATCGCCATGGGAAGGCGTGTATCTGGCCCTGTTCATCCCGCTTTTCGCGTGGATTGCCTTTGGCTTCGCCACCAGCCTCATTGGTTTCCTGCTGCTGACCGTGGGGCGCGGCCAGGGCGTGCGACCCTATCGCGCCCGCTCCACGGTGCCGTTGCGTGGCCGGACCGCCGTGCTGCTGCCGGTCTGCAACGAGGATTTTCAGGATGTGCTCGCCCGCCTCTCGATCATGGAGCGCTCGCTCGCGCAGGTGATGGGCGGTGAGCGGTTCGAATTTTTCATCCTGTCCGATTCGAACCCGAAAAATGGAGAGAAGGAGCGCGTCGCCTATCTCAAGATGCGCCGGGGCTTTTCCCGGCCGGTTCATTATCGGCGGCGGACGCTCAACATAGGACGAAAGCCGGGTAACATCGCCGAATGGGTCGAACGCTTCGGCGGCGCCTATGACCATATGATCGTGCTGGATGCGGACAGCGTGATGAGCGGCCAGACCATGGCGCGCCTTGCCGCCGACATGGAACGGCATCCCCATGTCGGCCTGATCCAGACCGTGCCGTCGATCGTCGGCGCATCGACGCTGTTCGCCCGGTGGCAGCAATTCGCCAGCCGCCTGTTCGGCCCGATTTCCGCCGCCGGCATGATCTGGTGGGCGGGATCGGAAGGCATGTTCTGGGGCCATAATGCGATCCTGCGGACCAGGGCCTTCGCGCAGAGCTGCGGCCTGCCCGAACTGCCCGGACGCGCGCCCTTTGGCGGGCATATCATGAGCCACGACATGGTCGAGGCCGCGCTGCTGCGCCGCCGCGGCTGGGACGTGCATATCGTCATGGCCGACGACAGCTTCGAGGAATTTCCCCCGTCCCTGCCCGACCTCGCCACCCGTGACCGCCGCTGGTGCCAGGGCAATATCCAGCATGTGCCGCTGCTTTCGAAGATCAGGGGCATGCACCCGGTCAGCAAATTCCAGCTTTTCGTCGGAGCGTCGGCCTATTGCACGTCGCCGCTATGGCTGGCCCTGATGCTTGTGGTGCTGGGCGGCGCGGCTGCGGGCGTGTGGCCGCCCAGCGCGATATTGCCGTCCGGCGGACTGCTCGCGCTGACAGCGGTGCTGCTGTTCGGGCCGAAGCTGCTCGCGCTGCTCTGGGCGCTGGCCGATCCGGCGCGACGCATCGGCTTTGGCGGCGGGGTGCGCATGATGCGCGGCGTGATCGCGGACATTGCGTTGTCGATCCTGATGGCGCCGATCAGCATGCTGACGCAGACCATCAACCTGTTCGGCATATTGATGGGCCGCAAGAGCAGCTGGAACGGCCAGACCCGCGACCGGGACGGCATGCGGATGCTGCCCGCGATCTGGCTGTTCAAATGGCATATGCTGCTGGGCGCGGGACTGACGCTGCTGGCGGTGAAATCCGATACCTCGCTTGGCTGGATCATACCTGTGGTGGCGGGCCTTGTGCTGGCGCCCTTCTTCGCGGCCTTCACCGCGCGCAAGGATCTGGGCACGCATGTCGCGAAAAGTGGGCTGTTCCAGGTGGCGGAACCGTGGTGGCGCACGCAGAATTACCAGAAGACGCGCTACCGGCAGTTGCAGTTGGACAATGCAAGGCCGCCCTTCGAAGGATTGTCCAACGTGGCCAATGACGGCTAGCGGTCAGAACACCTTGTTCCTGCGAAGGCAGGCAGGGAGGCGTCGGACAGAGCTCAGTCCCAATCCCGCAATTTCTCGCGCAGCTTGTCGAGCGCGGCCTTCTTGATCTGACAGACGCGCGCGGCGCCGATGTCCAGCGTCGAGCCGATCTCGTCCAGGTTCAGTTCCTCGACGAAATAAAGCTGAAGCACCAGAGCCTCCCGCTGCGGCAGTTCCCCGATATATTTCGCCAGCGCGCCTTTGAGCGACTCGCGCTCCATCACATCGTCGGCGCGGTCCTCGACATCGGCAAACCACATGGACTGGTCGGAATAGACCTCGTCCATGCTGCTATGCTGCACCATCTCGCAGCTATCCGCCATTTCGCGGTAAGCGGAGGCATCCAGCCCCATCTCGGTCGACATTTCCGCTTCCAGCGGTGCCCGGCCCAGCTTCTGCTCCAACCGGTTGCGGATGGCGGTCAGCTGCTTGCGCTGTGCCATGGCGGAACGCGTCATCGTCGCCTGACGGCGCAGATGGTCGATCATCGCCCCACGCACGCGCATCTGCGCATAGGAAGCAAAGCCCAGGCCCCGATCCTCGAAGCCGTTCGCAGCCTCAACGAGCGCGACCATGCCGATCTGGAGCAGGTCCTCGATCTCGATCGCGCTCGATACCCGGCCATGGACATGCCAGGCGATCTTGCGCACCAGCGGCATATATTGGCGCGCCAGCCTTTCGGGCGAACTGGCATGGGCGGACCGGCCATAGGTGTTGGCATCGGAACCGGCGACGACCCTATTCATGAACATTGGTCAGGCTCCTCAGAGCGATTTCGAGGGAAATGGAACATTCCCCGGCTCGGAAATCGCGGCAAAATAAAGACATAGGCCCTTCTTCATCTCCCCGGCCTATGCAACGCGTTCGCGAGCAGGCAGCGGATCATGGCGCGGCGCGGGCCGCTGTTCGCCGCCGACCACGGCGACGACTTCCACGCCCTTGCCGTCGGGAATTTCCAGGAAGGACAGCACCGGCGTTTCGGGCAGATGCGGCTTGAACAGTCGGGCCAGCGCCCGGCGCGCGATCGGCGAAGTGACGATGGCGAAGGTACGCGCCTGCCCCAGCAGCGGCCGGGCGGCGGCGATCACCGCCTCTATGATGCGGTTGGCCAGCGCGGGCTCGATCGGGTGCCGGGCATCGCCCGCGACCCGCATCGCCTGCGCCAGCAGCGCTTCCAGATCGCCGTCCAGCGTGATCACCGGCAGCGGCATCTTCACCGGCACCAGCCCCTGGATGATCAGCGAACCGATCCGCTGGCGCACCGCTTCGACCAACTGGTCGAGGGTCATGTCCGGCCGCGCAGCATCGACCATCGCCTCGCAGATGCGGCGGAAGTCCTTGAGCGGGATGCCCTCCGCCAGCAGGGCGCGGCAAAGCGCGCTGATCTGGGTGAGGTTCAGCAGGCCGGGCGTCAGGCCGTCGACCAGTTGCGGCGCAGCGTCCTTCAGATTGTCGAGCAGCTTGCGCGCTTCGTCCAGGCCGAACATCTCGCTGGCGTTCATGGCGATGAGCTGGTTGAGATGGGTGGCGACAACCGTCGGCGGGTCGACCACGGTATAGCCGGCGACCACCGCTTCGCTGCGCTTGGCGGGCGAAATCCAGACGGCGTCCAGGCCAAAGGTCGGGTCCTTCGCCTCGCGGCCGGACACCGTGCCCTCCAGTGCGCCGCTGTCGAGCGCGAGCAGATCGTCGGGGAAAATCTCGTCCTCGCCCACGACCACCCCGGCGATCGTGATGCGATATTGATTGGGCTCCAGTGCCAGATTGTCCTTCACGCGGACCATCGGCACGACAAAGCCCAGTTCCTTCGAAAGCTGGCGCCGGATGCCGGTGATCCGGGCCATCAGCGGCGCGCCCTTGCGCTCGTCCACCAGGCTGATCAGCCCGTAGCCTATCTCCAGCCCCAGCACCGCGCCGTCCGACACGTCGTTCCATTCGATGAGCGCCGGATTGGGCGGCGGCGGGGCCGCTTCGGGTTCGGCCGCCTTGCGCTGGCTCGACTTGCGCAGGTGCCACGCAATGCCGCACGCCACAGCCGCGGCGGGCAGGATGACCATGTGCGGCATGCCGGGCAATATGCCCAGGAAAGTCAGGATCGCCGCGACCGGCATCCACGCCTTGCCCGAACCGAACTGGCTGGTGATCTGGTTCGACAGATCGTCCTCGCTGCCGACGCGGGTAACGATGGCGGCGGCGGCGATGGACAGCAGCAGCGCCGGAATCTGCGCCACCAGCGCGTCGCCGATGGCCAGGATGATATAGGTCTGCGCGGCCTCGCCGATGCTGAGCTTGTGGCTGACCACGCCCAGGATGATGCCGCCGACAATGTTGATGGCGAGGATCAATATGCCCGCGACCGCATCGCCCTTCACGAATTTCGAGGCACCGTCCATCGAACCGTAGAAATCGGCCTCGGTCGCCACTTCGCGGCGGCGGACCTTCGCTTCTTCCGGGGTCAGCAGGCCAGCGTTGAGGTCGGCGTCGATCGCCATCTGCTTGCCCGGCAGGGCGTCCAGGGTGAAGCGGGCGCTGACTTCCGACACGCGGCCCGCGCCCTTGGTGATGACGACCAGGTTGATGATCATCAGGATCGCGAAGACGAAGATGCCGACGACATAGTCGCCGCCGATCAGGAAATGACCGAAGGCCTCGATCACATGGCCCGCGGAATCCGTGCCTTCATGCCCGTTGACGAGCACCACGCGGGTCGACGCGACATTGAGCGCCAATCGCAGCAGCGTCGCGAACAGCAGCACCGTCGGGAAGCTGGAGAAATCCAGCGGTTTCGCCGCGTTCAGCGCGACCATCAGCACCGCCAGCGAGATCATGATGTTGGTGATGAACCCGATGTCCAGCATGATCGCGGGCACCGGCACCATCATGAACAGCACGACCATCAGCGTCGCGATGGGCAGCACGGCCCCCTTGGCGGCGCTCATCCAGATCTTCGCTTTGACTTGGGCGGGAGTCATAAGGGGCCGTTACCTTCCGAGGGTGGCGAGCATGAGATAGGCGAGGCGCGCCGTCTGCGGCTGCGGGCGGATGCCTGTCACATCGGCCGCGCTTGCAAGGCGCTGGGTTTCGATCCGCACATAGTCGGCGGGCTGCACCGCCTTCGCGCCGGAGGGCAGCGAGGCGTCGGCATATTGGATCGCGCCACCGCCGACCGAATCGAAGCCCTTCTGGAGCTTGGCGGCGAAGCGGTCGCGGATTTCCGCGAAGCTGCGGGCATTGCCCTGCTTGTCGTAGAAGATGGAACGGTTCGCGCGGGCCGCCGCCGGGAACATGGCCGCCGCAGCCGCATTGGGCGCGCGATCGTTCATCGACAGGAACCTGCTGGCCCCGCCGACGCCCAGGAAATGGGCCATATAGAGGTCGACCGGCTCCGCCTCGCGGCCCAGGCGCTGTTCCAGCGTCGCCTTGTTGTCGGCGGCATGTTCGGCGGCCATGACAGAGGCGGTTTCGGGATGCTTGCGCAGGTCGAGTATCTGCTGGCGAAGGTCCGGATCGGCCACATAATAGCGGCCGTTGCTGCCCCGGCTGATCGCGTCGGCGGCCCAGCCCAGGCCATATTCGCTGCCATGCTGGTCGATGACCGCCAGCCAGCTCTGATCGACGAACTGGTAAAGCCCGGTCGCGGAAGAGGTGGTCGCACGGGCGGTGGGATTGAGGCTGCTTTCGATCTTCGCCTGACCGAGCAGATAGGCGAAGTCCACGCCGGTGCGCCGGCTGGCCATGGCGATCGCGTTCGTGACGCGATTGCCCGTTGTAGCCGCCCCTGTTCCTGCGATGTCTGCAAAAACCGACACTGGTTCGATCAATCCCCGTTGGTACCGGGGGTCATTAGAGCAAGTGACGTGCCAAGATTTGGTTAACGCGTGCTCATAATTTGATTGCTGCTCTGGTCATGTCGGAGCGCGCTGCCGACCGGAAATGAAAAAAGGCGCCTCGCGGGCGCCTCGTCAAACAACAGCAATGACGCCTATTTAGCGCCCATATACCAGCGGTGCCGCCTCCGCGCCCCGCGCCGCGAGGATCGCGAGTCGTTGGCTGGCATGGTCAGCCAGCAGGTTCGTGCGGATCCGGGCGGATTCCATCAGCGGCGCAAGCGCCTTCAGCCGGTCCTTCACTGCCTCGTCAGACCGCCACACGCCGATGGCGCGCACGGCCGCCGCCGCCTTGGCGATTCGCTGGCCTGCCGTTTCGATGGCAGTCGGGTCGACCCCGTCGAGCGCCCCGCGCAGCTCTTCGAAAGCCGCGTTCAACTCGTCCAGTGCTGCAAGGCCGAGCGGCATGGGTCAGCCAGCCGTCGGCAGGTCAAGCGCGAGCATGCGATCCGCGATCGCCGCCGGATCGACGGGATAATTGCCCGAAGCGATGGCAGCCTTGATCGCGGCGACGCGATCCATGTCGATCGGTGCCCCCTCCGCCGCCATGCGGGCAGCCGGGCTGGCCGAGCCGGCCGAAGAGGCGGATGTCGCGGCCGAGCCGACCGAAGAAGCGCGCGCGGTCTTGCCGCCTTCCTTCAGGCGGGCTGCCTCTATGGCGGCGCTGATATTCTGGCCGACAGACTTGATCATCGTTTCAATCCTTCATTCGTCCCGCACAGTCTATATACGGCCGGGTTCAAAAATTGTTAAATCCCGGAACACGAACAATTCCCATTTCCACGACCTGCGCCAGAATCGGCGGAGACTTGCGGTCTTCCCGCACGCGAATCGTTTCGCCCACGGCGCCGTCTTCGTCCGCCATCATCATGCGCGACACGCTGAACGCGGCATTGCCGGCCATCAATTGCACCGGATCGCCCTTCCGGACCACGGCGTCCTTCGGCATGGCCCGCATCGCCGGAGCATAGCGCGCCACCGGGCCTGACGCCGCCGCGGCGCCCCCCGCCACCAGCGGTACGCGAATCCGCCAGCCCAGCGCGTCGCACTTGACGATCGCCGCGCCGAACAGCGGCCCGTCCACGCTGGGCGTGGTCGGGCAAGCGGCCAGCCGCAGGCGGCGGTCGACCGGCGCCATCGGGCCGCCCGGTTCGCCCAGATTGGCGCCGACTGTCATCGCGACCAGGCTGTCGATACGATCCAGATTCTCGAACTTCTGCTGCGCCAGCGCCGGGTTGGATGCTGAAACGGACAGCGCCAGAAGGAGGATCTTGGGCAAATGCGTCACGGTGTCTCTCCGAAAAGCGGACAGGATTGACCATCAACGACGCAATATTCGTGCCATGTTGGAACATGGCGATGGCCGATACTCCCGGAGCGGGCCTCAGCGATCATGGCGGACATCGGGCGTGATCAGGATCATCTGCCCCTTGCCGTCCGCGCCATCCAGCTGGTCAAGCCCGCGCAGCACCAGCCGGTCGCCCGCGATTCCCCCCGCCTTCAGCGCCCGCGCCACCGCACCCAGCCGCGCCGCCGACAGATCCCAGCCATCGAACCGCTGACGCGCCGCATCCGTGCCATGGCTGCTCACTTCCAGCCGCTCATGGCCGCGGGCATAGCGATCCGCCACGATCTTGAGCCGCGCCCGCCCCTGGTCCGTCAGCAAGGCTTCACCGGGCAGGAACAATTCGGCCGCGCGGATTTCCATGGGGCTGCTCGCCTGGCCGCCAAATTGCTGCCGCACCTGCGCCAGCATGGCGTCGCGCCGCTGGCCGCTCGCCTGAAGCATGACGAAGAAACCGAGCAGCAACAGCAGCAGATCGGCGAAGCTGATCGCCCACCGGCCGCGCCGTGCCCCGGCAAGGGCGGAGATATTCATGCCACCTCGCGGATCGAAGCGCGGCGCGTCGGCACATTTTCGCGCCGCGCGATGGCGGCCATGCGGTCAGTGACCTCCTTTTGCCAAGCCAGTTCCCGCTCCGACAGGTCGGCCAGCCGCATCGCGATCGGCGCGGCGACGACATTCGCAATGACCACGCCATAGAAGGTGGTGAGGAGCGCCAGCGCCATGGAAGGCCCCAGCGCGGCAGGATCGTCCATCGCTGCGAACATGCCGACCAGGCCGATGATCGTTCCCGCCATGCCCAGCGCGGGCGCGGCATCGGCGATGGAAAGCCAGACCTTGCAGGCGGCGCCGTGGCGCTGAGCCCGGTCGGCCAGCGACTGCGCGGCCCAGAGTTCGAATTGCTCGGTCTTCTCGCAATTGGCGAGCCGGCGCGCGGCTTCGGTCAGATAGGGATTGGCGGTCTTCACCCGGTCGGTGCAGGCAAGGCCGCGCAGTTGCGCGACCTGATCGATCTTCAGCATGGCCGCCCGCGCGCTATCCCGGTCCCTTGCCGGATCGGCGCGTAACAGCGGTACAAGTGCGGCAAAGGCCCGCCCCAGCCCGTGCACGCCATTCTGGAACAGCGCCAGCAGCCCGACACCTGCAACCATGGCCAGCATGGTCAAGGGGTCGAACAAATGCGCCATGATCCCGATCATTTTCCGTCCCCGCTCACGCCCGGCCGACCGGCGGCAAAGCGCTGCCACCCGTCGGCAAAATTTTGCCGCCCTTGCCGCCATCACCACCCAATCCCGCGGATTTCCGCCATTGGCCGTCATGCCGATGCGTCACCCACGCAAATTGGCACGGCTCTTGCGAATATCAGGCTGGATCACCCGTGGTTCACGCCATCAGGCCTCAGAACGGCGGGGGAGACGAATGTTTTAGGCCCTGTGGGGCGAAAAAACGGAAAGACGAAAATGTCGCTGGAAGACGGTTTGTTCGGGATCCATGGAAAGGCGCTGGCGCTTCGCTCGCAGCGCCTTTCCCTGCTCGCGTCCAATATCGCGAATGCTTCGACGCCCGGATACAAGGCGCGCGACATCGACTTCGAATCCGCCCTCAAGGAAGCCACCACGCAACAGGGCAAGTCAGCCGCCGACGTGTCGCGCGCGGTCGACGACACCATGGGCTATCGCGTTCCGCTGCAACCCAGCCTTGACGGCAATACGGTCGAACTCAGCACCGAACAGACGCTGTTCGCGGAAAACGCCGTCAAATATCGCACGACCCTCTCCTTCCTGGAGGGCCGCATCAACACCATCACCCGTGCGCTCAAGGGAGAATGAGCATGAGCGGTTCAGGTCCCCTCAACGTCTTCGACATCGCCGGCCGCGCCATGAGCGCGCAGCTCGTGCGGTTGAACGCCACGGCATCCAACATGGCCAATGCCGGCAACGTCACCGGCAGCGCCGCAGAGGCCTATCGCGCGATCAAGCCGGTGTTCCAGTCGGTCACCGACAGCCCCGGCGTCTCCACCGTCAAGGTGCAGAATGTCGTCACCACCAATGCCCAGCCCACCAAGCGCCACGATCCCAACCATCCCCTGGCGGACAAGAATGGCGATGTCTGGGAGGCCGCCGTGGATAGCAGTGCGGAACTGGTCGACATGATCGAGACCGCCCGCATGTACCAGAACAATGTGCAGGTGCTGAACACCGCCAAGTCCCTGATGCTCGAAACCATAAGGATCGGCAAATGACGACCACCACCGCAACGGATAGCGCGGGTCTTTCGATCTACAATCCCTACGCCAATGTCGGGACGGGAAAGTCGGAAATGGGGCAGGCGGACTTCCTGCGCCTGCTGACCGCGCAGATGCAGACGCAGGACCCGTTCGAACCCGTCGACAACGCGCAGATGGTGGCCCAGATGGCGACCATCACCAACAGCAGCGGCATTGCGGAAATGAACCAGACGCTGAAGGGCCTGGCCTCTCAGCTCACCGGATCGCGCCTGGGCGACGCAGCAAGCTGGATCGGCAAGTCGATGCTGGTAAACAGCAACATCGCCGCCCCCGATGCCGCCGGCCAATATATGGGCCAGGTCAGCTTCGCGGACGCCACCAGCGGCGCTTCGGTCGACCTGATCGACGGCAACGGCAATGTCGTGAAGACGATCGATCTGGGCAACCAGGCCAAGGGCGACGTCAACTTCTTTTGGAACGGCAAGGATGAAGCCGGCAACACCATCGCCACCGATGCGCTGAAGATCAGGGTCAACGGCGCTTCCCCCAGCCGCGTCGCGAGCTGGGCCACCATCGCCGCCGTGCAGTCACCCGCCGACGGCAGTGCATCCAAACTCATCACGCCGCTCGGCACCTACTCGCCGGCCGACGCCATCTCCCTCGCCTGATCCGCAGCAGTTTCCTTTCACCTTCCAAATTCCTTTCACCACCAAATTCCTTTCACCCAAGGAGCAACGCCATGTCCTTCTACATCTCGCTTTCCGGCCTGAAGGCCGCCCAGACCGACCTTGCGACCACCGCGAACAATGTCGCCAACGTCAACTCGACCGCCTTCAAGAAGAGCAAGGCCGTGTTCGGCGACATCTTCGCCGCCGCGCCGATGCAGACCACGACGCAGGTCGCGGGTCAGGGCGTGCGCTCGCAGGGGATCGACCAGCAATTCACCCAGGGCACGATCGAGACCACCGACAAGACGCTGGACCTTGCCATCACCGGCGAGGGCTTCTTCACGGTGAAGCGCAGCGCCGACAATCAGGTGGGCTACACCCGCAACGGCGCCTTCTCGGTCCAGGAGGATCGCTATGTGGTCGACACCACCGGCGCGCGTCTTCAGGTGATCCCGCTCGACCCCACCACCGGCGCTCCGACGGTCACGGGCACCTTGACCCCGGCCTCGCTGACCGACCTCAAGATTCCGACCAACTGGCCCGACGGCGGCACCGGCAACCAGCTCACCAGCGTGGGCGTGACCGAAGAAGGCAAGATCACCGGCGTCTATGCCGACGGATCGACCGTCTATCTGGGCGCGACCGCGATCGCCGCCTTCAACAGCCAGGAAGGCCTGCGCCAGAGCGGCGACGCCCACTGGACCGCCACCAACGCCAGCGGCACGCCGATGCTGGGAACCGGTAATAGCGGCCTGTTCGGCTCGGTTCGTTCGGGCGCGCTGGAACGGTCGAACGTCGACATCACCGAAGAACTGGTCAACCTGATCTCGGCCCAGCGCAACTTCCAGGCGAACTCGAAGGCGATCGAGGCGGCCAATACGCTCTCGACCACCATCGTGAACATGCGGAGCTGACAGTTCGCCTCGCCAGGCTGAGCATCTTTTGAAAAAGCCCACGGATCAAGGAATCCCCCATGGACAGGCTCGTCAACACGGCACTCACCGCGATGCGCGGCGCGATGGCGCGGCAGGCGGCGATCTCCAACAATCTGGCGAACGTCAACACCACAGGCTTCCGCGCGGAAATCGCGAATGCCGAGACACGCTGGATCAAGGGCGATACCTTCGACACGCGGGCACAGGCATCCGAACAGGTGATCGCCGCCGACATGGCGCAAGGCGCGGTCACGGAAACGGGCAATCCACTGGACGTGGCCATGAACGGCGATGCGATGCTCGCCGTTCAGGCCGCGGACGGCAGCGAAGCCTATACGCGCCGTGGCGACCTGAAGGTCAGTGACAGCGGCCTGCTCACCACCGGCGACGGCATGCCCGTGCTGGGCGATGGCGGCCCGATCACCCTGCCCCAGATGGACAGCGTTTCCATCGCCAAGGATGGCAGCATCTGGGGCGTTCCCCAGGGCGGCGATCCCGCCAATCCCCAACAGGTCGACAAGCTGAAGCTGGTGAGTCCCGTCGGCTCCAGCATAGCCAAGGGCACGGACGGCCTGTTTCGCGAAGTCAATGGCGGCGCCCTTCCCGACGATCCGCTCGCCAGCGTGACCGGCGGATCGCTGGAAGGATCGAACGTCAACGCCACGTCGGCCCTCGTCCAGATGATCGAGGCGAGCCGCGCCTGGGAAACCCAGGTCAAGATGATCGACACCGCCAAGCAGCTCGACGACGGCGGCGCATCGCTGATGCGGCTGGACTGATGACTGATCTGGCACGGCTCTTGCTTTTCATGATGCGATGAGCCTGCCTCACGGAGATAGACGATGACCAACGCCGCCCTTCATGTCGCCCGCACCGGCCTAGACGCGCAGAACACGAAGATGCGCGTGATCGCCAACAACCTGGCGAACGTCAACACCACCGGCTTCAAGCGCGACCGCGCCGATTTCGAGACGCTGGCCTATCAGCAGATCGTGGCGGCGGGCGCGAACAGCGACAGCCAGAACAAGTTCGCCACCGGCCTCAACCTCGGCTCCGGCGTGGCGATGCAGGGCACGGCCAAGATCAACAGCCAGGGCACGCTCAACCAGACCGGCAACACGCTGGACATGGCGATAGAGGGTTCGGGCTATTTCCAGGTGCAGCAGCCCGACGGCTCGATCGCCTATACCCGCGCCGGCAATTTCACGACCACGGCCGAAGGCGTCGTCGTCACCAGCGAAGGGCTGCCGCTGATCCCGCAGATCACGGTTCCCGAAGGCGCCACCAGCGTCACCATCGGCAATGACGGCACCGTCTCCGCCACGCTTCAGGGGCAGACCGAACCGACCCAGCTCGGCCAGATCGAACTGGCGAGCTTCATGAATCCGGGCGGGCTCACGGCGGTGGGCGGCAACCTGCTCAAGGAAAGCGCCGCCAGCGGCACGCCCCAGGTCGGCGTCGCCGGGCTGGACGGGCGCGGCGTCGTCCGCTCCGGCTATCTCGAAACCTCGAACGTCAATGTGGTCGAGGAACTGGTCGACATGATCGAGACGCAGCGCGCCTATGAGGTCAATTCCAAGATGATCAAGGCGACGGACGAAATGCTCCAGTACGTCAACCAGCAGCTGTGAGCATAGCGATGCGCAGAACGGCCATTTTCCTCCTCTTGGCGACGGCCCTTTCCGCCTCCCCGGCCATGGCCGGCAAGAAGCGCGACGCCGAACGGCAATTTTATGCCCCCACGGTGGTTGCCGCCCCGGCCGCTCCGCCCGCCAACGGCTCGATCTTCCAGGCGTCGATGGGCTATACCCCGCTCACCAGCGGGGCGCGGGCGACCAGCGTGGGCGACATCATCACCATCGTCCTGGTCGAAAGGACGCAGGCGACCAAGAGCAACAGCGCCGACACCAGCCGCGACGGCAGCATCGCGCTGACGCCGCCCAGCACCGGACCGCTCTCCAAGATATTCTCCGCCAGCGACATCGGCTCCAGCGGCAGCAACAGCTTCACCGGCAAGGGCGCCGCGACCCAGTCCAATGCCCTGAATGGGGAGATCACCGTGACGATCGCGGCGACCTACCCCAACGGCACGATGCTGGTGAAGGGCGAAAAGGCGCTGACGCTCAATCGCGGCGACGAGTTCATCCAGATCAGCGGCCTCGTCCGCCAGGCCGACATCGGCCCCGACAACCGCATTGCCTCGACCCGCGTGGCCGATGCCAAGATCATCTACACCGGCAAGGGGGAAATCGCCCGCGCCAGCCGCCAGGGCTGGTTGCAGCGCTTCTTCTCCATGATCAGCCCCTTCTGATGGACATGCGCGCCATGACCCGCCTGCTGTTTCGCTTCCTGCTGCCCCTCATGGCCCTCTTCACCGTTCCGGCCCATGCCGAGCGGATCAAGGATCTGGGCACCTTCCAGGGGGTGCGTCCCAACCAGCTCACCGGCTACGGCATCGTCGTCGGCCTTGCCGGCACGGGCGACGACAGCCTGGACTATGCGACCCAGGGCATGAAGGGCGTGGTCTCGCGCTTCGGCCTCACCTTGCCGCAGGGGATCAACCCCGCACTCAAGAACGCGGCGGCCGTGCTGGTCACCGCCGACCTGCCCGCCTTCGCCAAGCCCGGCCAGCGGCTGGACGTCACCGTCTCCGCGCTGGGCAAGGCCAAGTCGCTGCGCGGCGGCACGCTGATCATGACGCCCCTGCGCGGCGCGGATAACGAGATTTACGGCATGGCGCAGGGCAACCTCGCCGTCGGCGGCCTCGGCGTTTCCGGCGCGGACGGCAGCCAGGTGTCGGTCAACGTTCCGTCCGCCGGCCGCATTCCGGGCGGCGCGACGGTGGAACGCGCGGTCGCGACCGGCTTCGACACCGCACCCACCCTCACCTTCAACCTGTCCGAAGCCGACCTCACCACCGCCCTTCGGGTCGCGGACGGCATCAATCGGACCTATGGCGACCATCGCGCCAAAGCCATGGACGCCGTGTCGGTCACGATCGACGCCGCGCCGGGCGCTTCAGACCGCATCATGATGATGGGCATGATCGAGAATATCGAGGTTTCGCCCGCCGACGCCCCGGCGAAGGTGATCGTCAACGCCCGCACCGGCACGGTCGTCATCAACGGCGCGGTGAAGATCCATCCCGCCGCGATCGCGCATGGCAAGATCACCGTCAGCGTCAACGAATCGCCCCGCGTGGTCCAGCCCGCACCCTTCTCGCAAGGGCAGACGGCGGTCGAGCAATCCAGTTCGATTTCGATCGATCAGGAAAAGAAACCGATGATCAATTTTAAAGGTGGAGCCTCTTTGGCCGATATAGTGAAAGCGGTGAACGCCATCGGCGCCTCCCCCGCGGACATGGTTGCGATCCTGGAAGCCTTGAAACAGGCCGGGGCGCTGAAGGCTGAACTGGTGGTGTTGTGATGCGGATAGACGGGACTTCAACGGCGACGGGCCAGCCGGGCGGGACGCAGAACAAGGCTGCGCTGGAAAAGGCGGCGCAGCAGTTCGAGGCGATCTTCCTGCGCCAGATGATGGGCGCGATGCGCTCGGCCAGCCTGGCCGAGGGCATCAGCGATTCCAGCGCCACCGATCAGTTCCGCGACATGGCCGACGCCCGCACCGCCGACAGCATGGCGAGCCGGGGCACGCTGGGCATAGCCGAGATGCTGATGCGCCAGTTCGGCGCCAAGGTCGGCGCCCCTGCACCCGCCGCCGCACCCGCCACCAATATGGGCAAGGGCGAATGAGCGACCTCTTCATCATCGGCGCGTCGGGCACCAAGGCCTATCGCAGCGCCATGGCGGCAATTTCGGAAAATATCGCCAATGCCAGCACCGAAGGCTATTCCCGCCGGTCGGTGACGACGATCGAGTCCGGCTCCTCGACCGCGACCATGGCCGTCTACATCACCCGCGCCAATTTCGGCGGTACGGAGATCAAGAGCGTCAACCGCGCGACCGATCCCTATCTCGACGCGACCGTGCGCTACACCAACATGCAATTGGGCAGCGCGGTCGCGCGGATGCGCTGGCTGACCGATTCGGAAACGGCGCTCAACGACACGGAAACCGGCGTCGGCCAGCTCATGACCGGCATGTTCCAGAATATGGACAAGCTGGCCGCGAGCCCAAGCGACAATTCCCTGCGCGTGACGACGCTGGACAGCATCGGGCGCGTCGCCCAGGCCTTCAACCAGACTTCGGCCGACCTGAGCCAGGTGTCGAACGGCATCGCGACCGAGGCGCAGTCCTCGGTGACGACGGTCAACCAGGCGCTCTCTGCCCTCGCCGACATCAACAACAGCCTGCTGCGCGCGCAGCCGGGCACATCGGCCTATGCGCAGCTGCTCGACAGCCGCGACGCGGCATTGGGCACCCTGTCCACCAATCTCAATGTCGACATCAGCTTCGGCACGCATGACCAGGCGCAGGTGATGCTGAACGGACAGACGCTGGTGCAGGGCAGCAGCGCCACCCCGCTGGCCCTCACCGCCAACGCCAACGGCACGCTTTCGCTTGCCACCAGCGGCGGCACCGCTCTCGCCGCACCGACAAGCGGCACGCTGGGCGGGCTGTTCTCGGCCGCCGACACGGTCTCGCAGCGCCGCACCAGTCTCGATACGCTGGCGCAGCAGTTCGTCACGAACATGAACAACTGGCATGCGCAGGGCCGCACCGATGCGGGAACCGCCGGCGGGCCGCTGCTGTCCGGAACGACGGCCGCGACCGTGACCGCCCTCATCAGCGATCCGGCGCAGCTTGCCACCAAGGCGACGGACGGCACTCCCAACGGCAATCTGCTGACCGTATCGACCGTGCTGCGCGGCAATGGCAGTGTCGAGCAAGGCTGGACCAACCTGATCGCGACGCACGCCAACCTCCTTTCCTCCACCAAGGCGGAACAGACCACGGCGCAAAACCGCAGCGACCAGGCCGTGGCCGCGCGCGAGGCGGTCAGCGGCGTCGACCTGGACATGGAGGCGGCCGAACTGCTGCGCATCCAGCAGGCCTATTCGGGCAGCGCCAAGATCCTTCAGGTTGCGAAGGAAACTGTCGACGCCATTCTGCAGATCATCTGAACGGGAGCAACGGGACCATGGTCGGCATCACCAACAAGATCCTTCTGGCCGAGATTCGCCGTCAGCAGAAATTGTCGCAGGACATCGTCGATGGCCAGACCGCGATCTCGACCGGCGTGACGCTGAACAAGCCGTCGGACAACGCGCTCGCCTGGGTGCAGGTGTCGGACATCGGCCGGCAGCAGGCGCAACAGGCCGCCTGGCAGTCCAACATCAGCACCGGCACGGCCCGCGCCAACACGGCCGAGGCCAATCTGGGCGAGATGAACTCCCTGCTGACGCGCGCGCAGGAACTGATGACCCGCGCCCGCAACGGATCGCTCAACGCCACCGACAAGACGGCCATCGTCCAGGAAATGACGACGATCCGCTCCACCATCGATTCGCTGCTCAACCAGAAGGATTACAGCGGTGTCCCCGCCTTCGACGACGGACAGAGCGTGCTGGTCCCGGTCAGCCGCGGCCTCAATCTCGCCGTGGTCGGCACCCGGCAGGAAGTGTCGGAGGGGATCGACGTCAACGGCACGCCGATGACGCTCGACGCCATATTGGACCAGAGCATAACCGCCCTGCAAAGCGGCACCGACAGCGACGTCGCGGCCGGGCTCGACGCGATCAAGGCGGCCCAGAACCACGTCGTCCTGGAACAGACCAAGCAGGGCGTGCGCAGCGACCGGCTGGACGTGATCGGCACGCGTCTCACCAATGTCGACCTCGACCTCAAGGAACGGCGTTCCGGGCTGGAATCGACCGATCTTCAGGATGTGATCTCCTCGGTCTCGGCCAAGCTGCTCCAGCTTCAAGCGGCGCAGTCCGCCTTTGCCCGGATCAACCAGCAGAACCTGTTCGACCTGCTCAAATAAGGTATCGTGCCGAAAGGCGGGAACCGTTTCCCGCCTGGAACGATGCAAAACCCGGAGCGCCCGTCCTGCGTCCGGTTTGACCCGGCGCTCTCCAGGCGCGCGGAGCAATCTCGCGGCCAAGCTCTTGAACGGGCGCCCCTTCTTCTTCGAAATCATCGTGATCGATTTTTCGACCGGCGCCCTAAATCTCGGCATCGCCAAGCCGTATTAACCAATCGAGAGCGTCTTTCATGCGATGCTCGGTCAAGACGGTGCCTTCGGGCGGAATTCGGGGATAATCATGTTCGCAATCATCGGCCTGGTCGTGCTGCTCGCCATGGTATTTGGCGGCTTCATCTTTACAGGCGGCGACATCGGCCCGGTTCTGCACGCCCTGCCGCATGAAATGATCATCATCGGCGGCGCGGCCGTCGGCGCGCTCATCATCGGCAATTCGGGCAGCGACCTGAAGGCGCTGGGCGGCGGCCTGGGCAAGGTCTTCAAGGGCCCGAAATACAAGAAGCAGGATTTCCTGGACTGCATCTTCCTCGTCTCCAAGCTGATGAAGACGCTCCGCGTCGAAGGCCCGGTGGCGCTGGAACCGCATATCGAGGATCCGGCAAGCTCCACCATCTTCTCCGAATATCCGCGCCTGATGGGCGACAAGACGCTCATCCACCTGATCAGCGATACGTTGCGGCTGGTGGTCGTCTCCTCCGGCACGCTCGATCCGCACGCGGTCGAGGAGGTCATGGACAATGCGCTCAAGACCCATCACCACGAAGCGCTGCGTCCCGCCGACAATCTTCAGGGACTGGCCGACGCGCTGCCTGCCCTCGGCATCGTCGCGGCGGTGCTGGGCGTGGTGAAGACCATGGGTTCCATCGACCAGCCCCCGGCGATCCTGGGCGGCATGATCGGTTCGGCACTGGTCGGCACCTTCCTGGGCGTTCTGCTTGCCTATGGCATGGTCAACCCCTTCGCCAATCGCTGCCGCGCCGTGATCGAGGCCGACGGTTCCATGTACCATGTCGTCAAGCAGATCATCGTCGCTTCGCTGCACGGCCACCCGCAGCCGCTGGTGATCGAGGCCGCCCGTTCCAGCCTGACCCACGCGAACCAGCCGGCCTTTGCCGAAGTGTTCGACGGCATGCGGGGCAAATAAGCCATGGCCGAGAAGAAGCGCGGCGCGAACGAGCCCGAACCACGGCCGATCATCGTCAAGAAGATCATCGTCGACGGCCATGGCGGCCATCATGGCGGCGCGTGGAAGGTCGCCTACGCCGACTTCGTGACGGCGATGATGGCCTTCTTCCTGCTGATGTGGCTGCTGGGCGCGACCACGGAAAAGCAGCGCAAGGGCCTGGCCGACTATTTCACGCCGACCCTGGTGCAGCTCAAGGAGAATTCCGCAGGCGCCAACGGCATGTTCGGCGGCGACAGCATGATGGGCAAGGAAAATTACCCGACCACCGGCGGTCAGGGCAATATGGCCATCACCATGCCGCGCGACGCGTCGGGCACCAAGGACCAGGGCGGCAAGGCCACCAAGGCCGCCGACCGGGCCCGGTTCGAATCGATCAAGAAGGAACTGGAGGCGCGCATGGCCCGCCGCCAGGCCATCCGGAAACTGCTGAAGAACATCCGCTTCACCGAAACGCGGGAAGGACTGCGCATCGACCTGATCGACGAGGCGGACTTCGCGATGTTCGCCATGGGCACGGACCGTCTGTTGCCGCAGGCGCGCGAACTGGTGAACGAGGTCGCGGCGACCATCAGGACCATGCCCAATCCGCTGATCGTGCGCGGGCATACCGACGGCCTGCCCTACAGCGCCGGCCAGACGATGAACAACTGGATGCTCTCTTCCGCCCGCGCCGAAGCAACGCGCAAGGCGCTGGCGGCGAGCGGCATCGGCAATGACCGCTTCGCCCGGATAGAGGGCGTCGCCGACCGCGAACCCTTCGCCAAGGGCGATGTCTACGACCCGCGCAACCGCCGCATGTCGATCATCCTGGGTTGGAGCCCCGGCGCGAGCGACGGCGACGCGGACTCGCAGCTCGACGCAGAGACGAAGGCAGCCATCAAGGAGCGCGACAACCCGAAGACCCTGGCCCGGACCGAAGCGCAAAAGCTCGACATGGGCGGCACCAGCCTGCCCGCAGGGGCGCAGTTGATCAACCCGACGGCGCCGGGGACATCGAACAAGCCCGGCAAGCACTGAGCCGGACTGTCCGGCTCAATGCGTCCAGGGTGCCAGGGCAGGCTTGGACGCGATAACACCCACGACCTTCATATCGAAGGCATCATTGCCGCATCCGCAGGGTCAGGCCGATCGTGCGCGGGTCGCTGGGCGTTCCCACGATCAGCCCTGAATTGCCCGCCTGGATGGTCAGGTTCTGCATATAGTCCTTGTCGAACAGGTTGCGCGCGAACAACGCGATTTCAAATCCGTTCCCTGCGCGCAGACCGACACTGCCATTCACAACCGTATAGCCCTTGATGACGGTGTAGGCCGACGCCGTGGGATCGCCGAAGACGCGGGTTCGTGAACTGGAATCCGCATGAAGGAAGAACGCGCCCTTCCTGCCGAACAGATCCACCGACCGGCTATAATCAGCCCCCAATGTCACGGACCATTTGGGCAGGCCCGACAGGCCCCTGCCGCTCAGGTCGCAGGCGGACGTTCCGGTTCCGATCGCCTCGATCGGACAGGGGCCGCTCGGATAGGAAATATATTCTCCGTCCGCATAGGCCGCCGATGCGCGCAATTGCAGGTCCTTCGTGACGAGCGCGATCATATCCGCTTCGACGCCCTTCACCCTGACCTTGGGAATATTGGCGAGATAGGTGCGCAAGGCCGCAGCCGCGCCGGTATCCGTGACGTTCGTCTGGAAATCCCGCACGCTCATATAATAGGCGTCGATATTGGCGATCAGCCGTCGGCTGAACAGGCTCGTCTTGAGGCCAATCTCATAAGCGCTGTTCTTCTCCGGCTTGATGACGGCGGTGTTCAGCGCGGGCTGGTTGTTGTTGTTCAGCGGCAGGCCCGACATGTTGATCCCGCCCGATTTCCCGCCCCGCGCATAGCTGGCATAGCCAAGCACATCCTCGCTCAACTGATAGGCGATGTTGGCGCGGCCCGTGACATCGCCGTCCTTGTCGCTGGCGGCATAGCTCTGCCCGCGCAATATGGACAATTGGCTCGCGCGCTGGGCCGCCGTCACATTGGCGGGGCCGCCGAAGGTGAAGCTGTCATAGGCGCCCTCCTTCTCCTCATAGGTATAGCGAAGCCCGCCCGTCAGCGTCAGCCGATCCGTCGGCCGCCAGTTCACCTCGCCAAAGGCGGCATAGCTGTCGGAGCGGAAATCGGTGCGTCCGTCCGTGCCATAACCGTCAAGCAGGTTCGAATCCGCGAACAGCAACCAATAGGCCGCGCGCGGACCATAGATGGAAATGGGACGGCCCGTGATCTTCTGGCGGAAGAAATAGAGGCCGGCGACATAGCTGAACGGCCCCTCCCCATTGGAGGCCAGCCGCAACTCCTGACTATATTGGTCCTGGCGGGAGGGGATGTGCTGGACGAGCTGGATCGGGATGCCGGTATAGTCGCGGTCGTTCGCCGCGTCCCAGTTCCAGAACCGCCATGCGCTGACCGACGTCAGCGTGCCCAGTCCCAGCTTCCAGTCCAGGATGGCCGAAACGCCGCCCTCATTCGTCTTGACGCCCAGGGCGGCATCAATGTCGGTCAGCCGGTCATAAGGGTTGAGGCTGGGCGGCGCATAGGGTCCGCCCGGCACATTCGCCGCCAGCGCGGCATATCGGCGGGCGGCCGCCTTCAGCGTCGGCGCAACCCGGACATAGACCTGCGTGCAGCATGCGCTTTCGAAATTGGTGAAATCGGCAATCAGGCGCAGTTGGAAATCTTCGGAAGGCTTGTAGAAAAGCTGGCCGCGAACGGCCTGGTTGCCCATGCTGTTCTGGTCGCGCCCGGTCATGACATTGTGGATGACGCCATCGCGGCGGGTCGACTGGCCCGACAGGCGGAAGGCGAGGCTATCGGTGATCGGCCCCGACGCCGATGCCTTGGCCTGCAGGAAATCATTGCTGCCATAGGATAATTCCTCCTGCGCTTCGGGCGTGAAGGTCGGCAGTTTGGTCGTGATGCTGATCGCTCCTGCCGTGCTGTTCTTGCCGAACAGCGTGCCCTGCGGGCCGCGAAGCACCTCGATCCGGTCGATGTCGGTGAAGTCGAAAGCGGCAGTGGCGGGCCGTGCGTGATAGACCTGATCGACGTAAAAGCCGACGCCGGGCTCCAGCCCGTCATTCGCCTGGCTGACCGCCACGACACTGCTGCCGAGCCCCCGGATCGTGAAGGCGGTATTGCGCGGGTTTGCCGAACTGTAATTGAGCGACGGGACAAGCAGGCTCAGTTGCCCGGTGTTCACCGTATAGGATTGATCGAGCAGCTTGCCGTCAACAACGGAAATCGCCGCGGGCACGGACTGGCTGTCTTCCACGCGCCGCCGGGCAGTGACCATGATCTGCGGCAGGCCACCCGATTCTGCGCTTTCGGCCCCTGCATCCGGCGCTGCATCCGGCGCTCCGGGAACCTCGGCCCAGGCCGGTGCGACGATAGTCAGAACGCCCAGGCCGAACGCCAGCGCACGCGCGGATAAATGCATGAATGCCCCTTTTTTTGGAAATGCCACCCGAATCTCTATATTCCACCGTATACAGTGATGGATTGGCACTGCAAGTCACGACAGAAGGGGATCGCGATGATCAGGGGCTGGTCAGTCGGGGGAGCCTTCGGCCTCGCCGTTGCGCGGCGCTGCCAGCAACAATTTCGTCAGTTCGGAATAGGCAGGGCTTCGGGTTATCGCAGAGGCTTCCTCGACCAGGGCGCGATAGGCGGCAAGCACGGCCAGACCATGTTCCGTGACGCGCGCGCCGCGCTCGCGTCCACCGCCCGACAAGGTTTCGACCAGCTTTTCCGCAAAACAGCGGTTCATCTCGTCCACCAGCAACCATGTACGCCGGTAGCTCATGCCAAGCGCCCGGCCGGCTCCGGAAATCGAGCCCTCCCGTTTGATCGCCTCTAGCAGGGCCGCCTTGCCCGGCCCCATCGCAAAGCTGCTCCCGCAATGAAGCTGCAACTTGATCTTCAGCCGGCCGGTGTCCACCTCAACAATCCCTCTTGTCGAGAGCGCTGCTCTTTCTGCGGAAGCCCTGTTTCATTTTCATCCTGATCCGGTGATCGGCCCGCTATTGGCCCGGGGACTTTCGATATCATTGCCCAATAGCGAAATCGACAGGCACGTGCCGGATCCCGATCCACCTGCCACCGCCGCTCCCGGCCAAGGACACTCGCCAAAGCCTGTGTGACCCAGGGGCAACAGGAGCCCAACAAAAGATCCTATTCCTCCGAACATGCCAGTTCTGCCTGTCCTATTGCACGCTGGCGGGCCTATCGCCCACCCCTCTTTGAAACGTTCATATCCCGCCCACCACGCCTATGCGCGCGCAGGCACGCGCGCGCATACACTGTGAACTTCGGCGGAAAACAGCCATTTTCAGGCCGGCAGGACCAGGCTTGCCTCCAACCCGCCCTGCGCGCGGTTGGCCAGTTTCAGCGCGCCGCCATGTTCGATCATGATCGCCCGCACCAGCGCCAGCCCCAGGCCCGCCCCGCCCGTTTCCCGGTTGCGCGAGCCCTCCAGCCGGGTGAAGGGCTCCATCATTTCCGCCATCCGTTCCTCGGCTATGCCTGGCCCGTCATCCGCCACGATCAACCGGACCGCGCCGTCCGCCCGTTCGACCGAAACATGCGCCCGCTCGCCATAGACGATGGCATTTTCGATCAGGTTGCGCAGGGCGCGGCGAATCTGCTGCGGACGGACATTGGCCACCGCGCGCGCACTGTCGGCCAGGTCGACCGGGGAACCAAGCTCCAGAAAATCCTCGACCACGGCATCGGCCAGCGCCGACAGGTCCACCTTCTGCCGGGCTTCGCTGCTGCGCCCGGCGCGGGCGAGGGAGAGGATATCCTCCAGCATCCGGTTCATCTCCTCGATCGTCTCGGACATGCGGGCGCGCTCGCCCTCATCCTCCACCGATTCGGTGCGCACGCGCAGCGAGGCCAGCGGCGTGCGCAGGTCATGGCCGATCGCGCCCAGCATCCGGTCTTTCTCGTTCAGCATCGCGAAGATGCGGCTGCGCATCGCATTGAAGGCCATGGTGAGCTGCCGCACGTCGCCGGGGCCGCGCTCCTCCACCGCATCGGCCGATCCGGTAAGGGCGAATTGTTCCGCCGAGGCGGTCAACTGCTTCAATGGCCGCGCCAGCCTGCGACCAACCCACAGCAGCGGCAGCAGCACGATCGCGTAGAGGATCAGCGTCTGCCCCACCAGCCAGCCGCCAAAGCGTGGCGGCCGGTCGCCGATGCGCGTCTGCGTCAGCGCCCATTTTCCCGGCTGATATTCGACGGCCATGGCCAGGCGGGTCACATGCACATGACCATGCCTGTCTCCGCCCGCGCGCATGCGGAAATTGTCCCAGCGCCGCAGGGGCAGCAACTGCGGCTGTTCGGCCGCATGGATGGAGCGGACCGAAAGCCCGACATCGTCGAACATCGCCCTGGCGCGACGCTCCACGTCCGGTCGGGACTGGCCCTGCAACGGCGGGGCAGCGTCCAGGAAGCGCACCCGTCCCCGCCGGTCCGCCTCATCCCCGGCGCGCTGGTCCGGCCGGCTGTCGAGCGCGTCGACGATGCGAAAGACGCCGGGAGCCGTCTGCGCGGTAAGCTCGATCCGTTGACGTTCGCGCAGCAACAGGGTGAAATTGATCGCCTGCGCCACGAACAGCGCCAGCGCGACAAGGATGATGATCTGGCCGACGACGCCCTGCGGCCACAGGCGCAGCCGCCTCACAGCTTGCGCACGTCCGCGGACAGGGTGTAACCGCCGCCCCACACCGTCTTGATGAGGGTCGGGTTCCTGGGATCAGGCTCTATCTTTTTGCGCAGGCGGCTGATCTGGTTGTCGATCGCCCGGTCGAAGGCATTGGCCTCCCGCCCCTGGGTGATGTCCAGCAACTGGTCGCGGCTCAGCACCTGATTGGGCCGGGTGGCGAAGGCCAGCATCAGATTATATTCCGCCGTGGACAGCGGCAGCGCCACGCCCTCGCCGTCGACCAGCGTGCGCTCCTGCGTCTTGAGCAACCAGTTGGCGAAGGCATAGGTGGCGCCATCGGTCGCGGTGACGCGCTGCCCACCGGTCGCCACGCGGCGAAAGATCACCTTGATGCGGGCAACCAGCTCACGCGGGGAAAAGGGCTTCAGCACATAATCGTCGGCCCCCATTTCCAGCCCGACGATGCGGTCCGTCTCTTCCGATTTCGCCGTGAGAAGGATGACCGGAATCTCGCTCGTTTCCCGGATATGGCGACAGAGCGACAACCCGTCCTCGCCCGGCATCATGATGTCCAGTATGACCAGGTCGATGGCATTGGCTTTAAGGCGCATCCGCGCTTCCGCCGCATTTTCGACGGCCGTCACGCGAAAGCCGTTGCGGACAAGATATTGCGCCAGCGGCTCACGGATCGAGCGCTCGTCGTCGACGAGCAGCAAATGGGGTCGTTCGCTCATGGTCCGGTTCTTGTCATGGCTGGAAGCAGGTGGGAAGGCCGAAGGCGCCATCGACGCCTTCGGCCCAGCCCTTAATCGGCGGGCGGCGGGGGCGGCCCCTTGCGGTCTTTCCAACCGTCGCGGAACGTCTGCCGCGCAGCCTTCATCTCTTCTGCGGTCACCTTGCCGTCATGGTTGGTGTCGGCCTTGTCGAACATGGCGAGGGGGCGCGCCATGAAATCCGCCCTGGTGATCACGCCGTCCTTCGCCATTCCACCGTCCGGGCCGCCGCGCATGCCGGGGCCGCGATGACCCCAGCCACCACGATCCGGGCCGCCATGGCCGCCGATACGGTCCTGCCGGCCTTCATGCCCAGCGACGAATTCCGCCTTGCTGATCTGACCGTTCCTGTCGGTATCCAGAGCCGCAAAGCGCGCATCGAGCCGCTGCTGACGCAGGATATCGCGATCCGCCTGATCAATCTTGCCGTCCTTGTTGACGTCCAGCCTGGCGAAGCGGGCATCCAGCGCGGCCGTCAGTTCCGCCTTGGTGACAGTGCCGTCCTTGTCGGCATCGGCCATCATCAGCATGCCACCGCCGCGAGGGCCGCCGGCGCGGGGCGGTCCTTCCTGCGCGAAGGCGAGATGGCTGGCCGCCAGCCCGCCAACGAACAGCGAACCCAGCGCCACCGTAGTCATGAATTTGCGGATCATTCGAGTCTTCCTTCAAAGCATCTGTCACGAACGGCGCTCCGCCGTCCTTGAAGACGCTTATCGGGGAGTTTTGTCCCGCAACTTTGTCATCAGGCCCGATAAATGTCGCAATTTGTATCGCGAACCATGCCTGTCTTCCTTTCCCCGGCGCACCAACGATAGCGACGCCGGGGACAGAAGGCGGTCAGCGGTCGCGACGGCCCAACAAGCGCAGGCGAAGCGCGTTCAGCTTGATGAAACCCGCCGCGTCGCGCTGGTCATAGGCGCCCGCATCATCCTCGAAGGTCACGACCTTCTCGCTGTACAGCGAATAAGGCGACTTGCGGCCAACGACATAAACACCGCCCTTGTAGAGCTTCAGGCGAACCGTGCCGGTCACCTTCTCCTGGCTGTGGTCGATCGCCGCCTGCAGCATTTCGCGCTCCGGCGAGAACCAGAAGCCGTTATAGATGAGCTCGGCATAGCGCGGCGCCAGTTCATCCTTCAGATGCGCGGCGCCGCGATCGAGCGTCAGCTGCTCGATGCCCCGGTGCGCCAGATGATAGATGGTGCCGCCCGGCGTTTCATACATGCCGCGCGACTTCATGCCGACGAAACGGTTCTCGACCAGGTCGAGCCGGCCGATGCCATGCTTGCGGCCATATTCGTTGAGTGTTTCCAGCAGTGTCGCCGGGCTCATGCCGACGCCGTTGATCGCCACGCCGTCGCCACGCTCGAAATCGATGGTGATATATTCCGGCGCGTCAGGCGCATCCTCCGGATTGACGGTGCGCGAATAGACATAGTCCGGGGTTTCCTCCCACGGATCTTCCAGCACCTTCCCCTCCGAAGAGGTGTGCAGCATGTTCGCATCCGTCGAAAAGGGGCTTTCGCCGCGCTTGTCGCGCGGGATCGGGATCTGGTGCTTTTCGGCGAATTCGATCAGCCTGGTGCGGCTGGTCAAATCCCATTCCCGCCAGGGGGCGATCACCTTGATGTCGGGAGCAAGGCCGTAATAGCCAAGCTCGAAGCGCACCTGATCATTGCCCTTGCCCGTCGCACCGTGCGACACCGCATCCGCGCCAATCAGCTTCGCGATCTCGATCTGCCGCTTGGCGATCAGCGGGCGGGCGATGGATGTGCCGAGCAGATAGAGCCCTTCATAGAGCGCGTTGGAGCGCATCATCGGGAACACATAATCCTTCACGAATTCTTCGCGCAGGTCGTCGATGAAGATGTGCTCTTCCTTGACACCCATCAGCCGTGCCTTCGCACGTGCCGGTTCCAGTTCCTCGCCCTGCCCCAGATCGGCAGTGAAGGTCACGACCTCGCACTGGTAGGTCTGTTGCAGCCATTTCAGGATCACGCTGGTATCCAGCCCACCTGAGAAGGCAAGAACGATGCGGTTGATCTTGTCGGACATGGGCAACTTTCCTTGAGGCGGGCCTGGGCGGCCATGCAATTACCGGCGGGCCGGTATCAGGCCGAACGATCCAGCGCAACCGGATCGGCGGAACTATTGCATGACAAAGGGGATGCCGATCGGGACCGGCATCCCCTTTCCTCAAGGAATCCAACCGGACTCAGCTTGTCCGCGGCTTGAAGACACCCTCGCGTCGACGGTCGGAACCAAAGCGATACACCGTCTGCGTGGCCGCCCTCGCGGGCCGGGGCGATTCGGTCGGAGCCACGCTTTCCGCGACCATCGGCGTTTGAACCTGCTTCTGCCGCTGCGCCAGCAGGAATTTTGCTCTGGTCCTGCGCTTGGCATGGGTGCGGAACGGGTTTTCCGCGCTGGGCGGTGCAGCCACCATCGCCTCCAAGGTGCTTTCCTCCTCGCTTGGCACCGGTGCGACCGCAGGGGACGGCGTCATCAAGGGCATGGCCGGAACAGGTCGCTGGGCAGCCTGCACAGGTTCGGGCTGGATAATCTCGCCCTCCCAATGCTCCACTTCCTGACGATGCGCGCGTCTGCGCATCAGCGCAGCACCGGCAAGGCCGATCATCAGCAAGGAGCCGCCGCCCAACGCCCAAAGCAATGCGGGATCGCTCCGGGCCTCCGACGATGCGGGCGGTGCCTGCCTTTCCGGCGCAGCGGGTGCAGCCGGCGCGACCGCCTCAGCTAATGGCGCAGATGACGCAGGGGCAGATGGTGCAGGGGACGGCGCTTCACGCTGTGTCAGGGGCTCGGAACGTTGTGGGGCCGCAACGGGCTCGGTGCGGGCAGCGGGCCGGGGCGCGTTGCGCTTCACCGGGGCTGCGGCAGGAACGGCCTGCGCCTCCTCCGCTTGCGACGCTGTAATAGCCGCGTCCAACCGCTGCTCGACCGAAGGCGTCGATTGGACCACCGGTTGGGAAGGCGCGAAAACCGGAGCAGGCGAAGCTGCCGGCGGCGTCTGTGCGACCGGAGGATCGACGATCACCGGTTGCGCAGGCGGAATGACCGTCTGCGCGAACAGCGTAGGCGAACTGATAGCCAGAACAGCGGCAATCGCGGCCCTGGCGGGGCGAAGTGAGCGAATATGTCCAGTCATAGCGAATGTTAAACCCGTGAGCTGCGGGTTTAAACGCAACGTCTGCAGCCTATTCCGGATCAGTCGAGCCAAATCACGGACAGAATGATCGATCGAGCAGAAAAATTAACAGCTGTTCATCTTCTTGCCGAAGATTTTGCATTCCATCTTCGTGCCAATCACTCAGGAATAGTGAAGCTTTATTTGGTATCATCATCCCTGCCATCGCGGCGCGCGCCATCGATCAAGCGCTTCTTGCGTTCTTCTTCCGCTGCCTCAATCTGGCGTTCCGCCTTCGTGCGGCCGAACTTCACGCGATTGCCATGCGCCTGCCGTTCCCGATCCGCCCGAGCCTTCGCCTTGCGCGCCTGTCGAAGATTGACGATGTCGCCCATGCCGTGGACGGAGCCTCTATGACGGGAATGGAGCGGGTAGCGGGGATCGAACCCGCATCACAAGCTTGGAAGGCTAGTGCTCTACCATTGAGCTATACCCGCCCGTCAGGCTGAGCGCCCTGCCATCTTTGGGCGGCCCTCGTCAATATGGCAAAGAGATATTCACCCAATATCCGCCTTAACCCCGCACGATATTTGCACTATCAGGGGGTCATGGCCACGCCTTCCCTGCGCCAGTTGGATATATTCGCGCAGATGGTGGCATCGGGCAGCCTCTTGCGCTGCGCCCGTGATCTTGGCGTTTCGGCCGACGATGTCGCCCGCGATCTGGCCTCGCTGGAACTGCGCCTCGGCTATCGCCTGTTCGACGATCTTGCCGGCAATCCCCACCTGACGCCGGCCGGCCGAAAAACAGCGGAAGCCATGACGCTGCTGTCGCAGGACCAGCCGGAAAACTGGCAGGTCGACCAGGCCAACGACATGACATCGCCGTTGCCTGCCGCGCCGCTGGCCGAATCCCCTCCTTCAAGGCAAAACATCGTCCTGGCGGCCCCAGCCCCGGTTTTCGGCCATTTCCAGGATGCGCTTGCCGCTTTCGAGGCGGCGAATGACGACATAGCGATCACGCTCGACCTGACGATCCACCTGGCGGACGAAGCCGCCTGGTCGCTGCGGCGGGGCAAGGCCGACATAGCCTATTTCTATGCCCTGGGCGAAACGGACGAGCCCCCCTCCCGCTATGGCTGGTCGGAACAGATCAACCTTTACGCGGGCGTCGATCACCCCCTCGCCCGCCGCGACAGTGTGGCCACGACGGAGCTTGCCGCGATCCCGACGCTCGCCATGGAACCGCGCAACAGCCTGCGGCGGATCATCGACGAGGCGCTGCTGCGCAGTGGCATAAGGTTGGGGGATCCGGTGCTGGAGACCGACAATCTGTTCGACATCATGACCATATTGCGCGAAGGCGCCGGCTGCTTTGCCGCCTTCGGCCCGCTCGCCCGTGATCTTGGACGAATGACCGGCATCAGGCGGATTGCACTCGAACAGCCGTTGCCAGCCATCGAAGTGCGACAGGCTGTCGGCAGCGAAAGCCCCGCCGCCGCCGCCGCGCTGGCGGAATTTCTCTTTCTCTGATTGCTTCTCGCGGTGCACTCAAACCGTTTCGGGCGCGATGGATCAAATCCGGCTCGTGCGATGTTGATATGCTATATCATTTCAGATAGGAGGGCACCATCTTCTTCCCAATCATGAAGGATGACGAACCGAATGTATCGTTCCGCACTGTTGCGTGCCGGTTGCGCCCTCTCCGCATTGTCTGCCAGTTTGCCCGCCATGGCCCAGGCTCCGGCATCGGACTCCTCTCCCCAGGGCTATCATGATCAGCGGGCCGACATCGTCGTCACCGCCATCATTCCCCGCCGGCAAGGCGATATTCTTTCAGGTACGTCGGTCGTGTCCGGCGAAGAGCTGACCAGGTCGCTGCGTCCGACGATCGGCGACACGCTCGCCCGCCAGCCTGGCGTATCCGCGACCTCCTTCGGCCCCAATGCATCGCGCCCCGTGCTGCGCGGCTTCCAGGGCGAACGCGTGCGCATCCTCACCGACGGCATAGGCAGCTTCGACGTCTCGAACACCTCTGTCGATCACGCCGTGGCGATCAACCCCCTCACCGCCGATCGCATAGAGGTGCTGCGCGGACCCGCCGCCCTGCTCTACGGTTCCTCGGCCATTGGCGGCGTGGTCAACGTGATCGACAGCCGCATTCCCCGCCGCGTGCCGGACGAACCGATCCACATCGACGGCATCGCCACCTATGGCAGCGCCGCCCATGAACGCACCGGATCGGGCGAGATCGAAGCGCCCATTGGCGACAAGTTCGTTGTCCATTTCGATGGCAGCTATTCCAGAAGCGGCGACCTGGACACCGGCAACTATATCCTGACCCCCGCTCTGCGGGCACAGGCGGCCGCCAGCAGCGATCCGGAAATCCGCGACCTCGCCAGCCTGAGAGGCAAGCTGCCCAACAGCGGAGCGCGAACCTGGGAAGTGGCGGGCGGCGCGGCGCTCATCACCGATGGCGGCAATCTGGGCTTTTCGGTCGCGCATACCGACAATTTCTACGGCGTGCCGGTCCGCTATTCGCTCGATGCCGATGGCGAAGCGGAAAAGGTGCGGTTGCACATGAAGCAGGATCGTGCCGATCTGCGCGCCGAATTGCCGGTCAATGGCGGCTTCCTGGAATCCATCCGCCTCCGCGCCGGCTTCGCCGACTATCAGCATCAGGAGATCGAGGAGACGGGCGAGGTCGGCACGACATTCTACAACCAGTCGATCGAATCGCGGCTCGAACTGGTGCAGGCGAAGCGCGGCGGATGGGACGGCGCGATCGGCGCGCAGTTCTTCGCGCGCAACTTCCATGTCGAGGGGGAGGAAAAGTTCCTGCCGCGCAACGAAACGGAGCAACTGGGCTTCTTCACGCTGCAGTCCTTCGACCTGGGCACCACGCGGATCGAACTGGGCGGCCGTTATGAACATACGCGCGTCGCAGCGGATGCGGACGAGACCTTGTTCAACCCCGCCTATCATCGCAGCTTCAATGCGCTGTCCGGCTCACTGGGTGTCAGTCAGGAACTCGTGCCCGGCTGGCGCGTCGGACTGAACCTGTCCCGTACGGAGCGGGCTCCTTCGGCCGAAGAGCTGTTTGCCCGCGGCAATCACGCCGGAACGCAAGCCTTTGAACTCGGCAATCCTGATTTCGGACTGGAAAAGAGCTGGGGCATCGAAGGCACGCTGCGCGGCCAGGGCGATGGCTACACGCTCTCGCTCTCGGCCTATCATAACTGGTTCGACGGCTATATCTACGATGTGCGGGTCGATGACGGCGTCTGCATGGCCGCCAATGGGGGCGAACCGCTATCCTTCCCCTGCTACCAGAATCTGCAGGCGAATGCCCGCTATCTCGGCTTTGAAGCGGAAGGCACGGTGAAGTTGGGGCAGATCGGCAGCTATGCCCTCAACCTGGACGGCGTGGCAGATTATGTGCGCGCCACCATCGTCGGATCCGGCCCGGCGCCGCGCATACCTCCGCTGCGTCTGCTGGGCGGCCTGGAACTGCAGGGCGATCGGCTGAGCGTTCGCGGCGAAGTCGAACGCAGCTTCGCCCAGAACCGCATCACCGACACCGAAACGCCGACCGACGGCTTCACACTGGTCAACGCATCGCTGTCCTTCAAGCCGATAAAGGGCAACGGCCGGACGACCATCACCCTTTCCGCCAACAATATCTTCAATGTGGAGGCGCGGCGGGCGGCCAGTTTCCTGAAGGACTACGCCCCCCTGGCGGGACGGGATATCCGGCTGACGGCGCGGCTTTCGATCTGATAACCTGCTTGATTGCGCAATGTGACGATTTCGTTACAAGGCGCGGATGGACCAGGGGTGGGCAAAACTCGATCGGATGCGCCAGCGGGCGTATAAGGGCGGCTGAATGCGTCAGATCGCCGCCCTTCCCTATTCGACCGGCCCTGACGGGTCGATGCGGATCCTGTTGATCACCTCGCGCGATACCCGCCGCTGGGTGATCCCCAAGGGCAATCGCATCAAGGGCATGGCCGGCCATCGCGCCGCCGAGCTGGAGGCCTATGAAGAGGCGGGCATTCACGGCATTGCCTGCCCTGCGCCGCTCGGCCGCTATCGCTATGACAAGAAGCGGCGGCGGGGCGACACGAAAGAGGCGACTGTCGAGGTTTTCCCGCTTGCGGTGACGGGCCAGTTGTCGCAATGGCCCGAACAAGGGCAGCGGGAACTGCGATGGTTCCCGGTTGCCGAAGCTGCAAAGGCTGTCGACGAACCCGATCTGCAATCCATCATCGCCGCTTTCCGCGAACCACCCCGTGATCCGGGCCTGTTCGTGCGGACGTTGCTGCGGGTCAAGGAATGGCAAAGCGAAAGGACTGGAATGCTGCGCTGGTTTCACGCGCTGATGCCCAAGCAAGGGCGCTTTTTCGAGCAGTTCGAGGATCATGCTGCGACCCTGGTCGCCGGTGCTGATGCGCTCGCCAAGCTGCTGAAGGGCGGGCCGGACATCGATGCCCATATCAAGGAGATTTCGGACCGGGAGCATGAGGCGGACGACATCATCCGCGAAGTGCTGCAGGATGTGCGCCGCATCTTCGTGACGCCGTTCGATCGCAGCGCCATCACCGGACTGATCGGGGTGATGGACGACGCCATCGACCAGATGAACCAGACGGCCAAGGCTATCGCGCTGTTCGAGGTGAAGGAATTTCCGTCCCAGATGCAGGACATGAGCGCGCTGATCGTCGAATGCGCGCGGATCACGGCGGAGACAATGCCGCTGCTGCGTTCACTGAACCTCAATTCGGCACGGCTGCATGACCTGACCGAACGGCTGGTGAAGCTGGAGGGGCATGCCGACATCCTGCATGAGGCGGGACTGAAAGCGCTCTACAATCAGGCGCGGCAGGGCAATCCGATGGATTTCGTCGTCGGAAACGAAATCTACAGCCATCTGGAGAAGGTGACGGATCGGTTCGAGGACGTCGCCAACGAGATTTCCGGCCTGGTCATCGACCACGCCTGATCCGGCCAGAGAAGACAAGAGCCGCAGACATATGGAAGCCCAACTCGCCTTTCCGCTGCTGGTCGCGCTGATCGGCATCGCGCTGCTGTTCGATTTCCTGAACGGGCTGCACGACGCCGCCAACTCGATCGCGACCATCGTATCGACGCGGGTCTTGAAACCGCAATATGCGGTCGCGTGGGCGGCGTTCTTCAATTTCATCGCCTTCCTCTTCTTCGGGCTGCATGTGGCGGAGACGGTGGGCAAGGGCATTGTCGATGCCAGCATCATCGATCCGGCCGTGATTTTCGGCGCGCTGATGGGGGCGATCGCCTGGAACCTCATCACCTGGGGGTTGGGCATCCCTTCCTCCAGCAGTCATGCGCTGATCGGCGGATTGCTGGGCGCGGGGACCGCCAAGGCCGGGGCTTCGGCAGTGGTATGGAGCGGGGTGTTCAAGACCAGCGCCGCCATCGTGCTGTCGCCTGCGATCGGGCTGATCCTGGCATTGCTGCTGGTGCTGATCGTGAGCTGGATCTTCCGGCGCTTCACTCCGCAGGGGGCGGACCGCGTGTTCCGCAAGATGCAGCTTGTGTCGGCGTCACTCTATTCGCTGGGGCATGGCGGCAATGACGCGCAGAAGACGATGGGGATCATCGCGGTGCTGCTCTATTCGCAGGGGATGCTGACGGGCGGATTCCATGTGCCCTTCTGGGTGGTGTTGAGCTGTCAGGCGGCGATGGGCATGGGGACGTTGCTGGGCGGATGGAAGATCGTCCACACCATGGGATCGAAGATCACGCGATTGACGCCGGGGCAGGGATTTTGCGCGGAGACGGGCGGGGCGTTGACGCTGTTCCTGGCGACGCATCTGGGCGTGCCGGTATCGACGACCCATACCATCACCGGCGCGATCGTGGGCGTGGGGGCTTCGCGGCGGTTGTCGGCGGTCCGGTGGAACGTGGCGTCGAGCATCATCGTCGCCTGGGTGGTGACACTGCCGGCGGCGGCGGCGATCGGTGCGGCCTTTTACGGGCTGACGCGGCTTTTCTGACGGGAAAAGGGCGCGGTCGGTTTTTCCGCCGCGCCCTTCCCTCTCCTGAACCTTGAAATGATCAGCCCACCCGGCCGAGGCGGTGGTAGAGATTGGCGTATTTGACCGATTCCGGCTGGTCCTGAACCTCGCGCAGATAATGGGCGATGGCGGTGCGGATCAGGCCGAAATCCTCCGGCGAGAAAACCGCGCGGGAGCGGGCGGGCTGTGGTGCTTGGGTCGTTTCCATGGGGCTTCCTTTCCGTTGGGATGACGCATCAAACCATGAACCTGTCGGTCAATGAAGGGCGATTAGTGAGGCGGTGTCATGCGGTGACTTGTTCATATTGTCATTTTTTGACATAGTGACAGTATGGCGGATGATCGGAAACTCTATCTGGGGCCGAAGCTGCGGGTTTTGCGGCGGGAATTGGGGCTCAACCAGACGCGGATGGCGGAGGAGCTGGGGGTATCGCCCAGTTACCTGAACCATCTGGAGCGCAACCAGCGGCCGTTGACGGCGCAGATGCTGCTGCGGCTGGCCAATGTCTATGACATCGACATTCGCGATTTCGTCGCCAGCACGCAGGAAGGGGCCGCGAGCGCGCTGGGGGAGATTTTGTCCGATGCGCTGGTGCGCGACATCGGCGTCGCCAAGGACGAAGTGCTGGAGGTCGCGGAGAATTATCCGGGGGTGAGCGAGGCGATCGGGCGCTTTTACCGGGCGCTGAGCGATTTGCGGCGGTTGCCGGAGCAGGTGGCGGCGGGATCGGCCGGGGCGCCGGGGAGCGTGGCGCCGCTGCATGCGCCGATCGACTGGCTGCGCGAGACGATAGCGCGGGCGGGCAATCATTTCGCGGAACTGGACGCGGCGGCGGAGTCGCTGGCGGGGGAGCTGGGCGACGATCCCTCTGCCGTGCAGGCGGGGATCCGGGCGCGGCTGAAGGAACGGCATGGCATGGCCGTGCAGATCGTGCGGGAGGATGTGCTGGCGGGGACGCTGCGCCATTATGACATGCACCGGCGGCGGCTGTTGCTGAGCGAGCGGCTGGCCTCTTCGGGGCGGGTGTTCGCGGTCGCCTACCAGCTTTGCGCGCAGGAACTGGCGGACGGGATCGCCGCGCAGGTGGCGCGGGCGGGGCCGCCGGACGAGGACAGCCGCCGGCTCGCGGGGATCGCGCTCACCAACTATGCGGCGGCGGCGCTGATCATGCCCTATGACCGTTTCGCCAAGGCGGCGGAGCAGAGCCGGCACGACCTGCCGCTGCTGCGGGCGCGCTTTGGCGTGTCGATGGAGCAGCTTGCCCATCGGCTGACCAGCCTGGGGCGGACGGGGGCGCGGGGCGTGCCCTTCTTCATGGCGAAGGTGGACCGGGCGGGCATCATGTCCAAGCGCTTCGACGGGGAGGCATGGCCCTTTGCGCGGCTGGGGGGCAGCTGCCCGCGCTGGGATGCGCATGAGGCGCAGGCGCCGGATGCGGTGCTCCCCCAACTGATCGAGACGATGGACGGGCGGCGCTTCATCAGCCTGACCGTGGGGCTGCCCAGGGAGGGCGGTGCGCGGGGGCGGTCAGTGATCGCGCTTGGCTGCGAGGCGAAGCATGGGGCGCGGATCGTGCATGCCGACGGGATCGACCTGGAGAAGGGCGCAGCGACGCAGGTGGGGCCGACCTGCCATTTGTGCGAGCGGCGGGGGTGTCCGGATCGGGCCCTACCGCCGGTGACGCGAGCGTTGGACCTGCATGGCTATGAGCGGACGGTGGCGCCGTTTCCGTTTCGGCGGGTTTGAGGGGGGCGGCGACCACCGAAGCCGCCGCTATCACGCATTTATCCGCTGGGATAGAGAGTGATGTAGTACCGACTTGTGCTCATCTTACCTTCAGCGTTCTTGATTACATAATCGAAATAGGCCAGCCCTCGCGCCAACGGCTTGCGCTCAATCAGGATGCTACCATCCGGATTAAGCTGGGCAGATATTAGTCCCGAACTCTTCGTGACCGAGACACTGACGATGGTTAGAGTTTCCGCACCAGCCCCCTGCAACCCGTTCAGTTGATTATAATCGTTGCAGCCTGGATGGGCTGGCCGAAAATCACACTGCGTAAGCAGAATGGAATTGAATGAAGTATCCATATAATCAGGCAATGCATAGAAATTGGATATGACATCCGGCCTTGGTACTTCGGATACATATTCCATCATTGTTTTCAACTCTGCGAGCGCCACATCTTCCTTTACCGGATAATAAAATCTGTCTGCAGCATGCAACGCCAAGGAAGCTATATAATATCTAAATAGCGATGCGGAGCGATATATACTGTCTTCATCATTTGTATATGGTTGAATAAAATTCCAATATTTCAAGAGTATGTTGGAAGCACCATCAAATGAACGATCCTCAATGATAGAAAATCGTTCGATTTTTTGCAGGAACGACGAGAATGTTTTACTCTCGTCAAAGCGGACCGTTTTTCCATCCTTAATCATAGAAGCAATCACGCCAACGACGTCGTCCACTTCCACACGATTATCGATAGATGTCGCAGGATAGGTCGCGATTATACCGAGATTAAGGATCATCATGTTAACAGCGGACACAATATGCGCATCGTGAGAAATCGAAGATGCTGCATTTTTTAGCTCTTTTGAAGCATCAAAAGTTAACAAATTAACATTTGGATCAATTGCATAAGGACCATTATTCAATCCCAATGCTTGCCTAACCGTGTCCTGACTTCCTACTACATCAATGAGCGAAGTGAGCGGCGAGATGACGGTCGCACCTGCGGGCGCACTCAAGCCGCTATAAAAATGTCCCGTAATATTATCGAAACCCGACGCTGACATGCGATAGGTCGCCTTGATCGGGGCCGTTGAGGACGAATCCAATGATGGTGCGTCAGCTACATCACGACCAAACTGACCGGCACGATTAGTAGCAACGGTCACGTCGCCCAAGTTGCCCACAACGCCATCGCCAGACGTGTCAAATACGACCCGCCCAGTAAAAGACCCCATCAGAGCGCCGCTAAATAGGGTAGCCGGTTCAGCGGGAGGGTTTGACCCGGTACTGGGTGGCGTAGGAGTAACGGGTGAAGCGGGTGCGGACGCTTCCTGCCCACCGCCTCCGCAAGCCGTCAAACTCATTATAGTAGCGACTAGCAACCCTCGAGCGAAACGCATCGCGCTTCGCCCTTCCGCATCCTTACTCATCAACCCCCCGCTAAATCATTTAAATCCAAGAAAAATTTCGTAGTATTACGCCCATATAACTAATGATGGGTAATGCAAGCGGTGGAAACTCGATTTTCACTGGCAATGCCAACTAGATAGTTCACCAAAGCCGCACTCACTGTTTGCGGACCATCGAACCATCCAACAAAAAAGGGGCCGCCGGGCAGGCGACCCCTTTTATCCTCTCCGCGAAAGCGGGCGGGCTGTTTTTAGTCGGCCTTCGTCTGAAGGTTGACGGCCGCATATTTGCCGCGGCGGTCGACTTCCAGTTCGAAGTCGAGGCGATCACCCTCGTTCAGCGCGCTCATGCCGGCGCGTTCGACGGCGCTGATGTGCACGAATGCGTCGGGCTGGCCGTCGTCGCGCTGGATGAAGCCGAAGCCCTTCATGGCGTTGAAGAACTTGACCGTGCCGCTGGCGCGTTCGCCGGTAAGCTGGCGCTGCGGGCCGCGGTCGCCGCCGCCCGGACGATCGCCGAAGCCACCAGCGCGGGGTTCGCGCGGTTCGCGGGGACGATCCGTGACGGGGAGCGGTTCGCCCTCGATCTTGAGATCGGTGGCCGACACCTTGCCGCCGCGATCCACCAGGGTGAAGCCGAGCGGCTGGCCTTCGGCGAGGCCGGTCAGGCCCGCCTGCTCAACGGCGCTGATGTGGACGAACACGTCTTCGCCGCCATCGTCACGGACGATGAAGCCAAAGCCCTTCTGACCGTTGAAGAATTTTACGACGCCGGTGCCTTCGCCGACGACCTGGGCGGGCATGCCGCGGCCACCGCCGCCGAAACCACCACCACCGCCGCCGCCGAAGCCGCCGCGACCACCACCGCCGCCGCCGAAGCCGCCGCGATCACCGCCGAAACCGCCGCCGCCGCCGCCGCCAAAGCGGTCGCCACCGCCGAAGCCGCCACGATCACCACCGAAACCACCACGATCGAAACCACCGCCAAAACCGCCGCGATCACCACCATAGAAACTGTCGTCGCCGAAACCGTCGCGCTTGTCCTTGCCGCGCCCGCCGCGGCGACCTCTATCAAAACTCATGCCCTGTTGGTCACTTTCGCTTCGCCCCAGACTAAACCGGACAAACATGTCGGGCGAATGACATGCAGAATCCACCGCCAGTACGCGGTTTGGGAATCACTATATCAACTTTTCAGGGACAGGCGAATGATTTTTGAGGCTGGCAAAAGGCGTCAAATTCGCCGGTCCGGGAGGGAATGGGCGCCTTTCGTTCCCGGTCGCCAAGGGGCGATTGCGAACCGGCCGCTTTGGCCATAGAGGAAGAATCATGACCGTATATTTCCACGAAGAGGATCTGCCCGAGGGCGTCCTGGCCCCCGGCCCGATCGCCGTCGACACCGAAACCATGGGGCTGATCACGCCCCGCGACCGGCTGTGCCTGGTGCAGATCAGCGACGGGAAGGGCGACGAGCATCTGGTGCGCTTTTCGCCCGGCAGCGATTATGCCGCGCCGAACCTGCGCGCGGTGCTGGCCGATCCGGCGCGGCTGAAGCTCTATCATTTCGGGCGTTTCGACATTGCGGCGATCCGCCATTATCTGGGCGTGGTGGCAGCGCCCGTCTATTGCACCAAGATCGCGTCGCGGCTGGTGCGGACCTATACCGACAGGCATGGCCTGAAGGAACTGGTGCGCGAGATGCTGGGGCAGGAGATCAGCAAGCAGCAGCAGTCGAGCGACTGGGGCGCGCCCGCGCTGTCCGACGCGCAGAAGGATTATGCGGCGTCGGACGTCAGGTACCTGCATGCGTTGAAGGCCGAGCTGGACAAGAGGCTGGTGCGCGAGGGGCGGATGGAACTGGCGCAGGCCTGTTTCGATTTCCTGCCGCACCGGGCCGAGCTGGACCTGGCGGGATGGCCGGAGATCGACATCTTCGCGCATATGTGAGGGCTGACCCATGTCGATTCAGGCCGATCAGCAACGCAATGTGCGCCGGCACTGGGCGCGGCCGGGGGGGAGCCATGACCGGCTGGTCGGGCTGCTCAAGAACTGGTTGCCGGTGTCGGTGGGCGTGCTGGCGGCGATGCTGGCGACGGCGCCCTTTACCGGGGGGGACAAGGTCAGCTTCGTGCTCGACAAGAACAAGGTCGAGGTGGCGAAGGAGCGGATGCGCGTGACCGAGGCGCTCTATCGCGGGGAGGACAGCAAGGGGCAGCCCTTTTCCCTGCGGGCCGGGTCGGCGGTGCAGAAGAGTTCGCGCGAGCCGATCGTCGACCTCAACGACATGTCGGCGCGGATATTGCTGTCCGACGGGCAGGCGCTGCTGCGGGCGCAGAAGGGGCGGTACGACATGGATACCGAGCGGGTCGCCATTGACGGGCCGGTGCAGTTCCAGTCGGAGGGCGGATACCGGCTGACCACGCGGGACGTGGGCGTGGACCTCACGACGCGGCGGATGCAGAGCGCGGGGCGGGTCGACGGGCGGATACCGATCGGGACGTTCAGCGGCGACCATCTGGAGGCCGACCTCAATCAGCGGACGGTGACGCTGAACGGGCGGGCGAGCTTGCGTATCGAACAAAATGGTCTCAAAGGGCAAAGGTGATGAGAAAGCCCCTTCTTCTGCTGTCGCTGGGTACGCTGGGCGCGGCGGGCCTCCTTTATGCGGGGGCGGATGCCCAGGTGTTGAGGAACCATGACAGCAATGCGCCGGTCAACTTCACCGCCGACAGGATCGAGGTGCAGGACCGCGCCGACCGCGTCGTGGTGTCCGGCAATGTCGAGGTGACGCAGGCCGGCATGACGCTGAATGCGGCGCGGATGACGGTGGCTTACCGGAACCAGCCGGGAAATGCGGCCGGCGCCAACGGGGTGGAGATCGACCGGATCGATGCGTCCGGCAATGTCGTGGTGCGCAAGGCGGACCAGACGGCGAAGGGCAATGTCGCGATCTACGACCTCAACAGCAAGCTGATCACCATGCTGGGCAATGTGTCGCTGACGCAGGGGACGAACCGGCTGACCGGCGGGCGGCTGGTGATCGACCTGACCAGCGGGCGATCGACCGTGGACGGGCGGGCTGCGGGTGGTGGCGGTTCGGGCGTTTCCGGCGGGGCGTCGGGCGGGCGCGTGTCGGGCACGTTCACGGTGCCGCAGCGGAAAGAGTGACGGATCTGCGGGTCCTCCGCTGAAAATGACGTTTCCCTGGAGCGATTTCCAAGCGATCGGAACCGATCGCTGGTTAAGAAATCGCGGAAAACAAGGAATCCAGAGCGTTTCCACTCATGGTGTCGATCCGTCCTAGGGGCGGTTGTCCCATTGGATGAGTTGGGGGACGCCGGCTTCGTCGATCGCCAGCTCTCCGAAGGCGCCGGTGCGGAGCTTCAGGCTGGCGAGCGGCAGGCCCAGCGCCAGGAGCGCGAAGCGGGCGGCGCCGTTGCTGGTGACGAGGAGGTCGAC
>Ga0207678_10000094_pt1 | contig 74360 bp, 65 predicted proteins | sample KBSC63metaG_FD_184319 | JGI IMG/M metagenome (GOLD analysis project Ga0207678, IMG submission 184319) | Corn rhizosphere microbial communities from Kellogg Biological Station, Michigan, USA - KBS C6-3 metaG (SPAdes) (version 2) | ecosystem: Host-associated > Plants > Roots > Rhizosphere > Soil ... | reverse complement strand
CCTGCGGGCCGTCGTCCGCCGCGCCAGAGTTGCGGAACGTGCGCGCCGCCGACCCCGACCAGGAACGCGGCGAACTCCCCAGTCTCGAACGGCACCGGGGACCCGCCGGGGCCACCGCGAACCCGAGTGTGGCGGCCGCCGCCGGACGTCCGTCAAGCCCGCCGGCCGAACGTACGGATCTGCCGCGAAGCGGGCTATCGCGACCATGCGGTGAGTAGAGCGGTGGGGGGCCTCTGCTCGGCCAGCTTTCGCGGAGGTCCCCGGCTTCGTCCTGGTACGTCGAGGCCAGCATCAGCGTGGCTCCGAGGTAGTCCCCCCGGTAGCTGCTGGAGGCCGACGGGCGGCTTCGGCGACCCGGGCAGGACCGCTGACCATTGCTCGCCGCCAAGGGGCGACGCCCTCGATCTCGATGTCCAGCGAGAAGCTGAGGATGGTCCGAATGAGCACGATGATCCCCAGCGTGGCCACGTTCTCCAACGTCGGGGCGACGGCAACGGTGCGGATGAGGTCGGCGGCCACAAGCACCTCGAGCGCGAGCAGGAGCGCCGCGCCAAAGGACTGGCGTAGCGTCGCGACGCCGACTTGGCCGCTACCTGCGCGCTGGGCGGCCACCGCGGCGAGCCAGGTGGACCACAGGAAGCCGATCACCAGAATCAGCGCGCCAAGACCCTCGAAGCCTTGCGCCACCCGCTCCATGACCTCAGCGAACGTCAGCCCCGTCTCCATTGCTCGCAGTATGGCCGGGAAGTCGCCGGTTGGCCCGGCAATGGCCCCTCGATGCTCGGCGTCGCGCATCGCCGGTTCGGGTCCGGACGTCAGCCGCGGTCCTCCCTCGTCGACGATTCGCCGGGCGGTGGCGGTATCTGTGCGACTCTGATCATGCTCGGTTGAAGGCGCGGTTGCGGCCGATGCGCGGGCTAGAACAGAACCTGGGGCGCTGCAAGGGGGATCGCGGTGACGAGCCAGCTACCTGCCGAGTACCTCGACCGTGAGACGCCGCCCGAGGTCGTCGTCACCGACAAGATTCCGCCGCGGATCACCGATCCGACCCTCGGCGTCGCGCTGGGAGTGCCCGGGCCGGAGGTGCCGACGGTGCCCGACCCGCCCCGGCATTTGTTGGTGACCGTCGGCGACTCGCTGACTCAGGGAATGTCGAGCGGGGCGGTCTTCGCCACGAGCCTTTCGTGGCCGGCGCAGGCGGCCGCGGCGCTGCATGCGCCGTTCGTCGTCCCATCGTACGGCGGGCCCCTCGGTGGCCTGCCGCTGAACATTGAGGGCCTGTTGCGCAGGCTGCAGGATCGGTTCGGCGACACCATCAGCCTGCTCGAATGGCCGGTGCTGCCGATCGCTGTGCAGCAGCTCGCCGACGCCAACGAGGACTACTGGGAACGCGGCGATGGCAGTGCGCCGCCGCGGCTGGACCAGCGGTACGAGAACGTCGGCATCTACGGCTGGGACCTGCGCGATGCCCTGTCGTTCACCGATGCCCTGGCGGCCGCGCGGATCGCCGGGCACGTTCCCCATGATGATCTCCTGGGTGCCAAGCCGGAGAACGACAACGACATCTCAGCCCGTTCGGTGCTGGCGCCGTTCGGCGCCGCCTCGGCCGCGCTGGACGCCGTGGCGGCGCACGGCAGGGACGGCGGGATAGGAACCCTGGTCGTTGCGCTGGGGTCCAACAACGCGCTGGGAAGTGTGGTCGAGAAGCGCGTCTCCTGGACGGGCGCGGACTATGCCGACCTGGCGGCCAAGGAGAGGTACACCGTCTGGAATCCCGTGCACTTCGCCGCGGAATACGCGGAGCTGGTCCGGGTGCTCGACCGCATTCCAGCTCAGCGGGTGGTGCTCGTGACCGTACCGCACGTGACGATCGCGCCCGTCGCACAGGGCGTGAACCCGACCAACCCGCAGCACAAGTGGCGAGAGGGTTCGAGGTACTTCCCCTACTACACCGATCCGTGGGTTGCCGAGCAGGACTTCTCCCCGACGAAGAACCGATGCCTCACCCACCAGCAGGCGCGTGCGATCGACTCCGCGATCGATCAGTTCAACGGCGCCATCGCCGACCACGTCCGGCGGCAACGGGCCGCGGGCCGGGACTGGTTCCTGATGGATCTCGCGGGCATCCTCGACGGGCTGGCGTACCGGAGATACCTCGACGATCCCGCGGCCGTCGCGGCGAACCCCGACTGGCAGCCCTACCCTCTACCGCCCGAACTCGCGGACCTCGACACCCAGTTCTTCCGGTCGGACCGGACCGGCCGGCTGCAGGGAGGCCTGTTCGGTCTGGACGCGGTCCACCCCACGACCAGCGCCTACGGGGTCATCGCGCAGGCCGTGCTCGACGTCCTCTCGGCCGCCGGGGTCGCCTCGACGCCAATCAACTTCGCCCAGCTCCGCACCCAGGACACGCTCAACACCCACCCGCCGGCGCTCTTCCAGACCCTGTTCGGCCTACTCTCGCCGTTCCTCACCCAACTCGTCAGGCCATAGCCACCCGACCACACTGAACCGCCCGGCGTGTCCGGAGACTCGATTCGTTGACTACCCGACCGAGGAGAAAGGACATCGATGACCGTAACGCTGGTCGTGCTGTACAGCCCGCCCGACGATCCAGAGGCGTTCGACCGCCACTACTTGGAAGTCCACGCCCCGCTCGTCGACCGAGTGCCGGGTCTGCTCGCCTGGGACCACGGCCGCCTGGTGGCCGCCGTTGACGGCGGCGACCTGCCGTACTACCGGATCGCGACCCTCCGCTTCGCGAACCAGGAGGCGCTTGACGCTGCGCTTGGTTCCGCGGAGAGCCAGGCGGCGGCCGAGGACTACCAGAACATCGCGCCGCCCGGCTCCCGGATGTTCAGTGTGGACATCGACTGAGGCGCGGTTGTGAGGTTGCGTGACGCTGCCGCGGCTGGCTGCGGGCGGCGGCGGCGACGACGGTGCGCAGAACAGATCGAATGGGAGCCCGTCGTCGAGATCGGGACCGTAGGCAGCCATTACGGCGCCGGATCCGGTCCAGATGTACCCGCCGACTGAAGGTTCCGGTGCGGACGTCAGGCCGCGAGGGTCACAGGGTCGCGATGATCCGGTCGACGAAGATCTGCTTCCCGTCCTGGATCACGAACAGTCGGCCCTGCGCCACCCGGAAGACGAACACGCTGCCCTCCTCCCGGCCCCGGGCCTCGAAGCCGCCGGCGATTCTCCGGGCGGGCAGCGTCGTGGCCTTCGCGGCGTCGGCGCGGCTGATCCCGCGGTAGTAGAGCTGGCCGCCGGCCGTCCGGCAGTAGTAGAGCCGGAACCGGCTGGTCCGGAAGCCGGCGACCAGGGTCGCCGACCGGGAGTTGGGCAGCGTCGCTGCGACGTCGGCGGGGCAGGGGCGGCCGGCCGGGTCGGTCCGGGGCGGCGTGGCGACCGCCGGAGTCGTGGTCGGCGCGGTCGTGGTCGGTGGCGGGGCGGCCGAGGTGGTCGCCGGCTCCGTGGGTTCGTCCGGGACCGGCAGGCCCGGGGACGTCGAGCCTCGAGGGATGGGCGTCGCCTCGGGCGTACCGTGACCGGCCGTCGGCGACCCGCAGCCGGCCAGCAGCGCGAGCAGGACCAGGACCGGCGCCCATCTGCGCACCATGGTTTCGAGCTACCCACCTGACGCACTGGTACATGCACGTTCATGCCCTCGAGTCGCAACGACGCCGCCTCCCGCGGCGCGCCGGTACGGCTGACGTCCCGGGAGCGTCCGGGGCCGTCTCGGACCCGGCGGACGTGCCCGCTGTGCGGCCGTTCGTACCGGGCTGGCGCCCACGCTGCAGAGGATGTCGCGGGCGGCGTCGCCGTGATATGGCTCCCGTCATGGACGTTGCACACAACAAGGCGGTCGTGGCCCGCTTCGATGAGCTCGGCAACAGCGGCGGCGATCTCACCGTGCTCGAATCACTGTGCACTCCGGACATGGTCAACCACGCACTCGCGGCAGGACGCCGGCAAGGCCTGGAAGGCACCCGGGAGTTCCTCCGCAACGCGGGCCGTGCGACGCACCCGGGCCGCTGGATCAGCTCCGTCGTCGTAGCCGAAGGGGACATGGTGGTGCAGTTCGGCCCGCGCGAACTCCACTGGCCAGGCGGGTCGTTCATGGGGTTTGACGTGCCGCCAGGCATCGCCACCAGAGACACCCCGTTCGCCTACCGGCTGGCCGACGGCCGGATCGCCGAACGGTGGGCCATCCGCGATGATCTGTCGATGCTGCGCCAGCTTGGAGCACTGGATCGATGACAAGGCACGGCGACGGCAGGTCAAAGCCGAAGATGTCGGCATAAGCAACCCTCCGCTTGGCCTGACGCACGACCATGCCGCCGACCGCGACATTCTTGCTGGCCTCGCACTGGCCGGGTTCAGTCGGCGGAGGTGTGGCCAGGTGGGGGTGTGCTGATTCAGTGTTGCAGCCCGTCCCATGACCATCGCGGAATGCTCAGGCCCTCGGGGACATCGTCGGCAGAGTCGTGGTAGCGCGCCATCGTCGTGGTGGTGGCCCAGGCGAAGTAGTCGTGCAGCACCTGCCGCAGACGCTGGTCCGCGGCCAGCCCGACGTCGGCGAGGGCCTGGTCGAAACAGGAGATCGCCCGACGGTCCATCTCCTCGTGCGGTCCGTTGCCGCTGTGGATGCGCACCACCGAGGTCTCGTCGCCATAGGCATCGGAGTAGGACGTAGGGCCGCCCAGCGCCTCGGCCCAGTACGCGGCGAGTCGCTCGCTGTGCCGAGGATGGAATCCATGGCTGAACGCGTGGCTGACAATCTCGTCGGCCATCACCCGGTGATGCCATGCCTCAGCCAGCCGGAGCAAACCCTCGCTGCCGCCCGCCACCTCATAGACACTCCGCATCTCCAGATGATGTCAGCGGGCAGGCCACCAGCTCCGATTCGGCCGTGAGTACGCTGCGCGCTCGGTGTGCCTGTCGATGGGAGTGCTGGTGGCGACGATACGGGTGCGCCGGGACGCGGACTCGGCCGGATACTTCCGCCGGATGGCGATCGAGGTCGACGGGACGGTGGTCGCCTGTCTCCGTCCCGACCACGAGGAGACCGTCAGTCTCAGTGCTGGCCGGCATGTTGTGCGCGCTCGCATGGACTGGACGTTCAGCCCCCCGGTCGAGGTGCAGCTCGCCGAGAGCGACGAGGTCGAGCTCGTGACGTCCTTCCCTTGGTCAGCTCTGGTCAACATGATCATTCGCCCAAGGTCGGCCCTCGTCCTGCGTCGCGCCTGACCGGCCGTCACGGTTGAGTAGCCTCGTACTCGTGTCCGGCAAGTCGGAGCGACAAGTGGCGCGGTCGCTGGTCGCCGACTACCACCACGCACAGCTGGCAGAACTTGTCGCCCACGTCGGGGAGGCCGTCGATCGCTACCGGGCTGGCGAGCTCGACCCGTTCGAGGTCGATCACGTTCTCTTCCACTACTCCCGGGCGGCGAAGGAGCTGTGGAAGTTCTGCAACTCCTTTCCGGTGGAGATGGCGGCGGCGATGATCCGGGAGCGGCCACTACCGGACTGGTGGGAACGCGGAGCCCCGAGAGCGCGGTAGTGACGAGCGGGTCCGCGGCCTCCGATGCGCACTCATCTGCCGCGTACGGGCGATGGTTCCGACGGTCGTGGTTCATGGTCCGAACGCCCAGGCCACCATCGAGGGGAACTCCTGCCGCCAGAACGCGCCACCGTGCGGTCCGACCCGCTCGGTCATGACGACGTCCCCGCCCGCGTCCTGCAGCGCTGCTGCCCACCGGCTCGCGTTCTCCTTGAAGAACGGCTCCAGCGTGCCGGCGACGAAGTACGCGCGCGGAAGCCGGCCCGGCATCACGGCAGGCGGCTGGTAACCCGCGCCCGGAGAGGCACAGAAGACCGCGCCGTATACCTCCGGATGTCGAAGCGCGAGAGCGAGCGCCAGCTCCCCACCGGCCGAGACTCCGCACACTGCGGTTCGTCCGGCGGCCAGCGCGACACCGAATCGTGACCGCGTCCAGCGGCGGACGTCCTCGACGAAAAACTTCTCGTGCGCCGCGAACCGTTCCGGGGCGAAGTGCGGCGAGTACTCCTGGAGGCGGAGTGTCTCATCGGCCACCCGGTGCACACCGACGATCAACGTGGGCGGCACGTCCGCCGCCTCCAACACTTCACCCCACTGCGCGAGCACCTGCCCGTCACCGGCGAATACGACCGCCGCGGGCGAATCCGGAGGGACGTATACCGTGACCTGCCGGCCACCGCCGTAGTCGAAAGTCTCAGTGACGAACTCGCCGACGACTGACGACATCGTCGCGATCTCCTGTCAGTAGCGGGCGCCGCCGAGGGTCGGCTTGGACTCTGAGCCGCCCGGCGACTCTCCGGCGGCTCTGCTTGACGCCAGCGGACGCACCGACGTCGCTTGAAGTCTTGCGGCCAGAGCCGTCCGCGGGCCGGTTCCCTGTGACGTCCGCACATGCCGCGCTGCGCGCGGGCGTCTTACTTCACCGTGATGTCCTTGGCGCCGACGATCTCGCCGAAGAGCTCGCCGGTGGGGACGAACCCGAGCCTGAGGTAGAAGCCCTCGGGACCGCCGTCGCCCTTCTCCCACAACACGGTCATCCGGGACCAACCGCGGCGCCGGGCCTCCTCGGCCACCGCCTCGACGGCGAACCGGCCGACCCCACTGCCCTGCGCGTCGGCGGCCACGTTCAGCCGCCAGATGCCGCACCGGAAGGCCTCCAACTCGTTCTCCGAGTCAAAATTCGCCATGACGAACCCGACGACCCGATCTCCGTCGACCACTACCCGCGGCCATGCCGTCGGCGTCACGTAGGCCTCAGCGATGGACTCGACAACCGGCGCCACGAACTTCTCCTGCCCCGGCTTCAACGTCAGCCTCACCGCCGCGGAAAGGTTGTCCTGAGTCAGCTCGGCCAAGCGGAGATCTCCCATGACCCGGACGCTAACAACGCCCACCGACAGAACCGCCGCACCGAACCTTGACCGACCACTCCGACGCATGCTCGTGCCGCGGAGCGGCTCATCCGCTTCTGCCGCGGAGCGGCTCATCCGCTTCTGCTGCGATCCGCTCGACCTCTTCCGGGTCGTCGTCCCAACGGCGTTGGCTACCCGTAGTAGCTGAACCCGATCGGCTAGCCGACGCGCGCCGCATCCGTCGATCTCACGCCCGCGCCGATGAGCGGAATGCGGCGCCGGGCGTCGCCGGGGGCCGCGGCGTGCTCGGTCCTTCACTGAGAGGCCCGGTCGGGCACCGACGGCAGCTTCGACTTCTCCGGCACCGGCCCCTGGGTCTTCCCCCGCCGGCCCGGGACCAACGAGCCGGGCATCTGGGAGACCGTCGGCAACCTGAGCTTCACCGTCGACCGAGAGGGGAACGAGTCCGTCCACCTGGCCGGGCGACTGGTCGACCTCTGTACCGAACTCGCCGCCTGATCGCTGCCGCTGGCTCGCCGGCACCTTCACGGCGCGCCGGCGGCTCCGGCGACCGTACTGTCATGCCGCGCTGCGCGCGGGACGCGCGAAGCCGCGGAGCCTCACGACCGCATACGGAGCGGTGGTCCGTTCGGTTGCCCGGACGGGCACGATTCGTTGATTGCGGCCTCGAGGCACAACCTTCACGGTCGGGCCGGCGTCCTACAGCTGTCCGGCCACCTTGACCGGACCGCGACGGCGGTCATGCCTGCGCGCGATCGGACGGGGGAACGTCGTGAATTCGCTCAAGTGGAGGGGTGTGGCTGTCGTTTCGGCGGTCACGGCCGCGGTGGCGGGAATGGCAGCAGTGACGTCGGCGGCGGCGTCGGCGGCGCCGGTGCAGGAGACATCGGCCTACCGAGTGACGGACCTGGGCACGCTGGCCGGCGCGCCGGACAGCACCGCGATGGGGGTGAACGACCGCGGCGATGTGGTGGGGCAGAGCGGCAGCCACGCGGTGCTGTGGCGCAACGGCAGCATCGTCGACCTCGGCACGCTGGGTGGCAGCTACAGCGCCGCGGTCGACATCAACGAGCGCGGCGACGTGGTCGGTTACAGCCAGATGGCCGAGGGCGCCAGTGACCACGCCTTCATCTGGCGCAGTGGACGCCTGATCGATCTAAGCCCGCTGCCCGGCTTCTCGAACAGTTACGCCACCGCCGTCAACGACCGCGGGGACGTGGTCGGCTACAGCGCCGGTGACGGCGGGATCAGCGCGGTCTTGTGGCGGCCGGACGGCACGGTCGTCGACCTTACCGCTGAGACCGGCCTGCATGAGGTCACCGACCTGGACAACGCCGGTCGGCTGGTCGGCTCGGTGATGCCGGACGGGATGAACGGTTACCCCGCGCTGTGGTATCGCGGCCGCACCACCGTGCTGTCCGACCAGTCCGGGACCGCGTCGGCGATCAACGACCGGGGCGAGATCACCGGCTACTTCTTCGTCGGGGTCGGCAACTCGTTCGTATGGCGCGGCGGCCAGGTCACCGAGATCCCGCTGCTGCCGGAGATGCCGGAGGCCTCGATGATGCAGGCTCAGGGCATCAATAACCGCGGGCAGGTGGTCGGCTTCGGCGGGTTCGACGGCTTCGTCTGGGACTCCGACACCGGGACGCTGTCCACGCTGCCCGGCCTCACCCGCCTCGGACCGGCCGCGTACGACATCAACGACCGCGGGCAGATTGTCGGGTCCGCCGGGACAAGCCCGGAGAACCTCGAACCGCACGCCGTTCTCCTGTCCCCACAACACCACTGACGAGCGACGCAGGGAGGACCTAACTGCGGGACGGGGCGGGCTCTGGTGCCCGCCCCGCCCGGGCCGCCCGAACTGACGCTGCGGTGAGACCGGGCCAAGGCCATCCGCTTCTGCCGCGGAGCGGCTCATCCGCTTCTGCCGCGGAGCGGCTCATCCGCGCGGCCTCCGGGGCGGCGCGGGACTCGACCCGTCCGGGCATCGGTGCTGGCCCCGCGGAGATGGTGGCGGTGACTGGCACGACCGTGTCGCTCATCCTCCGCTCTTCAGGACGGAGCGGAGGTCCTGGGAGTTGAGGTAGAACACGATCTCGAAGTCGCCGGTCATGCGCCGCAGGACGAACGACGAGGACAGCTGGAGGTCCGGGCCGGATCTCCGGCTGGCTCTCCATGTGGTCCGGACGAGAATGTAGTCCCCGTCGAGGGGTGTCTCGTCGGCCTGGTCGAGCCGGAGACCACTCACCCCGGCGGCCTCGAACATGGCCCGACGCTTGGGGAGCGCGTCGGCCAGCTGCGCTCGGTCGGTCGCTCTGGCGCCGGTGGGGTCGGCGGTGACGAAGGTCTGAGCGAATCGCATGCCGGGCCGCTCCAGGAACGCCCGCACCTCGGGACTAACAGGCATCGCCATCTCCTGGTATGTAACCTGCCTTAAGTAAGTAGACTACACGGATGCGCGCCTCCGATGTCCAGGCCTTTCGGCTCGCCGTCGGCCGCATCGGCCGCCGACTCCGCCAGCTGTACTTGACCAGCAGCTCCGAGCCGCCGCTGGCTCCGCTGGAGCTGTCCCTGCTCGTGCGGCTTCGGCAGGAGAAGTCCGCGTCGCCAGGGGAGGTCGCCCGGGCGGAGCGCGTCACTCCGCAGGCAGTCGCCATTGCGATCCGCGGCCTGATCGAGCGCGGCTTCGTCGTGCGGGTGCGCCAGGTCACCGACCGGCGCCGCGCCGTCGTGACGATCACACCTGCCGGCACGGCCTACCTCCGCTCGCGTGACGACGCGGTTGCCGAGCCGCTGGCGGCCGCGCTCCGGACCGCGCTGACGCCGGAGGAACGGGCCAACCTGCCCGCTGTCGTGGACCTCCTCGAACGCGTCGCCTCCGCGCTGTGACGAAGTCATGTGTGCCCGCCGCCGCAGACACCGTCAGACCCTGAGGGGGTTGTAGGCACTTCGGCGTGGGGATGTCGGCGCGCAGCGGAGTGTGCGATCCGCTCAGGACTGTCGCCCATGCCGATAGGCCTGTGAAGGCTCGAGAATCAGGCCCCGCCGCGATTCTGGTGGAGCGGCCCAGGATTTCCCGTGATCTTGTCTCTTGTAGGCATGGGTGATGGCCGGTGTCGCGAACCGCGGAGGGTCTGCGTGGCTGCCCCTCCTGCGGTCGGGCTCGTCGGTCAGGCTTCCGGGATCGGCCTGCCGAAGGTGGCCATAGTGATGTCGGCCGGCTCCGGGCCGCCGCGGGTTCCGGTGTCCAGGTCGTCGATCGCGGCAAGCTGCCGGCCGGTGAGCTGGAAGTCGAAGACGTGGAAGTTCTCAGCGATGCGCTGCGGCTTGGTCGACTTCGGGATGGCCGAGCGACCCTGTTGCAGGTGCCAGCGCAGCATGATTTGGGCCGGCGTCCTGCCGTGCGCCTGGGCGATCTCGCCGATGACCGGGTCCTGCAGGGTGCTGGTGTGCTGGCCGTCGCGGTAGAAGGTGATCCCGCCGATGGGCGACCACGCCTGGGTGAGGATGCCGTGTTCGGCGCCGAAGTCCTGCACGTCGCGCTGCTGGAAGTAGGGGTGCACCTCGATCTGGTTGACCGCCGGCACGACGGTCGCCTTGGCCAGGAGCGTGGTGAGGTGCTCGACCATGAAGTTGCTGACGCCGATCGCGCTGACCTTGCCGTCGGCCAGCAGCGTCTCCAGCGCCCGGTACGCCTCCAGGGTCCTGTCGAACTCCGACGGCAGCGCCTGGTGCAGGATCAGCAGGTCTATCCGGTCGACGCCGAGCTTGCCCGAGCTCTTCTCGAACCCGTGCAGCGTCTGGTCGTAGCCGTAGTCGCTGATCCAGATCTTCGTCTCCAGGAAGACGTCGGACCGGTCGATGCCCGACGTGGCCACGGCCTCGCCGACCTCCCGCTCGTTCCCGTACGCCGCGGCGGTGTCGATGTGCCGGTAGCCGGTCGCCAGCGCGGCCTCGACGGCGGCGCGGGTCTCCTCCGGCGGCGTCTGGAACACGCCCAGGCCGAGCGCGGGCATCTCCACGCCGTTGTTGAGAGTCACGTTGATCACGGCCGATTCCCTCTTTCGGTCGGCAGTCAGGAGTCGCTGAGGTCGGTGCTCAGGCTGGTTGCCTCCCAGTCGTCCAGCTCGGCGAGCTGGGCGTCGATGACGGCCCGGATGCCCCTCAGCGCGTCCGGGCCGAGCACGAGCAGCGCGGGCGGCTCGGCGGCCTCGACAGCGGTGATGATCGCCCGCGCGGCGCGGGCGGGATCGCCGGGCTGGGTGCCGTGGGCGGTGTCGACCTCCTTGCGGCGCTTGCCGGCGGTCTCCGCGTAATCGGCGATGACGGTTGCAGATTGCCGCAGCGACCGGCCGGCGAAGTCGGTACGGAACGCGCCCGGCTCGACCACCGTGACGCTGATTCCGAGCGGAGCGAGCTCCTTGCGCAGCGAGCCGGACATGCCTTCGAGGGCGGACTTGGCGGCGGCGTAGTAGCCCGAGCCGGCCGGGGTGATCCGCGCGCCGATGGAGGAGATGTTGACGATCGCGCCGTGCCGCCGGGCGCGCATCCCGGGCAGCACAGCCTTGATCAGCGCGACCGGGCCGAAGAAGTCGGTGGCGAAGAGGGTGGCGACGTCGGCCTCGTCGGCCTCCTCCACGGCGGCGCGGTAGCCGTACCCGGCGTTGTTGACGAGCACGTCGACCGCTCCGAAGCGCTCCTCACCGAGGCGGACCGCCTCGGTCACCTGGCCGTCATCCGTCACGTCGAGCGCCACCGCCAGCGCGGAGCCCGCGTGCGCGTCCACGAGATCCTCGACGGCGTCTGGGTTGCGCGCCGTGAGGACGGCGTTGTGGCCGGCCTCGAGCACGGACTCGGCCAGCGCCCGGCCGAGGCCGGACGAGCTGCCGGTGATCATCCAGGTAGACATGGGTGTCACAGCTCCTGTCCTGCGGGTCGAAGAAGGATCTCGTGGATCGCGAGGTCATCGCGACTCGCCGGGTGACCGGCCCGCGCCGCGAGGAGGTCGCGACGCGCACGGGCGTGAGCACCGACTTACCGCGCGAAGATGGAGCGCGGCACGGCAACGAGCTCGGTTTCGTCCAACCCTGAGGCCGGTGCGCACCGGGCCGGCTCCGACCATGACACCGCCTCACATCGACTGACCCCTGTCCGTACCCTCCGCTGACCGCGCGGACGCACGCTCTTGCGCCGGGTCGGGCGGGAGGATGCGCTGGTTGCCGATGAGCGTGTCTCCCGGCGGCCCAGTCGACGATCATGGCGGAGACCTAGCCCGGGAGATCCTCCGGCCGCTTGGCGGCGCGCGTTCCGTGCAACAGGCCGGTGGACTGGCCGACCTCGATCAGGTAGCCGTCCGGATCCCGCATGTAGCAGCGGATCTCTGCCTCGCGGTCGATCGGCGGCGTGACGAACTCCGCTCCCTTCGCCTTCCATTCTTCGTAGCAGGCCCAGATGTCGGCGACGCGCAGGTTCAGGAAGATCGACGTGGTGTTGCCGGGCTGGTAGTCGACCACGGAGATCTCCGGCTTGTCCGGGGTCGGCGGCCCGCCGGGATTCATGATGATCCACGAGTTGGACAGCCGGATGATGCACGGGTTCTCGTCCAAGACGACGGTGCCGCCGAGGACGCGCGAATAGAAGTCCCGGGATCTGGCGACCTTGCGGACGGTGATGAAGAGCGTCACCAGGAAGCCTTCGGTGGGCGCCGGGAAGTTGGCGAAGTCGATGCGGGGCGTGGGTTCGGTCATGACTGCTCCTCGTGTGGCATCGGCGTCCTCGTCCAGCAGCGGCCACAGTGTCCCTCCGTCCCGGGTGTGGCCCGCCCGGACCCGGTCTCAGCCAGTTCGTCGCTCCCGGTGGCCGACCAGAATCAGCCATTGATGACGTACGCGATGAGGCGTTGGCGTGCTAGTGCCGGACGCGGACGACGAGCTTGCCGGTGGCGCGGTCATGCTCCATGTCGTCGTGGGCCTGCCGCACTTGCTCCAGGCCGTCGTAGACGCGGTCCACGGGGAAGGCCAGCCGGCCGGCCGCGACCGCGTCGACGATGTCCTGGAAGGCGTCCCGAGGCAGGTCGGCGGCGTCCCCGGAGTAGCCCGCCAGGCGCACACCCTTCGGCAGGTACTCGTTCGGGGAGAAGTCGCGCACCGTCCACTGGTTGGAGAGGCTGCCGCTGAAACAGACCGTGCCGTGCACCCGCACCGCGCGCAGAGTGTCGGGCAGGGTCGGCGTGCCGACCAGATCAAGGCCGGCGTCGACGCCGTCCGGGTACAGCTCCCGCACGGCCGGCGCGACCTCACCGGTGTCGAGCAGAGCGTGGTCGACACCGTGCTCCGTCAGCGACGCGAGACGGTCGGGCCGCCGGGTGGTGGACAGTACGGTGGCGCCGCGCCACGCGGCCAGCGCGGCGGCGGCCAGCCCCACCGAGGAGGTGCCGCCGCGGATCAGCACGGACTGATCGGGTTGCAGATCCAGGCCGATGGTGAGCGAGCCGTAGGCGGTCTGCACCATCTCCGGCAGGGCGCCCAGCACCTCCCAGGGCAGGTCGGTGTCGACGGGGATGACCTGGGACAGCGGCACCGAGGCGTACTCGGCATAGCCGCCGTCATAGGTGCGGCCCATGTCCCCCATCATCGCGACGACCTTCTGCCCGGGCGCCAGGCCGCTGCCGGGCGGGGCCGCGTCCACGATGCCGGCGGCCTCGATACCCGGCACCCGGGGAAAGGTGACCCCCACGCCCAGCCCAAGCCGAAGCTTCAACTCCGAGCGGTTGAGGCCGAACGCCTCGACTCGGATCCGCACCCAGCCGTCCCGCTCCGGCGGCAACGGAAGCGTGATCAGCCGCAAGTTCTCCACCGGACCCGGGGCGGAAAGCGCAACGGCGCGCATGGTGCTCGGCGAGGACATCATCGGCCTGCCTTCATCCCCGGGAACAGAGTCGATCGGTGATGGTCAACATTTAGCCGCCGCAGCGCCATTCCCGCCCGCAGCGCCCGGCGCAAGCCCATCGCCCGACGGTCTACTGGAACGCACTCATCTGCCGCGGACTGCGCGCGACGCGTGACACCGACTGCCGGGGCGTGCGGTCCTGCCGCGGACGGCGACTGTTCGAGAAGCAGCCGGTCCGCGCAGCTGCGGAACGGCAGCGGCTAGGTTCGGGCAATGCCGCTGAGCGACTTCCCGGTACGACCGTCGATCGCCGTTTCTGACATTGGTCGTGCGATCAGCTTCTACGAGGACACACTCGGTCTGCCGGTGCTGCGATCCGGTCCCAGCGCGAAGATCGCCGACGGCAGCCGCGTCTATGGCTCCGGCGGTGGCGCGGCGCTGAGCGTGTACCAGTCCGTTACGGCGGGGACGTCGCGGGCGACGTTGGCGACCTGGTACGTCGATGACATCGATCGGGTCGTTGATGAGCTGGCGGCCCGCGGCGTCGAGTTCGTCCGTTACGACGAGGTCGAGCACGACGCCAAGGGAGTCACCGCACGCGCCGGCGGTGGACGCATAGCGTGGTTTCAGGACCCCGACGGCAACACCTTCGCCCTCGAAGCCGACACCTGAAGGGATGAGGGTCGCCGTTGTCCCAGCCGTTAAGCCTCCTGCTTGCGCGCGCGAACATCGGGCATAAGGGACGACTCAGGTGCCCCCGGTGGGAGTCGAACCCACACTCAGACCCTTTTAAGGGGCCGGCCTCTGCCGTTTGGGCTACGGGGGCCCAACCGTTCGCGAGAGTAGCGGGTGTCAGCGGTGGGTGACGACGAACTGTCGCAGATGTAGGTCGAGGAACGTGACCGGGCCGCGCGGGCCGGGCAGCCGGTCCACGTTGATCCCGGTCTCCGGTACGCCGAGCAGCTTGAACCCGTCCAGCAGCCGGGTGGTGACGTTCCAGAAGGCGCCGGTCCCCCCGTAGGTGTCCAGGAACTCGGTCGCGGCCGCGGGGTCCTCGGTCGCGATGCCGGCGGCGAGCCCCGAGGTCTCCGCGTCGGCGAGCCGGGCCGCCGCGGCCGGACCCTCGACCGGGGCGATCGTCACCGTCGCCTCGCGGCCGTCCTGCAGCGCCCACTCCAGCCCGAGCGGGTGGTCGTGCGGCGGCAGCGACGCGGCGATGCCCAGCCGGTCGAGCACCTCCCGTACGCCGGGCAGCAGGTCGTCCCAGCGGTCCCGGTGGATCAGCAGCAGGTTGAGCCGGTTGCAGACGCCGAGCCGGTCCAGGCTCTGCTCGATCAGGTCGAGCGCCTTGCCGGCGTCGGCGGCGCGGTCCAGGTAGAGGACCCCGCCGCCGTCGGCGTGGGCGAGCGTGCGGACGCCGTGCCGGGCCGCTTCCGCGGTGAGCTCGCGGGTGCTGTCCCCGCTGCCGCGCAGGATGACCAGCGGCACCAGGTCCGGCTGGGCCACCAGCGCGCGGGCGGTGTCCCGGCCGGGCAGCCGGACCAGCTGGATCGCCGCCGGGTCGAGCCCGGACGCCGCCAGCGCCGGCGCGATCACCTCGTCCAGCAGCGCGGCGGCCGAGCCGATCGCGGCCGAGCCGGTGCGAAGCACGCCGGCGTTGCGGGACTTCAGCAGCTGCGAGGCGATGTCGACGACCACGTTGGGCCTGGCCTCGAAGTTCGCGCCGATCACGCCGACCGGCTTGCGCCGCTCCTCGACCAGCGCGCCGGGCAGCTCGCGCACCACCCGGGACCATTGCGGGTGCGGCACCTCGGCAAGCACCCGCAGCTGGTGCGCCATGCCGTCGAGCCGGGCCGGGTCGAGCCGGAGCCGGTCGACCATCGCCGGCGGCAGGTCGGCGCCGTCGACGTCGGCCTTGTTCGCGGCGAGGACCGCGTCGGCCCGGTCGAGCAGCCGCTCGGCGATCGCGAGCAGGGCCGCGTCGACGGTGTCGGCGCCGGCGGCGGCGATGCTGCCGGCGGCGGCGTGCGCGGCCTCGGCGCACTCCCGGACGGCGTCGGCGACCTGCGTCATGCGCAGACCTTACGTCGCCGCACGGCGACCCGGCGCGCTGCCACCACTCACGGTGATCCCGCAGTTATGTTGCGGTTCGCCGGTCGCTCCGGGGAGGTGCGCATGCGCAGCAATGTCGTGCTCGCTGCCGCGCTCGCGCTCACCCTCGGCTTGGTGGTCTCGACCGGCCGGTCCGCGCCGAGCGCACCCGTGCAGTCCCACCGCGCCGTCCCGGTACCCGTCGTGCATCCGGCCGCGCTCCGGGCCGGGCAGAAGCCGCCGCAGTTCGTCATCGTGTCCTTCGACGGTGCGGGCGACCACCAGAAGTGGGCGTTCTGGCGGGACGTCGCGCGCCGCTCGGGGATGCGCTTCACCGGGTTCCTGTCCGGCGTCTACCTGCTCGACCGGGCCCACCGCACCGACTACACCGGTCCGGGCCATGCCCCGGGCGCCAGCTCGCTCGGCGGCTGGAACACTCCCGCCGAGGTCCGCACGCTGATCAAGGACCTCGACGCCGCGTACGCCGCCGGGATGGAGATCGGCACCCACTACAACGGACACTTCTGCGCCGGCGCCGAGCCGTCGGCGAACGCCTGGACCACCGCGGACTGGTCGGCCGAGCTCGCCGAGTTCTTCCGGTTCTGGCGGTCGCACCGCGATCTGACCGTGCCGGCATCGTCTGTCCGAGGTGGACGGACGCCATGCCTGGAGGGCCGGCCAGAGCAGCTGCGGCCGGCACTCAAGGCGGCCGGGTTCAGCTACGACAGCAGCGGCGGGTCGAACGGGATCGCCTGGCCGCGCAAGGACCGGTGGGGACTGTGGGAGTTCCCGTTGGCGTACGTGCCGCTGGACGGTGGCGGGGCCAGGCCAGGGGTGCTGTCGATGGACTACAACTTCTGGGTCAAGCAGACCGGCAACCCACCGTCCACACGCGACACCCGGGCGAGCGCGGACCAGGTGTTGCGCACGTACCGGGCGATGTACCGGGCCGCCTACGGCGGCAACCGGGCGCCGCTCGTGCTCGGCAACCACTTCAACTCCTGGAACGGCAACGCGTACACCGACGCGCTTGCCCGGTTCGTCGAGGAGACCTGCCGCAAGCCGGACACGCTGTGCGTGCCGTACCGGGACGTGATCGCCTGGATGGAGGCGCAGAGCCCGCGAACGCTGGCCGCGCTGCAGGCCCGGCCGCCCGTCTACACCGTCGGCTAACCGGCTTCGCGACCGGCACCGGGCAGGGCGTCCGGGTGCGGTAGCGCCGCCAGCTCGAACTCCCGGCGCGGCTGCTGGAGCTGGCCCAGCGAGACCACCTCGCGCGGGAAGAAGATCGCCAGCGTCCAGTCGGCCAGCACCCGCACCTTGCGGTTGACCGTCGGCATCCGGGACACGTGGTAGGTCCGGTGCATGAACCAGGCCGGCCAGCCGCGCAGCTTGATCCCGTACACCTCGGCGACGCCGCGGTAGAGGCCGAGGCTCGCGACCGAGCCGACGTACTTGTGCCGGTAGTCGGTCAGCTGCCGCCGGCGCAGCGCCGCGACGATGTTGGCCGCGAGCGTCTTGGTCTGGCGCACCGCGTGCTGGGCCGACGGGCCAGTGAACGAGCCGGGATCGGTGAGGTCGGGTACGGCGGCGCAGTCACCGGCGCCCCAGGCGTCCTCGACCCCCTCCACCCGGAGGTCGGCCGTGCAGCGCAGCCGGCCCTTCTCGTCCAGCGGCAGGTCGGTGCGGGTCAGCATCGGGTTGGCCTTGACGCCGGCGGTCCACACGATCGTCTCGGCGTCGAACTCGTCCCCGTCGGTGAGCACCACGTGCCCGCCGGTGAGCGAGTCGACCCTGGTGCTGAGCCGGATGTCCATGTTCCGCTTGAGCAGCTGCTTCACCGTGTATTCGGCCATCGGCACGCTGACCTCGGGCAGGATCCGCCCGGTCGCCTCGATGAGCACCCAGCGCATGTCGTCCGGGTCGACGTTGTCGTAGTAGCGGGTCGCGTACCGGGCCATGTCCTCGAGCTCGGCGAACGCCTCGATCCCGGCGTAGCCGCCGCCGATGAACACGAACGTCAGCGCCCGCCGGCGGTGCTCGGCGTCCGTCACCGAGGCCGCGTAGTCCAGCCGGGACAGCACGTGGTTGCGCAGGTAGATGGCCTCGCCGACGGTCTTGAACCCGATGCCCTGCTCGGCCAGGCCGGGAATCGGCAGCGTCCGTACCACCGAGCCGGGCGCGACCACGATCACGTCGTACCGGACCGGGTACGCCGGTCCCTCGACCGGCAGCACGGTCGCGGTCCTGCTGGCGTGGTCGATGCCGGTGACCAGGCCGGTCAGCACCCTGCACTGCTTGAGCACCTTGCGCAGCGGCACCACCACGTGCCGCGGCTCCAGCGACCCGGCCGCCGTCTCCGGCAGGAACGGCTGGTAGGTCATGTAGTTCTGCGGGTCGACGATGGTGATCCGGGCCTCGTTCCGGCGCAGCTTCTTCTGCAGCCGCAGCGCGGTGTACATCCCGACGTACCCGCCGCCCACGATGAGAATGTGCGGCCTTTCCGGCATGGGCGGAGCCTACCCAGCAACCCGCCGGCCTATCGGGCCTCGGGTTCCCGTGGTGCGGACCGGCTCAGCAGCACCGGCACGACGACCGCGATCACCACGGCGACGACGCCGATCAACTCCAGCGAGGACGAGCCGGCCGGGCGGGCCAGCAGCAGGGCGACCGCGCCCACCACGGCGGAGGCAGCCAGCACGAGTGCGCCGTGCCCGATGAACCGGACCACGATCGCCGGGTCCACCCGCCCGGTCGACGGCAGCGCCGCGGCGAGCCCGGCCGCCTGGTGGTGCACGGCCAGCGCGAGCGCGATCAGCACGGTGCCGGTGGCCGGTGCCGGATCGGCGCCGTACCGGGCCAGCCAGGCTCCGGCCGCACCGCCGATCACCACCGCCGGACCGAACCCGCCGGGCTGGATCAGCGCCGCGAGCAGACCGAGCCCGCCGACGACGAGGCCGACCACCGGGAACCCGCCGACCCAGCCGGCGCCGACCAGCGCTCCGCCGCCCGCCACCAGCATTACCGCCCGGAGGGCGAGCGCCGTCCGGGACCAGCGCGCCAGCCCGGTCATCGCGTCGCCCGGGCGGCACGGGCGGTCCGGGTCACGTCCCGCAGCACCTGGTCGAGCGAGCCGGCGCCACCCCAGGTCACGACCGGTACGCCCAGCTCGGCCAGCCGGTCCAGGTCGGCCGACCGGCGCAGCCGCCAGATCCGGAACGCCAGGTCGGACCAGTCGCTGTGCCGGTCGGGGTGCAGGTCGGCCGGCAGCGTGTCGACCGCGACCACCGACCGCCCGGACCGCGCCAACGCCGCCACCGCGGCCAGCGCGGCCGGGTGGGTCAGCGGGCTGAGCAGCACGACCAGCGCATGCGCCGCGCTGAGCGCGGCCGCCTCGGCCGTCGCCGGGTCGGGGCGCCGATCCCGGTGCGGACGCGCGTCCATCAGCACGTCGAGCAGCCGGACGAGGTGGCTGCGCCCGTTGCGGGGCGGCACCCGGCGCTGCGGGTTGCCGAGATCGATCAGGCCGACCCGGTCGCCGGCCCGCAGGTAGTGCTCGGCGATCGCGGCCGCCGCCCGTACGCCCACGTCCAGGCACGACTCCGGAGCCCGGCCGAGGTCCTGGGTGCTGTCGAGCATGAGCAGGACCTCGGTGTCGCGGTCCGAGTACGTCGCGGTGACGTGCAGCTCGCCGGTCCGGCCGGTGACCCGCCAGTTGATCCGGCGCAGCCGGTCGCCGGGGACGAACGGCCGCACCCCGGCCAGGTCGCCGCCCTCCCCCGGCCGGCGGGACACGTGCGCGCCGACCAGCCCCTCGGCCCGGGGCACGGTGTCGGCGGCGTCGAAGCCCTCGCGCAGCGGCCAGGTTGCCGTCGTCGCGGTCTCGGTCCGTACCGGGGGCCAGCTGAGCAGCCCGAAGGCGGCGGTGGCCCGGACCCAGGCCGGACCGACCTGCTGCCGTCCCCACCGGACGGTCCGCACCCGGAACCCGACGTCGACCGACCCGGGCGGGACCCGTACGGCCGCGGTCGCCGTCGACGCGACCAGGTCCGGCGGCAGCTCCACCTGCACTGCGGCGATGTCCACCCCGTCCGGCGCGGTCACGCTCGCGACGACCGTGGCCCGGCCACCTTCGAGCATCGTGTCCCGCGGCACCCGCAGCCGGATCGACGGTCCCGCGGCCGGGCGGCCGGCCAGCCCGAACACCGCGCCGAGCACGAGCGGCGCGGCCAGCACCACCAGGTCGGCCCGGCGCAGCAGCACCGCGAGCAGCAGCAGGACCGGGCTGAGCACGACTGCCCGGGCCAGTGCCGCGGTGGGCCGCCACGCCGGCGCCGGGGTCAGCCGGCGCGGCTCCCCGGCCCGCCCGCGCCGCTGCCCCGCGCCGGCGGCAGATCGCCGGCGCCGGCGTGGCTCACCGGACTCAGCCACGGCTCAGCCCGCCGGAACCGCGCTGCGTACCGCCGTCGGCGGTGCCGGCACCTCCCCGAGCACGTCCTTGACCACGTCCTGCGGCGACACCCGGCGCAGCCACATCTCCGGCTTGAGCGTGATCCGGTGGGTCAGCACCGCGAGCGCGACCGCCTTGACGTCCTCCGGGGTCACGTAGTCACGCCGGCGCAGCACGGCCAGCGCCCGGCCGACGAGCAGCAGCGCCAGCGCCCCGCGCGGGGAGGCGCCGACCAGCACCTGCGGCCGGGTCCGGGTGGCCGCGGCCAGGTCGACGCAGTAGGCGGCCACGGTGTCCTCGACCTCGACCTGCTCGACCGTCCGCTGCGCCCGCAGCAAACCCTCGGCGTCGAGCACCGGATCCAGCTCGGTCGCTTCCCGCTGCCGGGCCAGCCGCCGGCGCAGCACGTCCAGCTCCTCGGCTCGCTCGGGATAGCCGAAACCGATCCGCATCAGGAAACGGTCGAGCTGTGCCTCGGGCAGCGGGTACGTGCCCTCGTACTCGATCGGGTTCGCGGTGGCGATCACGTGGAACGGCTCCGGCAGCGCGAACGTGGTGCCTTCGACGGTGACCTGCCGCTCCTGCATCGCCTCCAGCAGCGCCGACTGGGTCTTCGGCGGCGTGCGGTTGATCTCGTCGGCCAGCAGCAGCCCGCAGAACAGCGGGCCGGCCCGGAACGAGAACTCGGCCGTGCGCTGGTCGTACACGAACGAGCCGGTCACGTCGCTGGGCAGCAGGTCGGGGGTGAACTGCAGGCGGCGGAAGTCCAGACCGAGCGTCTGCGCGAGCGAGCGGGCGGCCAGCGTCTTGCCCAGGCCGGGGTAGTCCTCGAGCAGCACGTGACCGCCGGCGAGGATGCCCGCCAGCACGAGCGTGAGCGGGTGCCGCTTGCCGACCACGACCTGCTCGACCGAGTCGAGCACCGCCTCGCCGGCCGCCCAGACGTCAGCCAGCGGCAGCGGGGTCAGATCCGTTCCAGCGCGTCCACCAGCCTGGCCAGCTCGGCCCGGTTCGGGCTGCGCGTCGGTGTACGGGTGATCAACTGCCACAGTGGCTCTCCCAGGATGCTGCGGGCGAGATCGGGCTCGGTGTCCAGGTCGATCCCCCGCCGGGTGCGGAGCAGGTCCGCGGCGAGGGTGACCAGCTCGGGCCGGACGCGACTGCGGAACCGGTCCGGGTCGGTCGCGCCCCAGGACAGCCGGCTCTCCAGCGAGGTGAGCGGGAGCAGGCCCTCCTCCCGGGGCTCGTACGGGGCGGGCGTCAGCAGCGGCTCCGGCGGCGGGACGACCCGCGCCGCCAGCCGCCAGGACAGCCCGACCGCCAGCCCGACGACGACGCAGAGCGCCGGCGCGGCCCGGAAGTTCGCGGCGAACGCGATCGCCCACAGGGCGCCACCCGCGAGAGCCGCGGCGAGCAGGACGAGGACGGGCTCCTTCGGACTCATCGCGAGCCCACCGGGCTGGAGACGATCTGGGCCCGCAGCTGTTCCAGCGCGGCGCGGGCCTCGGCGCGGGCGGACTCGGGCAGTTCGTGCCGGGAGTAGCGGGCCTCCCGGTAGAGGTCGGCCAGCCGCAGCAGCGGTCCGGACGACACCGGGTGCCGGTCGATCAGCCGCCCGACCAGCTCGGATGTGGTTTCCGGGGCGGAACGATGGGTGCCGGCGTCGGCAGCAGCCCGTTCGAGCTGCACCCAGCAGGCCACCACGCCCTCACCAGGGCCGCCCTGGTCGAGCTCACGCAGCCCCTCGGCGACCGCGTCCACCAGCGGCGGCGGAGCCACCTCGTCATCGACCTCGGCCGGTTCGGCCGATCTCGGCTCGCGCCGTCCGAACCAGAGCCCGACGTCGGGGACGTAGAGCATCGCGGGGGCGAACAGGAGGGCGATCACCACCGGGGCGATGGCCACGATCGCACCGAACCAGACCAGCCAGTTGGGTTGGCGCTGCGACCCCGGCTGGGACTGGCCGGCCGAGCCCGTCCCGGACGTCGAGGTCGGGCTGGCGGTGGGCTCGGTGATCGCGCCGGTCGGGCCGGCGGCGACCTGCTTCGGGGCAAGCAGCGGGGCGCGGTCGCTGCGGGCGGCGAGCGCGATCAGCATCAGCGCGCTCACGACGACGACCGCGACCGTGATCAGTCGCGCCGTGTTCTGTGCACCCCGCACCGAATCAGCCTCCCACACCACCTCCACTCGATTCGGCACCCGATTCCGTCACGATTCGGGCGCGGGTGAACACCGCGTCGAGCATGGGCTCGGTCAGCTTGCCGGTGAAGGTGTTCTGCTGCGACACGTGGTAGCAGCCGAGCACCGTCAGGCCGTTGACCTGCACCTCCACACCGTGGCCGAACGCGGGCCGCGGCCTCGGCACGCGCGCCACGCCGGCCTCCTCCAGCGCCGGCCACAGTGCCTGCCATCCGAACGCGCCGAGCACGACGATCGCGCGGAGGGTGGGCCGGAGCAGGTGCAACTCGCGTACCAGCCAGGGCCGGCAGGTGTCCCGCTCCACCGGCGTCGGCTTGTTGGCCGGTGGAGCGCAGCGCACCGAGGCGACCACCCGCACTCCGTAGAGCTCCAGCCCATCGGCGGCGTGCACCGAGGTCGGCTGGTTGGCGAGGCCGGCCCGGAACATCGCGGCGTAGAGCCAGTCGCCGCTGCGGTCGCCGGTGAACACGCGTCCGGTGCGGTTGGCGCCGTGCGCGGCCGGCGCCAACCCGACCACGGCGATCCGGGCGTCCGCGGGCCCGAAGCCGGGCGCCGGGCGGCCCCAGTACGGCTCGGCGGCGAAGGCGGCGCGGCGGGTGAGCGCGACCTCCTCCCGCCAGGCGACCAGCCGCGGGCAGGCCCGGCAGACGGACACCCGCGCGTCCAGCTCCGGCATGGTCTCCACCTGTGCGAGCTCGCGCACGGCCGCGGCTCCGGCCGCGACCGGCGTGGTCTCGTCGGCCGGATCGCCCGGCCATCCCGACCCCGGCAGCGCGCTGCTGCGCCGATCATCACCGTCCGCGGCGGCCTCGGTCGCGCGGCGGATGACCATGGCGGCACCGTACGCCGGGCGTTCCTGCGCCCTGAGCGGAACCCGTACGTCACGCGGACGACCCGCTGGCAGCCTGCGGGGCATGGAGTTCTCCGGCGCGGTGGCCGCCGCGTACGCCGAGCACCGGCGGGGGTACCCGCTGCCGGTCGTCGACCTGCTCGTCGACGCGCTCGGCCTGCCCCGGGACGCGTCCGTGCTCGACCTGGGCTGCGGCACCGGTCAGCTGACCGTGCCGCTGGCCGGCCGGTACGAGCGGGTGATCGGTGCCGACCCGTCGCCGGACATGCTGGCGCTGGCCCGGTCCCGCTCCGCGTGCGCGCCGGTGGCCTGGCTGCTGGCGGACGACCGCGACGTGACACGGCTCCCGATGCTGGCCGGCCTCGACGCGGTGACGATCGCGCAGGCGATCCATCTCCTCGACCGCGTGCCCCTGTTCGAGTCCCTCGCGGCTCGGATGACCCCTCGCGCACGGGTCGCCATCATCGCGAACGGATGCCCGCTCTGGCTCCGCGATCTACCGTGGTCCCGGGTGCTCAACGCGTACCTCGGGAGCTGGTTCGGCACCGCGCCCGCGTCGGCCTGCGGCACTGACGCCGAGAGCCGCGGGCGCTACCAGACCGAGCTGGCAGCCGCCGGGTTCCGTACCGCGACCGAGGTCAGCTTCGACTACCGGGAGACCCACACGGTCGCCGGCATAGTGGGCAACGTGCGCTCCGCCCTCTCCCCCGCCTCCGTGCCCACCGACCCGGCGTTCGAGGCCGGCCTGCGGGAGGCGATCGGACCCGGCCCGTTCGAGGAGGACGTCCGGGTCGCGATCCTGGTGGCCGGCCGGTGACCGCACCGGTGCAGGCGCTGGTCGTCGTCGACATGCAGCGCGGGCTGCTGGCCGGGCCGCACGCCGTTGTCGGCGCAGCGGCGCTGACCGCGCGGGTCGAGGAGCTGATCGGCCGGGCCACCGCCGCCGGCGTGCTGGTCGTGCAGCTGCAGCACGACGGCGCGGCCGGGCAGGTCGACGAGCCCGGCCGGGCCGGCTGGGAGCTGGCGCTGGCCGGCGGCACGGTGGTCCGCAAGTCCACCCGACCTGGACGACATCCTGGCCGCGGTGGTGGCCCGGGTCGCCGAGCACGCGCTGGGCGACCAGCCCGAGCGGGTCGCCTCGACCACGGACGTGATCTTCGGTCACTGACCGACGCGTCCGGCTTGCCTCTCTTCTCGAACTGATCGACGATCACCGAAGGTGTTACTCGTGATCGCGCCGGGTACTCGCCGGAAGCACACAGCGTTGGAGGAGGACGACCAGTGGCTGGAGCGGCGGGCAGGATCGGGTGGAAGGTGGTCGCGGCGGCGTTCGCGGTGCCGACCGGCATTGCGGTTCGCAAGGCGATCGAGAGTGGCTGGCGGAAGACCAAGCACGACGATCCGCCGATGAACCCGGCAGCGCCCGGGACGAAGTGGTCCGAGGCGTTGATATGGGCGGCCGTGTCCGGTATCGCCGTGGCGTCGGCGCGGCTGCTGGCGACCCGGGGCGCCGCGGCGACGTGGAAATCGCTCACCGGCAAGCTGCCGCCCGGTGTCGAGGATGCCACCGGGCCCTGACCCCGGGGCCCGCGCCGCACCTTCAGTGTGGTTCGGCGACAGACCAGGCGATGCCGTCGAGGATGTCCTTCTCGCTGACGACGACCCCTCCGGTGCCGACCTCGTCGGTGAGCACGCGGAGGATCAACGCTCCGGCCGCGATGACGTCGATCCGGCCCGGCTGGATCACCGCCTTCGCCGCCCGGTCGGCCCGCGTGCTGTGTAGCAGCCAGTCGGCGGTCTCGCGCACCGCCGCGGCCGGGATGTGGCTGTGGTGGGTGCGGGCCGGGTCGTACCGGGCTAGTCCCTGCGCGAGCGCCGACACGGTGGTCACCGTGCCGGAGACGCCGATGAACGTCCGGGCCCGCTCGATCGGCACGTCCCGCCGGGCGACGGTCAGCGCGTCGCGCAGGTCCCGCTCGGCGGCCGCGACCTGGTCGGCCGTGGGCGGGTCGTCGTGCAGGTGCCGCTCGGTCAACCGCACCGACCCGATGTCCATGCTGCACGCGGCCTCGACGCTGCCGTCGCCGAGCACCAGCTCCGTCGAGCCGCCGCCGATGTCGGCGACGAGCCGCGGCGTCGCGGTGTCCGTCAGCTCCCGGACCGCACCGACGAAGGACAGCTCGGCCTCCTCGCGGCCGGAGATCACCTCGGGCTCGGTTCCCAGCGTTCGCAGCACCATCGCCCGGAAGTCGTCCCGGTTGGCGGCGTCCCGGGTGGCGCTGGTCGCGACCATCCGCACCTTCTCGACCTGCTCCCGCTCGCAGTCGGCAACGTAGGAGGCGAGCGCGACTCTGGTGCGCTCGATCGCCTCGGGCGCGAGCCGGCCGGTGCGGTCGACGTCCTGACCGAGCCGGACCAGCTCGGTGCGCCGCAGCCGGTCGGTCAGGGTGCGCGCGGTGGCGTCGTACTCGGCGACGAGCAGCCGGATCGAGTTGGTGCCGCAGTCGATCGCGGCGATGCGGGTCATTCCGACTCCTCGACCGACACGCAGGGCCCCGCCACCCACCACTCCCCGATCGCCGCGCGGACCTCGTCGCCGAGCGGGTTGACCCCGGGCCCGGCGGCGAGGGAGTGGGCGAGCAGCGCGTGCAGGCACTTGACCCTGGTCGGCATCCCGCCGGCGCTGATGCCGTCGGTCTCCGGCACGTCACCCAGCTCGGCTCGGCGAGCCAGATAGGCGTCGTGCGCGGCGCGGTAGCGGGCTGCCAGCTCGGGATCGACGCGCAGCCGGTCGGCCATCTCCCGCATGAGCCCGGCCGCCTCGAGCCGGCCGACTGCCGAGCTCGCCCGCGGGCAGGTCAGGTAGTAGAGCGTGGGGAACGGGGTCCCGTCGGCCAGCCGCGGCGAGGTCTCCACCACGGCCGGCAGGCCGCACGGGCACCGGTGCGCGATGGCTCGCATCGCCCGCGGCACCCGGCCGAGTTGCGCCGCGACCGCACGCAGATCCCGCGCCCCGATTTCCCCGCCGGCGCCGTCGGCCGGGCGACGCGCGTCATCCGCCGACCCGTCGCCGCTGCGACCGCCGGCCGGTCCGGCTTGGCCGCCGCTCACGGTCCGGAGCCGTCGGCGGCGCGAACGGTCTTCCAGAGCCGGCCGTACCAGGACCCGCCCTGGCTGACCGTCGGCAGCGCCGGCTCCGCGCTGCTCTCGGTGCCGCCACCCGATCGCGGCACCACGACGTACACCGTCTCGCCGGGCAGCACGTAGTGCAGCCGGGCGCGCGCCTGCGCCCGTACGTAGGCCGGATCGTCGAGCTGCCGCTTCCGCTCCTCCAGCGCGGACACCCTTGCCTGCGCCTGCGCCTGCTCGGCGCGCAGCCGGCCGATCTCGCCGCGCTGGGCGAGGAACTCCTTGGCCGGGTAGGCCAGGCTCAGCACCAGCGCGCACACCACCAGTCCGAGTACCGCGGCCCGACCGGTCAGGCCGCCCGGGGCCCGCCTCTGCTGCACTGGTCCGGCCGACCCCGTACCGCTGTCCGAAGTGGACAGTGCCGTCCGGCGCCGGGCCGGACGCGTCGAGCCGCGCCGGCCGACCGGCGCCGAGCGGCCGCGGCGGGCGCTGGGACCGCTCCGCGCGGACCCGCCGGACCGACCGGCCGCTCGACGGGACATCAGCCCAGGCTCTCCGCGCTGAACCGGGGGAAGGCGCCGGCCCCTGCGTACCGTGCGGCGTCGTCCAGCTCCTCCTCGATCCGCAGGAGCTGGTTGTATTTGGCCACGCGGTCGGACCGGGCCGGCGCCCCCGTCTTGATCTGCCCGCAGTCCGTCGCGACCGCGAGATCGGCGATCGTGGTGTCCTCGGTCTCGCCGGAGCGGTGGCTCATCATGCAGCGGTAGCCGGAGCGGTGGGCCAGTGCGACGGCGTCGAGGGTCTCCGACAGCGTGCCGATCTGGTTGACCTTCACCAGCAGCGCGTTGGCGCACTGCTCGCGGATCCCACGGGCCAGCCGCTCAGGGTTGGTGACGAACAGGTCGTCGCCGACGATCTGGATCCGCGCACCGAGCACGGCGGTGATCCGGGCCCAGCCGTCCCAGTCCTCCTCGTCGAGCGGGTCCTCGATCGAGACGATCGGGTAGCTCCCGACGAGCTCCTCGTAGTACGCGATCAGGTCGTCGGCACTGCGCGTCTTGCCCTCGAACGCGTAGCCGTCGGAGCCGTAGAACTCGCTCGCCGCCACGTCGAGCGCGAGCGCGACGTCCCGACCGACCGTGAGGCCGGTCTTTCGGATGCCCTCGATGATGAGGTCGAGCGCGTCGCGGTTGGTCGGCAGATCGGGCGCGAAGCCGCCCTCGTCGCCCAGACCGGTGGACAGGCCTTTGGCCTTCAACACCGACTTGAGTGCGTGGTAGGTCTCGGCACCCCAGCGCAACGCCTCACTGAACGTCGGCGCGCCGATCGGCGCGATCATGAACTCCTGGACGTCGACGTTGCTGTCGGCGTGGGCTCCGCCGTTGAGGATGTTCATCATCGGGACCGGCAGCGTGTGCGCGGTGGGTCCGCCGACGTACCGGAACAGTGGCAGGCCGACCGACTCCGCGGCCGCCCGCGCGACCGCGAGCGAGACACCGAGCACCGCGTTGGCGCCGAAGCGGGACTTGTCCGGGCTGCCGTCGAGGTCGATCAGCTCCTGATCGATCAGTCGCTGCTCGGTCGCCTCGTAACCGACCAGGCCGGGCGCGATGTCGTCGAGAACGGCCGTGACTGCCTTCTGCACGCCCTTGCCGCCGTAACGGTCGCCGCCGTCACGCAACTCGACGGCCTCGAACCGGCCGGTCGACGCACCGCTCGGGATGGCCGCCCTACCGATGGTGTCGTCGTCGAGAGCAACCTCGACCTCCACGGTGGGGTTGCCGCGCGAGTCGAGGATCTCGCGCGCACCGACGGCCTCGATGGTGGCCACGGAAGCACTCCTTAGTCAGTGGAACGAACGGGTCAGAGCCTAGTCGGCGTCAACCCCCGATCCAGGGACGCGGCCAATCTGTGGATGAGCGCGCCGCCTGTGGACAGCCGTTTGCGGCGGCCTTTCCGGCGCTGCATAGTCCCGCTCGTGACAGCCCTCTGGCGCCGGCGGCCCGTCCGGCACGTGGCCTTCGGCCTCATCCCGTTGCTCGTGGTGGGGCCCATCGTGATCATCCTGCTCGCCGTCCGGCTCGCGGATGAGTCGGCACCGGTCCGTGCCGCCACCGCCAAGGCGACCGCCACCGTGCAGCGCAGCGGCCTCGGCGACGATCGCCGCGGGATCGAGCTGACCTGGACCGACTCAGGCGGCACGCCGCACACCTCGACCGTGCAGAGCGCGCGCCCTTCCAACATCGCGCCCGGATCGCAGGTCGTCGTGCGCTACCAGCCCAACGACCCCGGCACGATCTTCGTCAACGGCGACGAGGTGACAAGGAGACTGACCGACCTGACCTTCGGCATCGTGCTGTCCGTCCTGCTCGTCCTCGGCGTGCTGGCAGTCAGCGCTGCCCATGTGGCCAGGCGGCGGATCGCGGAGCGGCGACCGGCCACCTCGATGCCGGTGTCGTACACGCGGTCCCGCTTCGGCATCATCCGCCGGGCCTGGCTGCAGGTCGAGGACGCCGGCCGGACCTGGTGGGTCTCGGTGCACTGGGATCCGGTGCTGGAGACGCTCGCGCCGGGCGAGAAGGCGCTGGTGCACGGCAACCCGGCGCGCGATCGGGTCGTGACGTTCGACATCGACGGCACGCACGTCTGGCAGGCCGGCAGGCGCCGGTCGCGGCCGCCACGAGGCGAGGTCGACCGTGAAGGCGTCGACCCGGAGAGCACCGATCGCGTCGTCGGCACGGACATCCCGCTGACCAGACAGTTCCGGGTCGACGCCGGCGTGCTCGCGGCGGCACCGATCCTCGGCCTGCTCTGGGCGTACGTCGACGACGGCGGGAAGGCCAGCTTCCTGCTCGCCACCGTGCTGGCCGGGGCGGCGCTGTTCTGGGTGCCGACCGTGCGTGGCTCGGACCCGACATGATCCCCCGCTCAGCCGCCGGCGGAGCTGCCCTCGGCGGTACGGACGGCGTCCCGATAGGCCCGCGCGGTGGCCCGCAACGCCGACTCGGGATCCTCCCCGGCCGCCACGGCTTCACCCACCAGCGCGAACAGACGCGCGCCGAGATCGTCGCCGCCCGGCGGGGTGGCCTCCACGCCGGCCTTCTGCGCTCGCCGCTGCAGCGTGGCCGCGAGTGCCAGCGCAGGCTGACCGAGCGGCACCCCGTCGGTGAGCGACTCGCGCCGCTTCTCCGCCGCCTTGATCGTCTCCCAGTTCGCCGCCACATCGGCGGCGCCGGCGACCTCGCGCCCGGCGAACACGTGCGGGTGCCGGCGGATCAGCTTGGTCACGAGGTCGGCGGCGACGTCGTCGATCGAGAAGCGCTCCGCCTCCGGCCGCTCCTCGGCCAGGCGGGAGTGGAACGCGACCTGCAGGAGCACGTCCCCCAGCTCCTCGCGCAGGTGCGCCAGGTCGTCCAGCTCGATCGCCTCGAGCAGCTCGTACGACTCCTCCAGCAGGTACGGGGCGAGCGACTGGTGCGTCTGCTCGGCGTCCCACGGGCAGCCGCCCGGCGAACGGAGCCGGTCCATCACCGCGACCACGTCCAGCAGCCGACCGCCGGGCGGATCCCACGAGCCGGTCACGGTCTCCAACTCGGCGTCGGGGTCGGCAGCGACCAGCTCGGCCAGCACCGCGACGAACGCGGCATCGCCGTCCGGGCCGGCCAGCCACACGACGGTGTGCCCGGCGCGGGCCAGCTGGCGGAACGCGGCCGCGTCCGCCGGCGCCTCCTGCACGTCGACGCCGGCCGCCCGCACGGCCTGAGCCTGGGAGTCGGTCACGTCGAGCGTGTACACCGACCCGGACCGAAGCGCCTCCCAGGCCGGCCAGGACAGCAGCCCGGCGGGCAGGCGCGGCGAGGACGTGACGATGAGCAGCCGATCCACGGCGACCACGGTACGGCCCGGATCACCGGCCGCCGGTCGGGGCCGGCCGGGTCAGCCGCTCGGCGTCGGCGACGGCTGCGTGCCGCCCCCGCCGCTCGTCCCGCCGTCGGGAAGCGTGCCGCCGGAGGGCGACGGCGAGGGTGTCGGCTTGATGACCGGGTTGACGAAGTCGGTGATCTGCAGCTGGTTCTGCTGCCACGCGCCGTAGCGCGGGTTCACTTCCACGCCGAGACTGCTGGCGACGCCGGTCAGATACTTCTTGCCGGCGGTTGTCGCCTGCTGCAGAGCCTGCGCCTCCAGCTGCGGCCGCGCCTGTTCCAACGTGGGCGTCTCGACGCCGCCGGTGCGGATCACGAGGTAGGTCTTGGCGCCGCCGTTGTCGACCACGTACGGGAAGATCTCGCCCTTCGGCGTCTTCTGCAGCGTGGCGACCAGGTCGGCGGGCAGCTGGTTCAGTGGGATCTTCTGGGGTTGGGCAGCCTGCTGCGCGGCGGACCCGCCGACCTGAGCCGCTACCGCGTCGAACTGCGACGGATCGCTCTTGAGCCGCGCCGCCGTCTGCTCGGCGACCGCCTGGCTGGGCGCCTGGATGGCGCTGAGCGTGGCCGAGCTCGCCGTAGCGAGATACTGCTGATAGAGCCCTTGCAGTTGGGCGTCGGTCGGACGCTTGACATTGCCCTGGGCGTAGCCGATCTCGGACTCGATCACCTCGTTCCGCACGAACTGCCGGTAGAGCGCCGGGGACATCGCCAGCCGGGAGGTGAGCTGCGAGGCAAAGGCGTCCGGACCGCCGGACTGGTCCTGGATGAACTTGTACCTGCTGTCGACGGCGTTCTCGTCGACCGTGACGCCGAGCTTGCGAGCGCCCGCCTCGGCGAGCAGCCGCTCGACTTCGCCGCCGAGCACGGTCCGCCGGTAGGCACCGAGGTCGCCCTTGTAGTTGCTGTTGGGCAGCGCCGCGCGCGCGCCGGGCGCGGACAGCGACTGGTCGACGAGATTCTGCAGGTCGCTGTCGGTGATCCGCTGATCGCCGACGACCGCCGCGGTGCCCGGTCGGGAGTCGCCGCACGCGGACAGCAGCAGCGCCGCGGTGGCCGACAGCGCCGCCGCGGCAACGAGCCGGCGGCGGCGACGGGACCGGGCGGCGATCGGCGTCCCCGCCGGCGGGGCACCGGCGGGCAGGCTGGCGGCGGAGACGCGCGCGGACGGGCGCGCGACGGCGGCGTCGTTCACCGGCACAGGCTCTCACGCGCTCCTGTGGACGACGGCGACGGGTCAGACACCGGCGGCCACCGCCGGCTGCGGCTCGCCGAGCACGTCGGAGAGCACCGTCCGAGCCCAGTCCAGCAGCGGCACGTCCCGCAGCGGCTGCCCGGGCTTGCCCGGCCGGGGCACCGAGATCGTTCCGATCGAGCCCTTCCACACCGAACGCGGGTAGAGCCGGTGCATCCGCATCTCCTGCGACTCCCGCAGCGACAGCGGCGAGAAGCGCACCACGGAGCCTTGCAGCGACACCTCGGTCACCCCGTAGCGGCGGGCGAACACCCGGAACCGGGCCACCTGCAGCAGGTTCGCCACCGGCTCCGGCAGCGGGCCGTAGCGGTCGGCCAGCTCGTCGCGGACCGCGTCCACCGCCTCGTCCGAGTCCGCCGCCGCCAGCGCGCGGTAGGCCTCCAGCCGCAGCCGCTCGCCGGGGATGTAGTCGTGCGGCAGCAGCGCGTTCACCGGGAGGTCGACCTTGACGTCGGCGACCTCGTCCTGGGGCGCCTCGCCACGGAAGTCGGCGACCGCCTCGCCGACCAGCCGGACGTAGAGGTCGAACCCGACACCGGCGATGTGTCCGGACTGCTCACCGCCGAGCAGGTTCCCGGCGCCGCGGATCTCCAGGTCCTTCATGGCTACCTGCATGCCGGCCCCGAGTTCCGCGTTCGACGCGATCGTCTGCAGCCGGTCCAGCGCGGTCTCGGTCAGCGGCATCTCCGGCGGGTAGAGGAAGTAGGCGTACGCCCGCTCCCGGCCGCGGCCGACCCGCCCGCGAAGCTGGTGCAGCTGGGAGAGGCCGAAGTGGTCGGCCCGCTCGACGATGAGCGTGTTGGCGTTGGGGATGTCCAGGCCCGACTCCACGATCGTGGTGGACACCAGGACGTCGAACTCCTTCTCCCAGAAGCCGACCATCACCCGCTCCAGAGCGTCCTCGTTCATCTGCCCGTGCCCGACGGCGACGCGAGCCTCGGGCACCAGTTCGCGCAGCCGGGCCGCGGCCCGATCGATCGAGTCGACCCGGTTGTGCACGAAGAAGACCTGGCCCTCACGCAGCAGCTCGCGACGGATGGCCGCGGCGACCTGCTTCTCGTCGTAGGTGCCGACGAAGGTGAGCACCGGGTGCCGCTCCTCCGGCGGGGTCAGGATCGTCGACATCTCCCGGATCCCGGTCAGCGACATCTCCAGCGTCCGCGGGATCGGCGTCGCCGACATCGACAGCACGTCGACCGAGGTCCGCAGCTGCTTCAGATACTCCTTGTGCTCGACGCCGAACCGCTGCTCCTCGTCGACGATCACCAGGCCGAGGTCCTTGAACCGGGTGGTGGGCTGCAACAGCCGGTGGGTGCCGATCACGATGTCGACCGTGCCGTCGAGCAGGCCGGCCAGCGTCGCCTGCGTCTCCCGCGGGCTGGCGAACCGGGACAGCGACCGCACGGTCACCGGGAACTGCGCCATGCGCTCGGAGAACGTGGCGAAGTGCTGCTGGGCCAGCAGCGTGGTCGGCACCAGAACCGCCACCTGCTTGCCCTCCTGCGCCGCCTTGAACGCCGCCCGCACCGCGATCTCGGTCTTGCCATAGCCGACATCGCCGCAGACCACCCGGTCCATCGGGACGATCTGCTCCATGTCGTGCTTGACCTCGTTGATCGCCTCCAGCTGGTCCGGCGTCTCCGTGTACGGGAATGCGTCCTCGAGCTCGCGCTGCCAGGGCGAGTCCGGGCTGAAGGCGTGGCCCTTCGTCGCCATCCGCACGCTGTAGAGGCGGATGAGCTCGCCGGCGATCTCCTTGACCGCCTTGCGGGCGCGGCCCTTCGTCTTCTGCCAGTCCGCACCGCCGAGCCGGTTGAGGTTGGGCGCCTCCCCGCCGACATACCGGGTGAGCAGGTCGAGCGAGTCCGTCGGCACGAACAGGCGGTCGCCGGGCTGACCTCGCCGCGCCGGGGCGTACTCGATGATGAGATATTCACGCTCGCCGCCGTTGACCGTCCGGCGGACCATCTCCAGATACCGGCCGACCCCGTGCTGCTCGTGCACGACGAGGTCACCTGGCTTGAGCGCCAGCGGGTCGACCGCGTTGCGCCGGCGCCGCGACGGCATCCGCTGCATGTCGCGGGTCGACTGGCCGCGCTGGCCGGTGATGTCGCCCTGGCCCAGCACGGCGAGCTTGAGCCCCGGCGCGACGAAGCCGCCGGCGAGCACGCCGGTGGCGACGGTGACGAAGCCCGGTTCCGGCACGACCGACAGCGAGGGGACCCCGCGTACCGGCACCTCTGCCGCACCCAGTTGCTCGACCGCGCGCATCGCCGGACCGTGGCCCTCGAAGATCATCGCGACCCGCCAGCCGTCGCGGGTCCACTCGCGCGCGTCGGCGGTGGCTCGGTCCGTGTCGCCGCGATACTCCTCGGCCGGCGTCGCATCGATCGCCAGCGCGTCGGTCGAGCCGAGCGAGACGTCGGCGGCGAACGGGCTCAGCGTCCACCACGGGATCCCCAGCGCCGCCGCGTCGTCGCGGGCCTGCTCGACCGTGCGCAGCGCGGCCGCGCCGAGGTCGATCGGCGCCGTGCCGCCACCGGCCGCGGCCGCCCAGGACGCCTGCAGGAACTCCTCCGACGTGCGGACCAGCTCCGCGGCCCGGGTCCGCACCCGCTCGGGATCGCAGACCAGGATGTGGCTGCCGACCGGCAGCTCGTGCAGCACCAGGTGCAGGTCGTCGACGAGCACCGGCGCCAGTGCCTCCATGCCCTCGACCGCCTGGCCGTCGGCGATGCGGTCGAGCATCTCCGACAGCTCGGGATGCTCGGCGGCAAGCTGCTTGGCGCGCTCGCGCACCGAAGGGGTCAACAGCAGCTCGCGGCACGGCGGCGCCCACAGCCCGTGGTCGGCCACGCCGAGCGAACGCTGGTCGGCGACCGTGAAGTAGCGGACCTCCTCGACGTCGTCGCCCCAGAACTCGACCCGGACCGGGTGCTCCTCGGTCGGCGGGAAGACGTCGAGGATGCCGCCCCGCACGGCGAACTCGCCCCGCTTCTCGACCAGCTCGACCCGGGCGTAGCCGACCGCGACCAGCCGCTCGACCAGGTCCTCGAGGTCCAGAACGTCACCGACCTTGGCTGCGACCGGCTCAAGCTCACCCAACCCCGGCACCTGCGGCTGCAGCACGGCCCGGATAGATGCGACCACCACCCGCACCGGCCCGGTCGCCGCGTCGTCGGCGCTGGGGTGGGCGAGCCGGCGCAGCACGGCCAGCCGACGACCGACCGTGTCGGCGCGCGGCGACAGTCGCTCGTGCGGGAGGGTCTCCCAGGACGGATAGCCGACGACCTCGTCCGCGGGCAGCACGCAGCGCAGCGCGTCGACCAGGTCCTCGGCGTCCCGGCCGGTGGCGGTGACCGCGAGCACCGGCCGTCCGGCGCCGCCGCGCGACGGGTCGGTGGCCAGCGCCGAGACGACGAACGGGCGCAGCGAGGCTGGAGCGGTCAGCTCCAGCGAGTCCGCGCCGGCCGACGACACGGCGCGCGACAGGGCGGGGTCGGGGAGTATTGCGTCCAGCAGTCCGGACAGCGACATGACGGCGGCGAGCCTTCCGGGGGCAGCACTGTAATCCCCCGATCCGCACGGACCGGGGGTCTCGCTACCAACGATACGCCCGAGTCAGGCGCGCTTCACGGCCTTGAAGACGTGCTCGGACGGCCACCGCTTGGACCAGGCGGCGGTCACGTAGTCGAAGTCGCGGGTGGCATCGGCCGGCGCCTGCAGCTCGAGGAAGTCCTCGATCTCGAAGCCGGTGTCGCGCAGCAGCCGGAACCACTCCCCGTACGGCAGGGCGAACTCGACGCTCCCATCGTCGGGCCAGTCGAGCCGGTGCAGGCCGAAGTAGTCCCGCAGCAGCCGGTCGCCGGCCGGTGCCAGCTCGTCGGGTGCGCACAGCTGCAGCAGCGTGTGGTTGCCGAGGAAGACCAGCCGTCCGCCCGGGCGCAGCAGTCTCGCTGCCTCGGGGATCCACGCGTACGGATCGCACCAGATCGCTGCGCCGTACTCGGAGATCGCCAGGTCGAACGAGCCGTCCGGGTACGGCACGCGCTCGGCGTTGCCGTGGATCAACGGGAACTGGACGCCGAACTCCCGCTGGAGGTCCCGGGCCGTCGCGAGTTGCGCGGCCGAGTTGTCGATGCCGACCGGCTTGGCGCCGCGGCGGGCCAGCCAGGCCGAGACGTACCCGGTGCCGCACCCGAGCTCGATGGCGTCCATCCCGGCGAGGTCGTCCGGGAGCAGGTGCAGCTCGGCCTCGGGGATGTTCCATTGCCCCCAGCTCGGCTCCGTCGCCGCCCAGTTCCGCCGGCCCGGTTCCACCCATGCGCTGGCCATGTCGTCCCAGTGTTGGCGGTTGCGCTGGACGTGCTCCGGAAGCTCCGCGGACTCGGTCACGCCGGGATTTCACCGGCCCTCCGCTTCGCGGTCAACCGGTTACCTCCCGTTTCACCAGAACCTGGTGGGCGGCAAGCTCACGCGATCGGCACCGCCGGCCCAGTCATGCCGGTGCAGGCCGCGACGGCGGGCGCACCCCCGCGTCATCACGTCGGTGCAGAAAGCGCGCGCGTCGCGTCGTCACGTCGGTGCTGGCGGCGGCGGGGGCGGACCGCCTGTGAACCTGCGGGCAGTACCGTGCCCCGCGACGGAGTGAATCGGGCGGACAGGGGTAAGGCGGACTCGTGATCGACCGGGAGGGCGTGCTGCGGCGGCGGATCGGGGAGAGCGTCGCCGCGGGGCAGCGGATGCTTGACGGGACCGCCGGCTCCGACGGCGCCGATCCGGTCGTCGCGACCGCCGACGCGGCCGACCGGATCGCGGCGAGCCTGCGGGCCGGCGGCAAGGTCATGTTCTTCGGCAACGGCGGGTCGGCGTCCGACGCCGGGCACCTCGCCGCCGAGCTGCTCGGCCGGTTCGCGCTCGAACGGCGGCCGCTCCCGGCGGCCTGCCTGTCCGACCACACCGCGGCGATGACCGCCATCGGCAACGACTACGGCTACGACGATGTCTTCGCCCGCCAGGTCGCCGGACTCGGCCGGCCCGGTGACGTAGCGGTCGGCCTGTCCACCAGCGGCAGCTCCGCCAACGTCGTCCGCGCGCTGGAGGTGGCCCGGGAGCTCGGCATGGTCACGGTCGCGCTGACCGGCGCGAGCGGCGGAAAGGTGGCGGCGGTCGTCGACGTCTGCATCCGGGTGCCCAGCGAGGACACGCCCCGCATCCAGGAGCTCTGCATGCTGCTCGGTCACACCCTGTGCGAGCTGATCGAGCAGGAGCTGACCGGCACCTCGGACCTCAGCTAGTCAGCGCGACCGCCACGCGCCGGGGGACGACAGCAGCTCCTGGATCTGCTCGGGCAGGTCGCCGGAGAGGACCTGGGCCAGCGTGACGTCGTCGAGGACGCTGCGGACCGCCGCGCGCAGGGCGACCCAGAGCGTGCCAAGGTGCTCGGCGGCGCCCGCGTACACGGCCTGCTCGGGGCGCTCGCCGCGGACGACGGCAAGCGGACCGTCGACGGCGCGGACGATCTCGCCGATCGGGATGTCCGTCGCCGGTCGGGACAGCGAATACCCGCCGACCGGGCCTCGGCGGCTGCGGACCAACCCGGCTCGCCGCAGGTCGGCGAGGATCGCCTCGAGGAACTTCTGCGGAAGCTGCTGTTCGGCGGCGAGCGCCTGGCCGGTCACCGTGTGCTCGCCGGCCGCGGCCAGGGTCAGCAGTGCCCGCACGGCGTAGTCGGTACGGGCAGAGATGTGCACGGCCTGAGTGTGGACCACTCTGGCCGGCGGTGCTCTAAGGGGCCGCGGCGGGTGAGCGACCGGATCGCCGGTGGGCAGGTCTGACCCGGCGACCCACCCAGCCGAGGAACACCGCGAAGTAGACCTCGATGAAGAACGCGGCGATGTAGCCCTCCAGCCCGCGCTGCGAGTAGAGCATCCGGTTGCCGGCCCAGCCACCGACGTGGGCGCCCTTGCGCAGGGCGACGAAGACGAGCGGGATCAGCACCAGCGCTGCATACCAACTCCAGCGGGCACGCACCGAGGTCACCGCGTCGGACTGGAGGATGCCGCGGTCGATGAAGTCGAGGCCGATCGGGATGAGGATCAGCATGGCTGCGCTCTCGGCCTGGTCGCGGACGATGCCGCGGTCGCCGACCACGAGCACCAGCAGCAGGACCACCCCCGGCAGCCCGTACGACAGGACGCGGCTGAGTGGACGGCGGGCCTGCACGTACGGGATGAGGACGGCGAGGGCGATGAACGCCTCGTTGAGAGTGCGGAAGCGGCTCGGCAGGTGGGTCTGGACCAGCGCGACACCGATCGCGAGCATGATCACGCCGACAAGAACGGCGATCGGCCATTCCGCCCGCCTGCCGGTCAGCCGGGGTCGCACGAACTGGATCCAGGCGGACAGGACCAGGGCGGCCAGATAGGCCTCGCTGTTGTGGGCGATGTGCGAGGCGAGCCGCGCGCCGAGCACCTCGTCGAGCAGCTGCAGCAGGATCAGCGCGAGAACCAGCGCGAGGCCGCCGTAGTAGAGCACCGCGAAGAGCCTGCGCCGATCGGTCACCCGAGCAGCCTAGCCATCGCTGCGAACGGCCAGCGGCCGTTTACCCCAACTTGAACCGCAGGTCAGAGCACCGAAAGGACACCGCCAGCGGCCGGGGCTGGTCACGTCGCGACGGGGGCTTGATCAGGCGTGGAGGTTGCCGTCAGGCGGCGTTCGGTTCGCCAGGAGGCGGGGAGGCCGACCGCGCGGCGGGCGGCCATCCACAGCAGCGGACCGGCGATGCCGACGACGACCAGCGCCAGCAGCAGCTGGCCGTTCGAGGCGTTGAGCAGCTTGAGACCGGAGGCGATCAGCACCAGCGCGAGTGCGCGGCGGACCACCATCTGCGGGGCGCTGCTCGACAGCCGGGCGCCGATCCACACTCCCGGGATCGCGCCGACCAGCAGACCGACGGTGAGCGCGAGCTGCACGTCACCGAAGATCGCGTGACCGAGCGCCGCCGCGCCGACCAGCGGAACCGCCTGGACCAGGTCAGTGCCGACCAGCTCCCCGGCGCGCAGCCGCGGGTAGAGCACCAGCAGCAGCACGATGATCAACGAGCCGGACCCGACCGAGGTCATCCCGACGACCACGCCGCCGATGATGCCGATCACGATCGTCGGCAGGATCTTCACCGCGACCGGGCCGGAGCCGCCGTGCCCGGTGCCGACCGTGCCGGAGCGCCACGCTCGCCCGTGCCGCCGCAGGTCGAGCAGGCCGCGGGCGGACATCGTGATCACGGCCAGCAGCAGCGCGACGCCGAGCGCGACCTTGACGACGTCCTGCACGCTCTCGCCGTTGCCGAGCGCGCGCAGCAGTAACACGCCGCCGAAGGCGGCCGGCACCGAGCCGACGCACAGCCACTTGACCAGCTCGAAGTGCACCGTCCCGCGGCGGAGGTGGACCAGCCCGCCGACCGGCTTCATGAACAGGGACACGACCAGGTCGCTGGACACGGCGGCGAGCGGTTGGACGCCGAACACCAGCACCAGGACCGGCGTCATGAGCGCGCCGCCACCCATCCCGGTGAGGCCGACGAGGACACCCACGATGAGTCCGGCGATGACGATGGTCGGATCCACACGCTCCCCAGAATGAGTTCGATCCGAGGGTCCGAGCGTAGGCACGGTGCCCGGATCTGCGGGCGAATTTCTCCAAAGTCTATCGACCCGATAGGCGAAGTAGTGAGCTGGTCTGCATAGGTGCGGTCGTCCTGTCGGCGGATCTGGGGGGAGGTCGGAGGAACCGAGGGTGTGGACGGTCGGGGCGGGTGAGACCGCGCAGGTCAGGTGGGCCAGGATGGGTGAGCGCGCGGGATCAGGGAGGTTTGCGGGGATGGGTGTGTTGCCAGCCGGGGTCGACACGTGGCCGGTGCTGGCGGCCGACGCCGACCTGCTCGCCGATCTCGAACTGCTGCTCGGCGGCGCTCGGCTCGACCTTGGCGGGCAACTGCGCCCGCTGCCGGACGGTCGGGTCGCGCTGCGCATCCAGCCGGACGTCGCCGACCAGGTCGCCGCCACCGGCCACGTCGTCCTCGCCGACCCCGAAGGAACTCCCCTCGCCGTGTTGGCGGTCGACGAACCACCCGCCGCACCCGTCGCCCAACCCGCCCGGCCAGCCGCGGCCACCCAAAAAGCCCCGGACACCGGGCGAGCCACGGACCCAAGCACGCACGTCCAACCCGGCGAGGATGGGGCCGCTGGGCACGCGCCGGCGGGCACGGACGACGGGCGAAGCGGGGGCGGCTGGGTGGCCGGCGGCGGGGTCGGTGAATGGGTCGGGACGCTGACGGCGTTGCGGACGCCGGCGTTCGGGCCGTTCCGGGGGTTGCAACGGGGCGCGGCCGAGGTCGCGGCCGAGGTCGAGGGACGCCGCGTGACCGGGGTGGTCTGCGATCGGCCGTTGCTCGGTGGGGACATCGAGCGGATCCGGGCGGTCGGTGCGGACCGGGTGCTGCTGATCGCCCGGACGGCGGGACGGCAGGCGGGCGGCCTGCCGCCGGAGTCGCTCGTGCGGGCCGTCCTGGCCGCCGGTGGCGCGCTCGGCAACGCCACGGTCGTCGCCGCCCCACTCCGCCGCCTGGACCCGGCCAGGGACACCGAGGCCGCCGCGCGGCTGGCGGCCGCGTACGGGGTGACTGATCCGCTCGAGCTCGACGACGCCCCGTGGCAGGACGCCCTGGCCCGGCTGGACGGCGCGGACCCGCTGCCGGACGAGATCGCGCCGGCCGGGGTGCGGGCCGAGCTGCGCCGCTGGCGCCCGCCGAAGTCGCAGCGCGGTCTGGTCGTCTTCTTCACCGGGCTGTCCGGCTCCGGCAAGTCGACGCTGGCGCGGGCCCTGGTCGACGCGCTGCTCGAGGACGGCCGCCGCACGCTGACCGTGCTCGACGGCGACGTGGTGCGCCGCGAGCTGTCCCGCGGCCTCGGTTTCTCCCAGGCCGACCGGGACCTGAACGTACGGAGGATCGGCTGGGTCGCCGCGGAGGTGGCCCGGCACGGCGGGCTGGCCGTCTGCGCCCCGATCGCCCCGTACGCGGCGACCCGGGCGGTGGTGCGCGCGGAGGCCGAGGCGGTCGGCGGCTTCTTCCTCGTGCACGTCGCCACGCCGCTGGCGGTCTGCGAGCAGCGCGACCACAAGGGCCTCTACGCCAAGGCGCGGGCCGGCCTGATCCCGCAGTTCACCGGCATCACCGACCCGTACGAGGAACCGGACGACGCCGAGTTCGTCGTCGACACCTCCACCGAGCCGCTGCAGGCCGCCCTCGACCGCCTCCTCGCGGCCCTGCGACGAGACGGCTGGATCTAGGCGCCCCGGCTCGGACGGTCAGACGCGCAGCACCAGCAGAGCTACGTGACGGGCAGCAATGCGATCCGGGCGCGCGTCTCGTGCCCGATGTGCGCGGTGTCGCTGGCCACCCACAGTCCGCGCGCGGTCACCAGCAGGTCCTTGCCGCCCACGCCGCGGTCCTTGGTCGGGTTCCAGGCCAGCGCCTTGCCGCTGCTGGGGTCGATCGCGCCGATACCCGGCCGGCTGACCGCGCCGGGGCCGGCGTTGTCGTGCCCCTGCGGGTTGTCCAGCCAGCGCTGGTGACCCTGGACGTACACGGCCTTGTCGCTGACGGCCACCGAATGCAGCGTGTCGCCGCCGGTGTAGTTGATCCAGGTCGGCCGGGCCGGCGCGGCCACGTCGGTCTCGAACCGGGCCGCCGCGTCGCAGATCCCCACACCGCCCTGTCCGCTGCGCGGCGTGCCGCCGGTCGCGACGATCACGAAGTACGAGCCGTCCGGCGAGAAGTCCACGTCCCGCACCTGGTCCTGGAGCTTCGGGGCGGAGCAGGCCACCTCCAGCGGGCGGTAGCGCCACGCGTTCACGGTGGCGGACGTGGTGCCGAGGGTGAGCATGAGCGCCCGCACCCGCGGCTGGCCGCCGACCGTCGTGAAGTTGCCGATGCCGACGAGCCGGGTGCCGGCCGGGTCGACCGCGAACCGGTAGACCTCGACCGGGCCGGCGTTGGTCGCCACCGACCCGGCGATCGGGATGTTGATGTAGCCGGTGTCCGCGCCGGTGGCGAGGTTGAGCGCGGCGATCTTCTTGCTGAACGTGCCGCTGATGATCAGCCGGCCGTTGACCACCGCGGCCTCGGACACGTTGCCGGTGAGCCTGGCGTTGAAGGCCTGGTCGACCGCGCCGGTGGTCGGGTTCAGCTTGACGATGCCGCGCCGAGCCACGCCGTTGACCGTGGAGAACGTGCCGCCGACGTAGAGCGATCCGCCGGAGGCGACGATCGCCCACACGTTGCCGTTGATGCTCGGCGTGAACGACGTCGAGATCGACCCGGTCGCCGCGTTGAACGCGACGATGTGCGACCGGCTGAACGTGCCCGCCGGCGTCGTCCCGGCCGCCGCCGTCACCGTCGTGAACGAGCCGCCCGCGTAGAGCATCCCGTTCACCTCGGCGCTCTTGTAGACCGCGCCCTGGTTGATGTTCGGCGTGTAGTTCACCGGGTTGGTGCTGACCACCTGGCCGAGCGCCGGCGCCGCGCCTGCCGCTCCCGCCCCGGTGACGACCAGCAGCGCCGCGCCGACCGCGGCCGCCAGCGTGCCCGACCTGCCCCCCATTGCTCCCCCACTCAGCCGGCTGGCGCCAGCACGAGTGTCACCATAGTGGCCTTCGTCCCGGCTACGTCGGTACTCGCCGAAAGTCCGCCGGCCGTCCCGGCCGCGGCCGGCCCGTTGCCGTCGGTCAGCAGCGAGGTGACCCGGCCGGTGCCGGTGCCGATCGTGCTGCCGCGCACGGTCTGGCCGGCCGGCGCGGTCCACTCGGTCGTCGAGGACGACTTGTCCGCCCAGTAGGAGAGGATCCACGAGTCGCTGCCGCTCACCGTCACGGTCGGCGTGGTGTGCGACGCCTTGGCCGTCGTGTCGAACGCCAGGGCATGCGCCGAGACGGCGCCGGCGTTCGCGTAGGCGGCCAGCCGCAGGTCCATCTTGTTGAGCGCGCTGGCGGTGACGGTCACGACCGAGCCGGCGTCGGTCCCGGTCGCGGTCTTCGAGTAGATCCTGGTGCTCACGCCGGTGGTCGAGCCCGCGTCGACCAGCGTCCAGCCGGCCGGGTCCCCGTAGGTCACCGTGCTGCTGTTGGTCGTCATCAGCAGCACCATCTGGTCGCCGGCCTGCACCGAGGCCGGCACGGTCACCTTGGCCGAGGTCGCGTTCGCCTGGTTGCCCGCGGTCGCCCGGAACGAGATCGGGTTCGTCACCGGCGGCGGTGCGGTCACCGTGACCGGCTTCGTCGCCGACGCCGACGCCCCGTCGTTGTCGGTCACGGTCAGCGCGACGGTGTACGAGCCGGCCGCCGCGTAGGTGTGCGACGCGCTCGCCCCGGTCGAGGTCTCCCCGTCGCCCCAGGCCCAGGAGTACGAGGCGATGCTGCCGTCGGGGTCGCCGGACCCGGCCGCGCTGGCGTCGCAGGTCAGCGCCGAGCAGGTCACCGACGCCACCGCGGTCGGCGGGTCGTTGGCCGCGATCCGCGGGCCGAGGAACAGCGCCCGGGCGCGCCAGTCCACGCCGTCCACCGACGGGCCGCTGACCACGGCCGGCGAGCCGGACACGGTGCCGGCGGAGAACGGGACCTCGGACAGGTTCCCGTCCGCCCGGGTCGCGTAGTAGAGGTTGCCGCCGGAGTAGAAGGCGCCGGTGATGTCCGGCAGCTGCGTGCCGGTGGCGATCCGGTCAGCGTGGACGATGCCGCTGTCCGCGCTGAACGCGCGCTTGTACAGGTTCCGGTCGCCGAGCAGCGTGTAGTAGAGCTGCCCGCTGCCGTCGGTGAACATCGCGGTGATGTTGACGATCTCGGTGTAGAACGACGGCCGCGCGCCGCGGAACGTCTGCCCCGAGCCGGTGTCCACGTCCGACCAGGCCGGGTCGTTGTACGGATCGACCAGCTGCTCGGCGCCGAACGTCGAGCCGTCGAAGGTCCGCCGGTAGAACAGCCCGTCGGTCTTGCCGTAGTAGAGCTGGTCGCCGACCAGGGTCGCGCCGCGCACGGCGGTGAAGTCCAGCGGCGAGCTGACCGTGTTCGGCGCGCCGGCGGTGCTGCCGTCGAAGTTGCGCTCGACCAGGCCGCCGGCCGCGCCGGGCGGCGGCTCCGGGACGTCGGTGCGGACGATCTCGATGCCGTCGACCAGCGGGTTCTCGACCTGGTTGGTGAAGTCCACGTGCACGGCGCCGTCGGCGGCCGCGGTGAGGTTCGGGAACTCCTTCATCGTCCCGGTCTGGTCGCCGACGTCGGCGACGATGTCGTAGGCCGGCAGCACCGTGGTCCCGTTGATCGCGACGTTGAACACCCGCTGGCCGACCTGGGACGTGCCCGGGTACCGGTTCGCGAAGTAGAGCCTGACCTTCACCGTCGCCCCGGACGGGATCGGGAAGGTCCAGCTCTGCGCGCCCCACCGCTCGCTGTCGAAGATCGAGCGCGGGGTGCTCGCCGGCACGGTGGCGTCGACGTTCGGCACCGGGCTCCAACCGGCGTTGTTGCCGCCGCTGACGTCGGCCGAGCCGGAGCCGTCGGCCCAGTCCGGACCGGCGTCGGTCGACTGGATCGCGCCGCCGCCGGCGTTCACCCGGTAGAGCACGTTGCTCGCGCCGTTCCGGGATCCGCCCAGGTACGCGCCGCCCGGCAGCGCCTGCACCGCGGTCGACGCGGGTGCGGCCCCGGACGCCAGCGGGAAGAACGCGATCTTGCCGCGGAAGTACCTCCGGTTGCCGATGAAGTCGGTGTCGCTGCCGACGTACAGGCCCTGCGCGGTAGCCAGCAGCGAGTACGCCCCGGCGCCGCGCGGGTTGCGGCCCGGGTTCCAGCTCAGCGGCATGCCGTTGGCCGGGTCGAGGGCGACCAGGCCGGGCCGGGGCACCGCGCCGCCGCCGGCGAAGTCCGACGCGTTGGGGTTGTTCATCCACCGCATGTGCCCGCCGGCGTAGACCACGGTGCCGGTGATCGCGATCGACAGCACGGTGTCGCCGCCGGCGTAGTCGACCCAGGTCGGCTGGATGTCGGTGCCGCTCGCGCTCGTCTCGAACCGGGCCGCGGTGTCGCAGAGCGTGCCGTTGCCGCCACCGGTCGCGGCGATCACGAAGTACGACCCGTCCGGGGAGAAGTCGACGTCGCGGATGTAGGAGTCGTACGCCCAGGAGAAACAGGCCGGCTCGTACCGGTGCGTCTGCCAGTCGGCGCGCAGCTCGGCCGTGGCGCCGAGGTTCCACATGGCGACCTGGTCGCGCAGCTGGCCGTCGACGAACGTGAAGTTGCCGATCGCGACCAGCCTGCTGCCGTCCGGGGTGATGTCGATCTTGGACACGCCGACCGGCGCCTTGGCCCCGCCGTTGGTCGCGGTCCAGTTGTGGTTGACCGTCACCGTGCTGGTCATGAACGAGTCCACGACGCCGGTGGTGGCCCCCATCGACACGATCCCGCCCCGGGTCTGGCCGCCGATCTGGGTGAACGTGCCGCCGACGAACAGCCGGTCGCCGGTCCGGGCGACGGTGTTGACGACCCCGTTCATCGGCAGCGTGGCGAACCCGGCGACCCGGCTGCCGGTGCTCACGTCGAGCAGCACCAGGCCCTTGGCCTTCACGCCGCCGATGTTGTTGAAGGCGCCACCCACGTAGACGGTGCCGGGCGTCGGCCCGGGCAGCACCGCGTTGACCTGGCCGTCGAGACCGGGCGCGAACGCGGTGTTCACCTGGCCGGTCGCCTGGTCGAACGCCGCGACGTAGGGCAAGTCGTACGTGGTCGCCCGGTCCGGTGACTGGATGGAGGTGAACGCGCCGCCCATCACGATGGTGGTGCCGACCTGCGCCATCGAGAACACCGCCCCGCCGACCGCGTTCGGCGTGTCGGCGGACGGCACCGCGGAGACCACCTTGTCCTGCTGCGCGTTCACGGCCCAGGCCGGCGACCCGGCCAGCAGGGTCCCCACCACCGCCACCAGGACAGCGGCCACCCGACGTCTCGTCACGATCCCCCCACGGGAAAGACGGTGGGGACCCTGCCGTCCCCCCACATGCAGACGGAGGGACGGTACGTGCCATGACGCCGATATGGGCTGTGACTGGTCAGTTGTCAGGATCTCGCATGATTCGACTATTCGAGTCAGCAGCTCATCACGGAGAGTGCATCACCCCGCGGACGAGTGCTTCACCCCGAGGACCCGCTCGTCGAGCACGTCGAGCAGCCCGGCGTCCACCCGCTCGTCCAGCTTGCGGGCGAAGTGTGCACCGCGTGAGGTCATCCGGGGCACGTCGGCGACCCGCAGCGTCTTCGGGTGGTTGCCGGTGCTGCCGCGGAAGTCGAAGTAGCGCTTGCTGTCGTCGGCCAGGGTGAACTGGCCGGAGGAGCGCAGCACGGTCTGGAAGAAGACCTCCTCCGGCGCCAGCACCCGGCGCAGATACCGCACCTCGGCCGGGTGGTCGCGGACCCAGTCGCGCAGGTACGTTGCGCACGGCCGGGACAGCGAGCAGAAGAACGAGCCGCCGTACCAGTCCTGCTCGGGGAACGGCAGCCGGCGCCGGCGCACGCCGATCGCCCGGTACGCCGGGGCGAACCGGACCAGCGGCTGCACTCGATTGACCGCGGCCAGCGGCCGCAGCAGCCGCTGCGCCCGGGCCGACATCGGCAGCCGGACGTAACCGAAGCAGTATCGGGTGACGGCCTTGCTGCGCGGCCACTTCGGCCCGTCGAAGGCCGGGAAGAGTTGCAGGTAGGCGTCCGCGCCGCCATCGGCCAGCTCGCGCTCGGCCTGGGCGAGCGGGACCAGCGGGTAGTCCTGGCCGGAGAGGTTGCACAGCCAGTCGTAGTCCTCGCCTCGGTCGGCGAGCAGGTCGACGACCTCCAGCCAGCGGTCGAGGTGCGAGAAGTCGCCGTAGCCACCGGGCACCCGGCGCACGATCACGGCCGGGTCGGCGGCCAGCTCACCGAGGTCGAGCTCCGGGCCGTCCTCGGCGTGGCTGACCACGATCAGGCTCGTGGGGCTCGAGGCACGCAGGGTCCGGACCAACCGGACGAGCTGGGCGGGCAGGGTGTGGGACTGGACGTGGTAGCAGACGCGCACTCGTTCCCCCAGATCCGGCACCGGGCCGGCCGAGGCCCGTAAGGAAAGGGAGCCTACGCTGTCTCCCTGCCGAGGGGTCCGATCACGTTTCTCCGCGTTCACCCGTGGGTCGACCGCCGTACGGGCTAACGTGAGGGCCGACTCGGCCGCCGGTGCGCGTCGCCGGCGGACCGCACGCCTGAGCTCGCAAAACCTGGTCCGCGCCGCGGGCCAAGAGGGGGAACATTGGTGTCGAGCCAGTCCGGCGACAGCACGCTCCAGCTGGGCGACTACCTGCGTCTCGCGAAGCGGCGCTGGTGGGCGATCGCGCTCGGGCTGCTCGTCGGTCTCAGCGCGGGCTACGCGTTCACCGCGACCCGCGGGCAGCAGTACACGTCCACGGCCAGCGTCCTCGTCCAGCCGGTCGGCACCGACACCGAGGTGGCCAACGGTCGCACCAGCGGGTCGGTCAACCTGGACACCGAGGCGCAGCTGGTCCGTTCCTCAGTGGTCGAGACGAAGGCCCAGGCGCTGCTGCGGACCTCGCTGTCACCCCAGGACCTCGGTGAGTCGGTAAAGGTGACGGTTCCGGCCAACACCTCGGTTCTCAACATCGCGTTCACCGCTGACAACCCCGCGGGTGCGCAGCAGGGGGCGCACGCGTTCGCCGAGGCCTACCTCGCGGCCCGGGGCGACACGGCCAAGGCCGAGGTCAATGCCCGAGTCAAGGCGCTGCAGGCGACGCTGGCCACCCTCGCGGCCCAGCAGAAGCAGGTCGCCGGGCAGATCGCCGCGCTGCCGCAGGACTCCCCCGACCGGTCCGCGGCGCAGGCGAAGCTCAACAACATCAACACCCAGATCGACCAGGCCAACCAGCAGCTCGTCCCATTGCAGACCACGCCGGTGACGCCGGGCAGCATCATCAACGACGCGCAGTTGCCGGACTCGACCTCCGGCCCGCTCGGCATCCTCGCGATCGCCAGCGGCCTGCTGCTCGGCCTGCTGTTCGGCCTGCTGCTGGCGTTCGCGATCGAGCGGGCGGACAAGCGGGTCCGGCGCTCGGTCGATCTCGAGCGCGAGTTCGACGTGCCGGTGCTGGTCGAGGTGCCGACCGGCCCGCGCACCGACTTCAGCGTCGTGCAGAGCACGCACAGCCGGCAGGGCAACGCGTTCAGCGAGCTGCGCAACGTGCTGGTCTCGCTGGTGTCCGACCGGGAGCAGATCATCCTGGTCGCCGGCGCCTCGGACGGGCCGGCCGGCAGCATCGTGGCCGCCAACCTCGCCGTGTCCCTCGCCCGGATGAACCTGGACACCGTGCTGATCTGCGCCGACCCGGCATCGAGCGGCCGGCAGATCCTCGACCTCGACCCGGAGGCGCCGGGACTGTCCGAGCTGCTGCACGGCGGGCTCAACGTGGCCAGCCTGGAGCAGCGGCCGGCGACCGGGCACGGGCTGCGGGTCATCCCGCCCGGCGTCGAGGCCGAGCTGACCAGCGAGGCCACCCAGGTCTTCCTCACCGAGCAGGCGATCCGGCAGTTCCGGCACTCGGCCCGGTTCGTCGTCATCGACGCGCCGCCGATGTCCTCCGGCTCGCAGGCTCAGACGCTGGCCCGGCTGGCCCACGTCACCGTGCTGGTCGTCGAGCTCGGCACGACCACGCACGACCAGGTGCTGCGCGCCGCCCGGCTGATCGACCTGGTCGGCACCCGCTCGATCGGGATGGTCGCGATGCCGCGGGTGCCGGTGCGCCGGGAGAAGCGGTCCGCTCCGGCCCCGTCCGCCGAGCGCGCGACCGCGACCGCGACGGCCGCCGGCACCGCGGCGGCGGAGAGCCGCGGCTTCGCCCCGGACCGGTACGGCGCCACCTCGGCCGACCGGTACGGCTCCACCTCGGCCGGCTACGGCCAGGACCGCTACGGCTCCGACCGGTACGACGGCTACGGCACGGACGAGCGGCGCTACCAGGCCGACCGGTCCGCCACCCCGGTCGAGGACCGGTACGGGCAGAGCGCCGACGACCTCGCCGCCGCGGCCGGTCGCGGCCCGGTCAACGGCCGGACCAACGGCGCCTCGTCGAGGGCGAACGGCAGCGGCCAGCCCGCCAGCGGCACCGCGGCCGAGAACGACCCCGCCGTCGAGGCGGCGACCGACGAACCGACCCGCCGGATCACCCGGCCGGCGGTGGACTGAGCCGGTGTCCCGAGCGAAGTCGCCGCGGTGGCTGGCACTGCCCCTCGGTGCCGCACTGCTCGCGGCCGGCTGCGGTGGCGGCAAGGCGGCCAGCCTGCAACCCGGCGCCGCCGCTCCGGCGGCGAGCAGCCCGGCCGCGGCCGCGACGACTCCCGCGGCGGCGTCCGGACCGGTCGCGCCGCTGACCGGCCTGCCGGCCAGCGCGGCGGTCGCCGCCCGGCCGGCCATCGCGGTCCGGCTCCCGCTCGAGGGCGGCGTCGGCCTGAACGACGCCGACCTCGTCTACCAGGAGTACGAGCGGTCCACCCTGCTCAAGGTGCTGGCGATCTTCCAGTCCAGGGACGCGCCGGAGATCGGACCGGTCGGCGGGGTCCGCCCGGCCGACCCGGCGCTGCTGCCCAGCCTGCGCCCGCTGTACGCGAACACCGGCGGCGCCAGCGGGACCGAGGGGCTGCTGGAGAAGGCCGCGATCAGCCAGGTCACCTCGTCGGCCGCCGCCTCGGCGTACCGGTCGGGGACGGCCGGGCTGATGACCTCGACCGCGGGCGTGCTGGCCGCCGCACCGGCCGGGGCGAAGCCGCCGCCGCCCGTGCTGCCGCTGGCCGGCACCGGCGAGGCGTTCACGACCAGCCACGTCGGAAAGGCCCGGACGATCACGATCACCCCGCCCGGCGCGCCGGCCGAGACCTGGACCTACTCGGCGGCCGGCCACAGCTGGCTGCGGTCGGGCACACCGGGCGTGGCGGTGGCCAACCTGATCCTGCAGAACGTCGACTACAAGCAGGTCTTGTTGCGCGACCCGGACCGGTTCGCGCAGAGTGCGCGGGTGCTCGGTCGAGGCATCTGCACCGCGGTCTCCGGCGGCACGGTCACGCCGTGCTCCTGGTACAAGCGGTCGGCGACGTCCGTGACCGGGTACGTCGACGCCGCCGGCGTTCCGCTGCGGTTCGCCCCCGGCCCGACCTGGGTCGTGCTGCTGCCGCCGGGCTCGAAGCTGGCCACGGGGTGAGGCGGTGACCAGCACCCTCGACCGGCCGCCGATGCGGCCCTCGGACAGCGGCCCCGGGCACACCAGTGCCCGCACGGTGCACCGCAGCGGCCCCTGGCTGAGCCGTGCGCTGCGCTCGCGCGGGATCCGGCTGCCGACGCACTGGCCGTTCACGGCGCTGGTCGCGTTCTTCCCGATCTGGTGGGCGCTCGGGCTCGGCAGCTTCGCGATCATCGGCTTCAGCCTGCCCATGCTGCTGCAGCTGCGCCGGGCCAGGCCGCTGCGGGTGCCGCGCGGGTTCGCGTTCTGGCTCTGCTTCCTGGCCGCCGTCCTGGTCAGCGGGCTCATGCTGGGCAGGACCGCGCCGGACACGCTGCCGCACGGGGCGGCGACGCAGCTCATCGCGTACTCGCTGCGGTTCCTCAACTACGTCGCCGCCACCGTGCTGCTGCTCTACGTCATGAACATGCGCGGCCGCGGGCTGACCGACCGGCGCATCGTCGGCTGCCTGGCCACGTTCTTCATCGTCGCGGTGGCCGGCGGCCTGCTCGGGCTGGCGGCGCCCGGGTTCAACTTCACCTCGCCGTTCGAGTGGCTGCTCCCGCACCACCTCGCCGAGAACTCCTACGTCCGGGTGCTGGTGCACCCGGCCGCCGCGCAGAACCAGGACGTGCTCGGCTTCACCGCGGCACGGCCGAAGGCGCCGTTCGAGTACACGAACACCTGGGGCAACGTCATCGGCCTGCTCATCGTGTGGTTCACGGTGTGGGCCGTACGGGCCCGCGGCCGGGGCCGGGTCGTCGCGGTGGTCGTGCTGTGCATCGCGCTGGTCCCGATCGTCAACTCCCTGAACCGCGGGCTGTGGGTCGGCCTCGGGCTCGGGCTGCTGCTGCTCGCGGTGCGGCTGGCGATGAGCGGCAAGCTGATGACCGTGATCGGGCTGGCCGCGGCGGTGAGCACGCTGGCCGTCGTGGTCCTCGCGTCGCCGCTGGCGACCGTGGTGCAGGAGCGGCTCAACCACGGGCACAGCAACGACATCCGCACCAACCTGGCGGAGGCCGCGTTCAAGGGCGCGACCGAGTCGCCGGTGATCGGCTGGGGCACCACCCGCGAGGTGCGCGGCAGCTACCAGTCCATCGCGGTCGGCACGACCTCCGGCTGTGCCCGCTGCGGCAACGCGGACATCGGGTCGACCGGGCACTTCTGGTTGACGATCTTCGCCCAGGGCTTCGTCGGGATGGCGCTCTACCTGGGCTTCTTCCTCAGCGTGCTCTGGTTCTACCGAGGTCAACGCACGGCCATCGGCATCGGCGCGCAGATGACGATCATCATGTCGCTCTGGTTCATGTTCGTGTACTCGGCGGTCGGCTGGCCGCTGGCGCTGCAGATGATCGCGGTCGGCGTGCTGTGGCGGCAGAAGCAGCCGCAGCCGGCGTGACCGGCGCGGCGGACGAGCGGGCCGACTGGCTGCGGGAGCTCGCGCCGCTGCTGTGGCCTGCGCCCACGACCGTGACGCTCGGCCGGGACCGGCAGCCCGGCGCCCGGCGGTCGTACCTGATCCTGCCCAGCCTGGCCCGGCCGCGGCTGCTGGTGCCGCGGCGGACCCGGCGGGCGGCCGGCGGTGCGGTCCGCGGCTACGGCGAGCAGTCCTCGGCCGCGCGCCGGGTAGCGGTCCGGCTGGCCGCGGCGGCGCTGACCGCCGGCGCCGGCGACCCGCTGCTGCGCGACCGGCTCGAGGTCACCGGCGTGGACACGATCGAGGACCACCTGGCCCGCGAGCTCGGCCGGCCGGTGCTGGTGAGCCTCCACCTCGGCCCGGCCCGGGCGAACCGCAAGCCGGTGCTGCAGCTGCTCGACCCCGGCGGCGGCACGGTGGGCTTCGCCAAGGTCGCCACCACCGCGCTCGCCGGCCGGCTGGTGGCGGCCGAGACCGAGACCCTGCGCACGCTCGCCCGGGCCGGCCTGACCCGGCTGACGCCGCCGCGGGTGCTGTCGGCCGGGCCCTGGCGCGGGCTGGAGATCCTGGTCCAGTCACCGCTGCCGGTACGCCAGCCGCGGCGGCCGGCCCCGGCCAGGCTCGCCGCCGCCACCGCCGAGGTCGCCGCGGTCGGCGGGATCACCACCCAGCCGCTGGACGGGCCGTACCTGGCCGGGCTGCGGGAGCGGGTGGCGGCACTGCCGGCCGGACCGGCCAGGGACGGCCTCGCCGCTGCGCTCGACGAGCTCCGGCCAGCCGGCACCGCGCTGCGGATCGGGTCCTGGCACGGCGACTGGACCCCGTGGAACACGGCGGTCGTCGCGGACACGGTGCTGGCCTGGGACTGGGAGCGGTTCGCCGCCGGGGTGCCGGTCGGCTTCGACGCGCTGCACTACGACCTGCAGCCGCGGGCGCTCGGCCGGGTCGACGCGGCCGGCGCCGCGGCCGCCGACTCGGTCCGGCGGGCGCCTGAGCTGCTCGCCCCGCTGGGCGTGCCGGCCGGGTCGGCGCCGGCCGTCGCCGTCCTCTACCTCGTCGAGATCCTGACCCGGTACGTGGGCGACGGGCAGGCCCGGTGGGACGCCTGGCGCACCATGACCGAGGGGGTGCTGGCCGCGGCCCGCGCGGCCGCCCCGGTCACTGCCCGTTGAGAGTAGGGAGTCCATACGTGGTGGGGGTTGGCACGCTCAAGGCGGCCGTGAAGGAGCAGCCGCGGCTGCGGGAGCTGGCGCGGGCCACGGCCCGGGCGACCGGCCGGCTGACCGCCCCGGCCCGCATGACGCCGTCGTTCCTCATCGTCGGCGCGCAGCGGTGCGGAACGACGTCGATGTACAAGACGCTGTCCCAGCACCCGATGGTGCTGCCGGCGGTGCTGCACAAGGGCGCGCACTACTTCGACACCGGCTACGGGCACGGGCCGGCCTGGTATCGCGGGCACTTCCCGCTGCAGGTCACCGCCCGGCGGGCGGCATCCGCCCCCGGCCGGCTGCCGATCACCGGCGAGTCCAGCCCGTACTACATGTTCCACCCGCTGGCCGGGCAGCGGATCGCCACCGACCTGCCGGGCGTCAAGCTGCTGGTGCTGCTGCGTGACCCGGTCGAGCGGGCCTACTCCGCGCACACCCACGAGACCGCCCGCGGCTTCGAGACCGAGCCGTTCGAGCGGGCGCTTGAGCTGGAGCCGGTCCGGCTGGCCGGCGAGGAGGCGAAGCTGGTCGCCGACCCCACCTACCAGTCCTACTCGCACCAGCACCACGCCTACGTGAGCCGCGGCCGGTACGCCGACCAGCTGCGCCGGCTGGAGGGCCTGTTCGGGCGCGACCGGCTGCACGTGGTGGACAGCCAGCGGTTCTTCACCGACCCGGAGCCGGTCTTCGCCGAGGTGGTCGACTTCCTCGGCATCGGTGCCGCGCGCGGGATCGCGTTCGAGAAGCACAACGCCCGGCCGCGCGCGCCGATGCCGGACTCGGTCCGGGCCGCGCTCGAGGACCAGCTGGCCGACTCGGACGCCGAGCTGGAGACCTGGCTGGGCGCGCCGCCGAGCTGGCGCGCCTGAGCCGGTACGGACGAGGGCCGTCGAGGGCCCTCGTCCGCGTGCGGGTCAGGAGGCCGGGTTGAGCACCACGGTGAGCATGGTCGCCTTGGTGCCGGCCAGGTCGGTGGTCGCGGTCAGCCCGCCGGCCGCACCGGGCGGCGCCACCCCGCCACCGTCGGTCAGCAGCGAGGTGATCCGGCCGCTGGACGCGCCGATCGACACGTTGCGGACGCTCTGCCCGGCCGGCGCCGTCCACGCTGTCGTGGAGGACGACTTGTCCGCCCAGTAGGAGAGGACCCAGCTGCCCGGCGTCGCCACGGTCGCGGTCGGCGTGGTGTGCGCCGTCTTGGAGGTGGTGTCCACGGCGCCGGTGACCGAGGCAACCGGCGTGGTCGCGCTCGTCCCGGACCATGCCGCGACGGTGAGGCTGGTCTTCACGGTCCCGCCCAGGGTCACCGAGACGGCACCGGAGGCGTCGGCCGCGGTCGCGACCTTCGACCAGACGACGGTCTGGATGCCGGTGGTCGAGGTCCGGTTGACCCTGGTCCAGCCGGCCGGGTCGCTGACCGTCACGGTGTCGGCGTTGACCGTGGCGGTCAGCACCAGCCCGTCACCGGCCTGCACGGCCGCCGGCACCGTCACCGTCGACGTCGTGCCGTTGGCGTTCGAGTTGGCCGCGCCGCGGAAGGCGATCGCCGTGGTCGGCACCGAGACCGTCACCGGCCGGGTGGTCGTCGCCGTGCCGCCCCGGTTGTCGGTCACGGTCAGCGTGATCGTGTAGGTCCCGCCCGCCGCGTACGTGTGCGACGCGGTGGCGCCGGAGCCGTTCGTCCCGTCGCCGAAGTCCCACGCGTACGAGGCGATGCTGCCGTCGGAGTCGGTCGACGCGCCGGCGTCCACGGTGCAGCTCAGCCCACCGCAGCTGGCGGTGAAGGCCGCGGTCGGCGGCACGTTGCCGGACACCGTGGACAGGAACACCGCCTTGCCGCGCCAGTCCTTCCCGTCGACGCCCGGGCCGCTGACCGTGGTCGAGGTCGCGCCGGGCACGCCGTTGACCCAGCTGATCCGGCGCAGGTTCCCGGTGCTGCGGGAGGTCAGGTAGAGGTTGGTGCCGTCGAGGAACGCGCCGCCGGTGTCGCTCCAGTTCGTCGTGCCGGCGACGGTGAACTTGTCCGCGCCGACGATCCCGCTCTCCGGCGTGAAGTACCGGTAGAACAGCGAGGTCGAGGTGGAGGTCGTGTAGTAGATCCGGCCGCCGGAGAAGAACATCGAGGTGACGTTCGGGATCTCGGCGTAGAAGTTGGACTTCACGCCCTGGTACGTCTGGCCGGAGCCGGTGTCCACTGTGGACCATGCCGGGTCCTGGTACGGGTTGATCAGGTTCGCCGGGCCGAACGTCGTGCCGTCGAAGGTCCGCCAGTAGAGGTTGCTGTCGGTGGCGAGGCCGTAGAACACCTTGCCGTCGACCATGACCGCGCCGCGCACGGTGCTCCAGTCCAGCCCGCTGCTCGGCAGCGTCGTGTTCGCCCCGGCCGTGGTCCCGTCGTACGGGCGGGAGATCGCGGTCGTCGTCGCGCCGGTCGGCGAGCCGATGATCACGTTGTTCGGCAGCCGGCCGGTGAAGTTGGCCGGGATCGTGCCGCCGCCGGCCAGCGGGAAGAACGCCATCTTCCCGCGCTTGTAGGTGAAGTTGCCGATCCAGTCGGTGTCGCTGCCGACCCACAGCCCGGTGGGCGTCGCATAGACCGCGTACGCGCCGGCGCCGCGCGGGTTGCGCCCCGGGTTCCAGGAGAACGGCACGCCGTTGGCGGGATCGAGGGCCGCCATGCCGGGCCGCGGCACGGCGCCGGCCTGGGCCCGGTCCGAGCCGAGGCTGTTGTTCAGCCAGCGCTCGTGGCCGCCGACGTAGACGACCGCGCCGGTGACCGCGACGGACAGCAGCGTGTCGCCGCCGGTGAAGTCGACCCAGGTCGGCTGGAGCCCGGTGCCGGTGGCGCCGGTCTCCCACCGGGCCGCGGTGTCGCAGAGCGTGCCGGCGGACGGGCCGCCGGTCGCGACGATCACGAAGTACGTGCCGTCCGGGGAGAAGTCGACGTCGCGGATGTAGCTGTCGTACGCGCGCCACCCGCAGTCGGGGGTGTAGCGCGCGGTCTGCCAGTTCGGGTCGACGGTGGCGCTGGTCGCACCGAGGTTGATCAGCGCGACCTGGTCGCGGTCGAGCCCGGAGGCGGTGAGGAAGTTGCCGATGATGACCATGCGGCTGCCGTCCGGCGTGATGTCCAGCTTGGTCACGCCCACCGGCGCCTGCGCCCCGATCGGGTTCCCGGACGCGTCGAAGTGCGGGTAGTTGTGGTGCCCGGCCACCGCGATCGTCATGTACGAGTCGACGGCGCCGGTGGTCGGGTTCAGCGAGCCGAGGCCGGGCCGGGAGTTCGGGCCGAGCGTGGTGAACGTGCCGCCGAGGAACAGCCGGCCGCCGGACAACGCGATGTCGTTGACCACGCCGTTCATCGGCGGGAACTTGAAGCCAGGGACCAGCGCGCCGGTGTTGGTGTCCAGCAGCGCGATGCTCTTGAACTTCGTGCCGTTGACGTTGTTGAACGCGCCGCCGACGTACACGGTGTTCGGGGTGGGCCCGGGCAGCAGCGCGTTGACCTGGCCGTCGAGGGTGGGCGCGAACCCGGTGTCCAGCGCGCCGGTGGTGGCGTCGACGGCCAGCAGGTAGGTCCTGGTCACCGCGGTGGTCGAGCCGGCCGGCGTCGCCGAGGTGAAGTTGCCGCCGACGAAGACCTTGCCGCCGACCTGGGTGAAGGCCTGGACCGAGCCGTCGCCGATGTTCGGCGTGCCGGCCAGCGGCACCGTCCCGACCAGGCTGGTCTGCTTGGTGCTGACGGCACCGGCGGATTGGGCGCCGACGGCGAGCGTGGCCACGGTGGCCATGCTGACCGCCGTCGCCGCAGCCGCCAAGGCAGCGATGACGCGCTTAGTGAGCACTGATGAATCCCCCAAGAGTGGTCCGGCCCCACCGGACTGCTCCGACAACATAGACGATCGCCGCGGCCGCACAGGTGCGCCTTGGCAACTTTTGAGGCGCGTGGCCTACGTATTGGACGGCGCCGCGGCACCGCCATGACGCTGGTCCAGCGATGCGCCCGACGGAGCCGCCGGATCCGCTCCGTGTGACAGTGTGAGGCGTGACCAGCAGGCACCAGCCCGGGTTCGACCCCGAGGCGACGGTGCAGCTGGACCCGGAGGCCACGGTCCGGCTGGCCCTGCCGTCGATGGCGGCCCCGGTGCCGGACGCGCCGCTGCCCGATCCGGCGCTGCCCGCCACCGCGGGCATGCGGGACGGGGGTGGGCGCGACCCGGGGTCGAGCGTCAAGGCGGTCGCCCGCGGCGGCGGCGCCAACCTCATCGGTGCCGCGGTGACCACCGTCGCGAACCTGCTGCTGTCGGTCGTGGTGACCCGGTCGATGAGCCAGGCCAACGCCGGCATCTTCTTCTCGATCACCTCGCTGGTGCTGCTGCTGGCCACGGTCGGCCGGGTCGGCACCGGCGGCGGCGCGATCTACTTCCTGCCCCGGCTCCGGCTGCTCGGCTCGCCGGGCGAGGTGAGCGAGTGCCTGCGCTGGTCGATCCGGCCGACCGTGCTGGTCTCCTGCCTGCTCGGACTGGGCCTGCTGCTGTTCGCGCCGCAGATCGCCGACCTCGCGGTGGGTCGCGACCCGAGCCCCGACGCGATCCTGGTGCTGCGGCTGTCCGGGCTGGTGCTGCCGTTCGCGGCGCTGGGCGACGTGCTCCAGTCGATCACCCGCGGGTTCGGCCGGATGCGTACCACGGTGATGGTGGAGCGGATCGGCCGGCCGCTGGCCCAGCTCATGCTCGTCGTGCTGGCCGCGCCGACGCACAACGTGCTGCTGCTCGTGCTGGCCTGGACCGTGCCCTACCTGCCGGCGACGATCCTGTCCGCGCTGCCGATCCGGCGGCTCGCGCGGGAGAGCCGGCGCCGCCGCTCGGACGCCGAGCCGTCCGGGTTCAACCGGTCCGAATACTGGCGATTCACCGGCCCGCGGGCGCTGATCTCGCTGACCCAGGTCGGGCTGCAGCGGGCCGACGTGCTGCTGGTGGTCGCGATCCTCGGCCCGGTGCAGGCCGCGCTGTACGCCGCGGCGACCCGGTTCCTGGTCGTCGGGCAGCTGTCCAACCAGGCCATCTCGGTCGCCCTGCAGCCGCGGCTGTCGGCCGCACTGGCCCGCCGGGACCTGGACGAGGCCGGCATGCTCTACCGCACCACGACCGGCTGGCTGGTGCTCACCACCTGGCCGCTCTACCTGCTCGTCGGCGCGTTCCCGGCGGCGCTGCTCGGCATCTTCGGGCACAAGTACGCCAGCGCGACCGACGTCGTGGTCGTGCTCTGCGCGGCCATGCTGATCGCCACGGCCAGCGGCCAGGTCGACACCGTGCTGATGATGGCCGGCAAGAGCACCTGGAACCTGGCCAAGGCGGTGCTGGCGCTGGTCGTCCAGCTCGGGCTGGACCTCCTGCTGCTGCCGCACCTCGGGATCCTGGGCGCGGCGATCGGCTGGGCGGTCTCGATCCTGGTCGCCAACCTGGTGCCGCTCGGGCAGCTGATGATCTCGACCGGGCTGCATCCGGTGGGCCGGGCCAGCGTGATCGCGGTGGCGATCTGCACGGTGGCGGTGGTGCCGGTGGCCGCGGTCGCCCGGATCGTCGGCGGCGACCACCTGGTCCCGGCGCTGATCGCGACCAGCGTGGCGGTGCTGCTGTGGGCGGCCCTCTCGTGGCGGTTCCGCGGCCCGCTCCAGCTCGACGCGTTCGTCGCCAGCCGCCGCCGCGGCCGTCGCGGCCCCGGCAACGGCAACGGGCCCCCGCCGGCGGGACCGGCGGGACCGGGGGGACCGGGAAGGCCGGCGGGTCCGGCGGGTCCGGCGGGTCCGGCGGGACCGGCGGAACCGGGGGGACCGGCCGGGCCAGCGGTGCCGGCAGCGCCGGGACGGCCCGCGCGCTCAGGCCGGGCGGGTCGTGGCCGGCACCGTGCCTAGTTGCCGGTGCGCAGGTCGCGCGCGTATCCGTAGCGGACGATCGCCGGCGCGCTGACCAGGCTGATCAGCCGGCGGGTGCGCGGGTCGAGCGCCGTCCGCCACGCCTCGTCCAGGCGCAGCTGCTCCGGCCCGGACCGGAACCGCATCGGGTTGCCGGCGACGCTGTGGTCGCGCGGCAGCTCGACGCTCGACTCCCCCACGAACGCCAGGTCGGCGTCGGACACCTCGCGGCCGAGGAACCGGACGATGCCGGCCAGCTCGGCCCGCGGCGCGGCCACGAAGTCCTCGTAGTGCACGAGCCTGGTCGGCACCCCGCGCAGCCGCAGCGCGTCGAGCAGGAAGTTGAACGCCGACCACTCGACCGCGGTGCGGGCCGGCGGATACTGCGGCATCGGCTTGCCGTCCCGGTCCGGCCTGGCGACGGTCTTCGACCACGAGTAGCACACCCCGTACACCGACCGGACCAGGTGCACGAGCTTCAGCTCGACGTCCGGCACGTGTCGCAGCAGGTACGCCGAGGAGGGGTATTTCGAGGTGTCCACGACCACGTCCGCGCCGCTGACCGTACGGACCGAGTGGTAGACCTTCGACATCGCCGCCGCGTAGTCGCGCAGCTTGCGGGCGTAGTCCGGGGCGAGCGCCGGCGCCGACAGCAGGGGTGTGTAGCGGACCCGCTCGACCGCCTTGCGCAGCGTGAGCAGCGCGCGGGCATCGACCTGGTCCCAGCCGCCGAACGCCTCCTTGCCGACCGCGGTCCAGAACTCGCACTCCGAGAACGACTTGCCGCAGCCGCACATCCGGTCCATGAGGACGCCCTGGTCCCACAGGTAGCAGAGCTCGCCGACGGTCACGAACCCCGGCACGGCGCCCAGCACCCGGGACAGCAGGGTGCTGCCGCTGCGCCCGTGACCCCCGACGAACGCCACCGGTACGGCGGTTGTCATCCGGCTCCCCCTCACGCTGCGCATACCCGCGAGGGACTTTAGTTGGTACGGCGCCGCCGTCCCCTGATCGGGGGCCGGTAGGCCGGCCGGCCGATACTGGGCTTGCACCTGTGGAAGGCTTGACGCCCGCGCGGACCGGAGCCGGCCGTGGCGTGGTGGACGCTCGCGTGAGGGGATCGGGAAGTGGGGTCAGAGCATCGGCTCGGCGGCAGTGCCGGCTGGGGGCGCCGGCACTGGCGGCTGGTGGCGGTCAGCGGGGTGCTCCTCGCGATCGTCGTGGTGGTCGGTGCGGTCCTCGCGGTCGTCAACCACCCGGAGACCGCCGGGCTCGGCGGCCCCACCCCGGGCACGACCCCGCCGCCGAGCGAGCCGCAGGCCGGCGGCGGTCCGCGGCCACCGGGCGACGGCGCCTACCTCGGCGCGTACGTCCAGCCGGACACCGACTACACGCCCCAGGGCCGGATCGACGCGGTCACCCAGTTCGAGAAGGCGACCGGCCGGAAGCTGGACATCGTCCAGACCTACCACCCGTGGGACGACGACTTCCCCGACGCCACCGACAAGTGGGCGGTCGACAGCGGCCGGATGCTGCTGCTGTCCTGGGCCGGCACCGACACGCGGGTGATCCAGTCGGGCCGGTACGACAACCTGATCCGGCAGCGCGCTCGCGAGGTCAAGGCGCTCGGCAAACCGATCTTCCTGCGCTGGCGCTGGGAGATGGACCGCCCCAACCTGCAGGCGAGCATCTGGACGCCGCAGGACTTCATCGCCGCCTGGCGGCACATCCGCACCATCTTCGCCGAGGAGCAGGCGACCAACGTCTCCTGGGTCTGGTGCCCGACGGCGGCCGGCTTCTCCGACACCGACCGCGCCGCGCCGTATTATCCGGGCGACTCGGACGTTGATTGGGTGTGTGCCGACGTCTACACGGGTCAGAAGCTGGACACGTTCCAGGAGGCCGCGGCCGGCTTCCTGGCCTGGGCCAAGGGTCACCCGGGCAAGCCGATCATGATCGGCGAGTGGGCGACCTCGGATCGGTTCCCCGGCGGCCAGACCGCCTGGCTCGACCAGGCGCAGAAGACCGCGAAGGACAACCCGTCGATCAAGGCCCTGGTCTATTTCGACTCGGACGACAAGTCCAAGGGACCGCGCGCGCAACTCGCGCTGAAGGGCGCCGCCGTGGGCCGGTTCGGCGACCTGCTGGCCGAGCCCTACTTCAACACCAGACGGCTGCCGGTAGGCCGCTGAGGCGGAGGGAAGTTCACCGTGCGTCGGCGGCGCCGCCGCCGGGTAGATGCCGTCACGGTAGATTGCCGGCGGGGTGGCGGACGGGGCCCGCGGGATGCGGGCGACGCGGGACCGGACGCGGTGCAGGGGGTTGACGGGATGACGGCTGCCGACGCGGCGGCGACGATGGCGCAGGTGCCGGCGAATGCCGGTCCGGTGCTGCTGGTCGGGTCGAGTGGCGGGCACCTGGCCCAGCTGCTGGCACTGCGGCCGTGGTGGAGTGACCGTGACCGGGCGTGGGTGACCTTCCCCACGCCGGACGCCAAGTCCCAGCTGCCCGGCGAGCGGGTGGCGTGGGCGCACTACCCGACCACCCGCAACATCCCGAACCTGATCCGGAACACCGGGCTGGCGTTCCGCCTGCTGCGCCTGGCGAAACCGTCGGTCATCGTGTCGACCGGCGCCGGCGTCGCGGTGCCGTTCTTCGTGCTCGCCTGGCTACGCGGGATTCCGACCGTGTATCTCGAGGTGTACGACAGGATCGACTCGCCGACGCTGACCGGCCGGCTGTGCCGCCCGTTCACCCGGCTGTTCCTGGTGCAGTGGGAGGAACAACGAAAGTTCTACCCGGGCTCCGTCGTCGTGGGACCGCTGCTGTGACGCCGCGGGTCCTGGTTCTGGTCGGGACCGACTTCCACCGCTTCGACCGGCTGGTCGGCTGGATCGACCGCTGGGCCGCCGACCGCGGCGCCGACGTCCTCGTGCAGCACGGCACCTCGCGGCCGCCGGAGGTGGCCGCCGGCCAGCCGTACCTCGACTGGGACAAGGTGCAGTCGGAGATCGCGCAGGCCGACGTCGTGGTCAGCCACGGCGGCCCGGCGACGATCTCGGAGGCGCGCAAGGCCGGGCACCGTCCGATCGTGGTGCCCCGCGACCCGGGCCGGGACGAGCACGTCGACGACCACCAGCAGCTGTTCTGCCGCCGGCTCGGCGCCAGCGGGCTGGTGACGGTGGCCGAGGACGAGACCGCGCTGCGGGCGGCACTGGACGCCGCGGCCGCGGCCGGGCGCGGGCCGGTGGCCGAAGTGCCGGCCGAGATCCTCGCGACCACCCGGCGGCTCGGCGCGCTCGTCGACGGGCTGCTGCCGGCCGGCGCGGCCACTCCGCCCGCCCCGGAGCGGCCCCGGATCGCGTTCCTCGGCGGGTTCGGCCGGTCCGGCTCGACGCTGCTGGAGCGGATGCTCAACGAGATCCCCGGGGTCAGCGCGGTCGGCGAGTCGGTGCACCTGTGGCAGCGCGGGCTGCGTGACGACGAGCGATGCGGCTGCGGTGAGCCGTTCTCCCGCTGCCCGCACTGGCAGGCGGTCGGCCAGGCCGCGTTCGGCGGCTGGGACCAGCTCGACGTCGACCATGTGCTCGCGGTCAAGGCGGCCGTCGACCGCACCCGGTACGTGCCGCGGCTGGCCGGCCCGGCCGCGTCCGCCAAGCACGCCCGGGCGCTGGACGAATACTGCGACCTCTACCGTCGGCTCTACCGCGGGGTCGCCGCGGTCACCGGGGACAGCGTGCTGGTCGACGCGAGCAAGCACGCCTCGCTGGCGTACGCGCTGCGGCGGGCCGCCGACCTCGACCTGCGGGTTCTGCACATGGTCCGGGACAGCCGCGGCGTGGCGCACTCGTGGTCCAAGCAGGTGCGCCGGACCGAGATCGCCGACGACGAGGTCTACATGCCGCGCTACTCGCCGGCCCGGGCCGCGGTGCTCTGGGCGGCGAACAACACGCTGTTCGACCTGCTCGGCCGGCTCGGCACGCCGGTGTTCCGGTTGCGGTACGAGGACCTGCTGGCCGCGCCGAGCCTGGTGTTCGGCGACGTGCTGCGCTACCTGGGGCTGCCCGCGGGCGAGGAGGCGCTGCGCTTCCTGCACTCCGACAGCGCGGAGCTCGGCGCCAGCCACACGATCGGCGGCAACCCGATGCGGTTCTCCACCGGCCGGCTGACCTTGCGGACCGACGAGGCCTGGCGGCGGGAGATGCCTCCGGTCGCGCGGCTGCAGGTCTCCGCGCTGACCGCATGGCCGCTGGCCAACTACGGCTACCCCGTGCGGGACGGCAAGTGACCGGGTTGCCGGCCGCCGAGGCCGACGCCGCCGGGCCGCGCCGGCCGCCCGCGGTCACCGTGGTGATCCCGACCCGGGACCGGCCGGCGCTGCTGCGCACCGCGGTCGACGCCGTGCTGGCCCAGGACTACCCGGGCGAGGTGCGCTGCGTCGTCGTGCACGACGGCACCGAGCCGGACCGTGCGCTGGAGCGGGCGACGGTGACGGTCACCAGCAACGTGCGCTCCCCCGGCCTGGCCGGCGCCCGCAACTCCGGCATCGCGCTGGCCGACACCGAGCTCGTCGCGTTCTGCGACGACGACGACCGCTGGCTGCCGGACAAGCTGTCCCGCCAGGTCGAGGTGTTCCGGTCCGACCCGCAGGCGCGGTTCGTCAGCTGCGGCATCCGGGTCCGGTACGGCGACCGTGTCGTCGAGCGCAGCCTGCCGGTGGACCGGGTGACGTTCGCCGACCTGCTGCGGGACCGGCTGACCGAGCTGCACCCGTCGACGTTCCTGATCCAGCGCTCGCTGCTGGACGAGATCGGGATGGTGGACGAGGCGCTCCCGGGCAGCTACGCCGAGGACTACGAGCTGCTGCTGCGGGCGGCCAGGGTCGCGCCGGTGCGGTCGCTGCCGGCCGTGCTGGTCGAGGTGCTCTGGCACCCGCAGTCCTACTTCACCGGCCGCTGGGCGACGGTCTCCGCGGCCCTGCAGCGGCTGCTGGCGACCTACCCGGACTTCTCCCGGGAGAAGGCCGGCGCGGCCCGGCTGAGCGGCCAGATCGCGTTCGCCGAGGCCGCCCAGGGACACCGCGGCGCGGCGGTCCGGTGGGCGGCGCGCACCGCCGTCCTGCGGCCGACCGAGCCAAGGGCCGTGCTGGCGCTGGCGGTGGCGGCGAAGGCGGTCTCCGGCGAGCGGGTGGTGCGCGAGCTCAACGCCCGCGGGCGCGGCATCTGAGACGGGACGAGGCCCCGGGGATCACCCCGGGGCCTCGTCCGATTTCCGGTCCTAGCCGGCGATCACCTGACGCCACGCGTTCCTGCTCGCCGCGTCGAGGAGACGGAAGTCCCCGCCGACGGTCGAGTCGAAGTACGTGATGTAGGCGGCGCCGTTGGCGCGGGCGTAGCTGCCGACCGCGGTCAGCCACTGGGCCCGGCCGGTGCCGTTGTCACCGGAGGCCATCTTGCTGCCCAGCTCCGCGACGGCCCAGTTGACCCCGGCGGCCTTGGAGGTGGCGACGGCCTTGCCGAGCATCGACGCCGGGTCGCCGTAGGAGCCCTTGGAGAAGGACTTGTTGTAGCAGTCCCACCCGATGGTGTCGATCACGCTGGCACCGGCGAAGTAGTCCTGCCAGTTGCGGTGCGAGCCGGACTGGAGCGTCCAGCACATGAGGATCAGGTTCGACCGCAGCTGCGGGTTGTTGGCCCGGTCGGCCAGCCCGGCCAGGTGCACCCAGGCCGCCCGGTAGTCCGCCGTGGTGAACGACCCGGACTCGACGTCGTTCTCCGGCTCGTGGAAGTAGGACCAGAAGATCGGCCGGTCCTTGGGCGCGCTCGCGAACCAGCTGGCGAACTGGCTGTCCAGCCGGCCGGACGTGACGTCCTTCGGGGCGGCCTTGAACGACACCGCGACCGGGCCGCCGCTGACGCCGGCCGAACCGGGCCAGGCCTTGGGCATGCCGGTGTAGTAGGTCCGGACGATGTCCGGCCGGCCGAACGCGGTGGTCTCACGGGCGAGCGCCTGCGTGGTGCTCGAGCCGTCTCCGGTCCACAGGCTGGTGCCGAACAGCGTGCTGCCCAGCGGCGCGGGCGCCGGGGCGGGCGCCGGGGCCGGCGCCGTCGAGCTGTGACTGGAGGACGGCGCCGGCTTGCTCGGCGATGTCGGCAGCGGCGACATCGACGGCAGGGCCGGTTGGGTGGAGGGGGCGGCCGACGGGGGTGCCGGAGCGGGCTTGCCGGCGGGGCCGGACCAGTCGAGGGCCAGCGTCGGCCCGTCGGTCCCGTGCTCGCTGGCGAACACCGCGGAGACCGTGTCGGCCTGGGGTGCGACCAGGGCGAACGAGTAGGTGCCGTCACCCTTCACGACCCCGGTGAGGTCGAAGTCGAGCGACTTCTGCCGGGCGGCCGGCTTGGCGGTGGCGACCACACCCCCCACCGCGGGGGCGTTGCGCATCGTCATCGACATCGCGTTCCAGCGGGTATCGGTGACGGCGTGCAGCTCGACGGTGCTGGGCTGGTTGCGGTCCGAGGACAGCAGCAGGTGGGCCTCGGGGGAGACGCCCGCCGGCACGCCGGCAACCGTGAACTTCAGGTAGCTGCGGGTGTGCAGCTTCGCCTGGTTGCTTGCGGTGAGCTTGGTCGCCGCGCCCCGGTTCTCGCCGGGGTATTCCTGGTAGACGTAGGTGTCCGCGTTCGCGGAGACCCGCAGTGACGTGGGGGCCGAGCCGTTGTCGGCGGCGCCGGCCATGACCGCGGTGACCCCGGCGCCGAGTGAGAGCGCGACGGTGGCCCCGACGAACTTGGCGGCGCGAGAACCGCTCCTCCTGGGGGAAGTGGTCGGCGCGACCTGCCGACCGTCCTGCGTACGTCCGTGCCGGCGACCCGGTGCGGGCCGCCTGTGGCGCGAGCCGTGACCCATTGATTCCTCTCCCGGCGTGCGTCTTCGCCTGTGGTGAGCCTGGTACGAGCAGGCAGCCGCAACCTTGCGACGGACCACTCACTGACCGCACGCCCCTGCCTGGGCACCGAACCTGGGCAAAGCCCGCGGCCAGCAGCCCCCGGCAGGAGTCCTCCCGAGAGGCTTGCGGGACCATAGCCCCTTACAAGACCGGTCACAAGGCGCAGCCGCCGCTCGGGGTGACGTGTCCGGTTAGGTACACACGACCGGCCTAATGTCGCTACCGGATGTGCACACTCGGTCCCGGTGGGCCAGCAGCAGCGATGGACTAGAGTCCCCACGTCGGACCGGGTTCGGGTGGGGGAAACACAGGCGTGGACGATCACCGGCTGGTGTTCGTGGGCGGGCTGCACCGCAGCGGCACCACCCCGCTGGCGCGGACGCTCGCGGCCCACCCGCAGGTCAGCGGGTTCGCCGGCACCGGCGCGCGCGAGGACGAGGGCCAGCACCTGCAGACCGTCTACCCGCGGGTGCGCGACTACGGCGGCGCCGGCCACTTCGCCTTCACCCCGGCCGCGCACCTCACCGAGGACTCGCCGCTGGTCACCCCGGACGCCGCTGAGCGGCTGCTGGCCGCCTGGCGGTCGCACTGGGACCTCGACCGGCCGGTGCTGGTGGAGAAGAGCCCGCCGAACCTGCTGATGACCCGCTTCCTGCAGGCGCTCTTCCCGGACGCGCGGTTCGTGATGGTGGTCCGGCACCCGGTCGTCGTGACGCTGTCCACCCGCAAGTGGGCCCGCAAGATGCGGCTGCGCCGGCTGGCCGAGCACTGGTTCACCGCGCACGACCTGTTCACCGCGGACGCGCCGGCCGTGCGCCACCTGCACGTGGTCAAGTACGAGGACCTGGTCGGCCGGCCGGTGGAGACGCTGGCCGGGATCGGCGAGTTCCTCGGGCTGGACGGGCCGATCCCGCCGGACACCCTGCAGGGCCACCGCAGCAGCCGGTACGAGGCGCAGTGGGCGGCCTGGTCGACCTCGCGGGCGCCGCTGCCCTACCTGCGCTACCACGGCCTGGTGCGCGGCTTCGAGGACCGCGCCCGCCGCTACGGCTACAGCATGCGCGACCTGTCGCTGCTGGAGCCGTTCCCGGTCCCCGAGCACCGCTAGCTAACGGTCGCTAGCCAGCTACAAGAGGCTAACCTTCGAGGATCATGCCGGCGCCGGCGGTGGCGTTGGTCGCCTCGTCGACGAGGATGAACCCGCCGGTGATCCGGTTGCGCCGGTATTCGTCCGCGAACAGCGGCTGGGTGGTCCGCATCCTGATCCGGCCGATGTCGTTGAGCGCGAGCTCGGCCGCGTCCTCGTCCCGGTGCAGCGTGTTCACGTCGAGCCGGTAGCGCAGCTCGCGCACCACCGCCCGGGCCGACCGGGTGGTGTGCTTCAGCGCCAGCTTGGCGCCCGCCCGCAGCGGCTTGTCCACCATCCAGCAGACCATCGCCTCGACGTCCTGGGTCACCATCGGCGCGTTGTGCGGCCGGCAGATCATGTCGCCGCGGGACACGTCGAGGTCGTCGGCCAGCCGCACGGTCACCGACATCGGCGCGTACGCCTCCTCGACCGGGCCGTCCGCGGTGTCGATCGCGGCGATCCGGGTGGTGAGCCCGCTGGGCAGCACCATCACGTCGTCGCCGGGCTTGAGCACGCCGCTGGCGACCTGGCCGGCGTAGCCGCGGTAGTCGTGCCAGGCATCGGACTGCGGCCGGATCACGTACTGCACCGGGAAGCGGACGTCGATGAGGTTGCGGTCGCTGGCCACGTGCACGTTCTCGAGATGGTGCAGCAGGCTCGGCCCGTCGTACCAGGGCATGTTCTCCGACCGGGTGACCACGTTGTCGCCCTTGAGCGCGGAGACCGGGATCACGGTCAGGTCCGGCACGTGCAGCTTGGTGGCGAACGCGGTGAACTCCTCGTGGATCCGGTTGAACACCTCTTCCGAGTAGTCGACCAGGTCCATCTTGTTCACGCACAGCACCAGGTGCGGCACCTCGAGCAGGGTGGCCAGGAACGCGTGCCGCCGGCTCTGCTCGACGATGCCGTTGCGGGCGTCGATCAGCACCAGCGCGAGGTCGGCGGTGGAGGCGCCGGTGACCATGTTGCGGGTGTACTGGATGTGCCCTGGGGTGTCGGCGATGATGAACTTCCGCTTCGGCGTGGCGAAGTAGCGGTAGGCCACGTCGATCGTGATGCCCTGCTCCCGCTCGGCCCGCAGGCCGTCGGTGAGCAGCGCGAGGTTGACGTGGTCCTCGCCGCGTTCCTTGCTGACCCGCTCGACCGCCTCGATCTGGTCGGCGAAGACGGTCTTCGTGTCGTAGAGCAGGCGACCGATGAGCGTGCTCTTGCCGTCGTCGACGGACCCCGCCGTCGCGAACCTCAGGATGTCCACTAGAAATAGCCCTCGCGCTTCCGGTCTTCCATCGCCGCCTCGCTGAACTTGTCGTCGCCCCGGGTGGCGCCGCGCTCGGTGATCCGGGTCGTCGCGACCTCGGCGATCACCTTGGCCACGGTGTCCGCGTCGGACTCCACCGCGGCGGTCAGGCTGGCGTCGCCGACCGTCCGGTAGCGGACCCGGCGCACGCCGACCTCCTCGCCGTCGCGGGGCCGGCAGTATGGATGGACGCCGAAGAGCATGCCGCGGCGGGAGAACACCTCCCGCTCGTGCGCGAAGTAGATCGACGGCAGGCCGATGCCCTCCCGCTCGATGTACTGCCAGATGTCCAGCTCGGTCCAGTTGGACAGCGGGAAGACCCGGATGCTCTCGCCGTCGTGGATCCGCCCGTTGTAGAGCGACCACAGCTCGGGCCGCTGGTTCTTCGGGTCCCACTGGCCGAAGTCGTCGCGGAAGGAGAAGATCCGCTCCTTCGCCCTGGCCTTGTCCTCGTCCCGGCGGGCGCCGCCGAAGATCGCGGTGAACCGGTGCTTCTCCAGCGCGTCGAGCAGGACCGGGGTCTGGATCCGGTTGCGGGTGCCGTCCGGCGGCTCGACCACGGAGCCGTTGTCGATGGCCTCCTGCACGCTCGCGACCACCAGCTGCACGCCGAGCTCCTCGACCCGGCGGTCCCGGAAGTCGAGCACCTCCTGGAAGTTGTGGCCGGTGTCCACGTGCATGACCGGGAACGGGATGCGCGCCGGATGGAACGCCTTCTCCGCCAGCCGGAGCATGGTGATGGAGTCCTTGCCGCCGGAGAACAGCAGCACCGGCCGCTCGAACTCGGCCACCACCTCGCGGATGATGAAGATGGCCTCGGCTTCCAGGGCCTGCAGCTGGGACAGCTGGTACCGCTGGGGGTCGGTCATCGCGTTCGTGCTCCCTCGTTCGTCGTACGGTGCCGGCCGATCAGCCCGACGATCCGGTCCGCCACTCCAGCGTCGCAGACGAGCAGATCCGGCGCCCACGGGTCGGGCTGGTTGTAACGCAGCGTGGACCCGTCGACGCGGCTGGCGTGCAGTCCGGCGGCCCACGCCACCGCGACCGGGGCGGCCGAGTCCCATTCGTACTGCCCGCCGTCGTGGAGGTAGGCGTCGACCTCGCCGCGCAGCACGGCGTCGACCTTCGCGCCGGCCGAGCCCATCCCGACCAGCTCGGCGCCCAGCTCCTCGGCCACCGGGTGGGCCCAGGCCGGCGGCCGGGTCCGGCTCACCGCGATCCGCCGCACGCGCTCGCGGGCCGGCGGCGGGACCGGCGTCCGGGACGAGCGCACCGAGCTGCGCGCCGGCAGCGCGATCGCACCGCAGGCCAGCTCGCCCCGCTCCCAGAGCGCGACGTGCACGGCCCAGTCGGTCCGCCCGGCCTCGCCGAACTCCCGGGTGCCGTCGAGCGGGTCGACGATCCAGACCCGCTCGGCGGTGTGCCGGGCGGCCGGGTCCGGGCTCTCCTCCGACAGCACCGCGTCGCCGGGACGCCGGGCGGCGAGCTCGGCGAGCAGGAACGCGTCGGACTCCGCGTCGCCGGTCCTGCCGTCCGCGCCCGCGGCGCGCAGCTGCAGCAGCAGCGCACCGGCCCGCTCGGCCAGCTCCTCGGCCAGCAGCGCGTCATCCACGTGTACGTCTACCTCTCCGATCGCGGGGTTGTTCCGGCGCTCCCCCATGGCGACGCGCACCGGTCACGTGCGTGATGCCGGGCGGCCGCCGCCGCCCGGCATCACTGATCGTCCACCGCCCCACCTGGGAGCGACACGCGGGGGTCAGTAGGCGCCGCGCCCCCGTACGACCGCGGACATGGTCTTCCAGAGGATCATCAGATCGAGCGTGAAGGACCAGTTCTCCACGTACCGCAGGTCGAGCCGGACGGATTCGTCCCAGTCCAGATCGCTGCGCCCGCTGATCTGCCACAGGCCGGTGAGGCCGGGCTTCACCAACAGCCGGCGGCGGACGTCGTCCTGGTAGAGCGCGACTTCCTCGGGGAGCGGCGGCCGCGGCCCGACGAGCGACATCTTGCCCTGCATGACGTTGATCAGCTGCGGCAGCTCGTCCAGCGACAGGCGGCGGAGGAACCGGCCGACCGGAGTGACGCGTGGATCATTCTTGATCTTGAACAGCAGGCCCTCGGCGCGCTCGTTGCGGTCTTCCAGCTCCGCTCTACGCCGCTCCGCGTCGACGTACATCGACCGGAACTTCAGCAGCGTGAACTCCTTGCCGTCCCGACCGGTGCGCACCTGCTTGAAGATCGCCGGGCCCGGGCTGGACAGCCGCACCGCCGCCCAGATGACCGCGAGAAGCGGGAGAACCAGCAGGAACACGAGCGTCGCCAGCAGCCGGTCGACGACGCCCTTGACCACCCGTCGCGTGCCGGCGAACTCCGGTTCCTCGACGTGCAGCAGCGGCAGGCCGGTCATCGGACGGATGTGCAGCCGCGGTCCCGCGACCTCCATCAGCCCCGGCGCCACCACCAGGTCGGTGTCGGTGCCTTCCAGCTCCCAGGACAGCCGACGCAGCCGGGCCGGGCCGACGCTCGCGCCGGCGGCTACCGCGACCGTATCCGCGCCGCACACCCGAACCGCCTGGACCACGTCCTCCAGGCCGCCGAGCAGTGGCACCCCGAGCCCGACCAGCCTGGCCCCGTCACCGCTGGACAGGCAGGCGCCGACGACCTGCATGCCGCAGTAGCGCTCCTGCCGCAGCTGCGCGGTCAGATCGGCCACGGACTCCTCGCCGCCGACGGCGATCACCCGGTAGGTGTACCGCCCCCGGGACCGCCCACTGTGGATCCGCTTGCGGAACGCGTAGTGGCCCAGGAAGGACAGCACCATCGCGAGCGGCAACGCCCAGACGACGTAGCCGCGGGCGATGTCGGCCTTGAACGCGTACGAGACGAAGCCGATCGTGGCGGTCAGGCCGACGAACGCGCGGAAGATCCGCTGGAACTCCTCGGACCCGAGCCCGAGCACGCGGGCCTCGTAGCCGCCGGACAGCGCGATCGCCCCGACCCAGAGCAGCGGCGCGGCGAACGTCGCCAACGCGTAGCCGTACGCCCAGGACAGCGAGCCGTCCGGGAAGCGCAGCAGGTACGCGGACATCGCCGCGACGACGCCGACGACCGCGTCGTAGCCGACCAGCAGCCGCGCATAGCGATGCTCCCAGCGCCGCCTGCGGGCTACGCCGACTCCGGACACATCGTCGACGAACCGGGTCGACCGGTCGAGGACGCTCATTCGTACCCCACCCCCCGGCCGGCAATGCACAGGCACCACCGGGCCAGCTTTCACATGACGCCCCCGGCCCGGCGAGTGCGGCAGCAGCACGACGGTTCCCCCCAAGAGCGAGCCCCAACATAGCGGCTGAGATCACGCAGTGTGAAGCGTTGAACGAAAACCCCCTCACTCGTCGGCGATCACTGGCCGACAGGGCAATTCGGTTACCGCTTGTGATGGAATTTTGGGTGCATCGACGCCCGCCAGGGCGACGCGCGCCCAGGGTGCCGCGAACGACCGAATGACGATACCCACGACCACTAACCACCACACGCGGACCCCAGCTGTTCTTTTCCGCGCAGTTCGCGCAGCCGTCGATGGTGGACACTGGTGGGCGTGCGGATCGACGGCGAGCGCGCGCCGGAGGCCGCACGGCTGCCGGCCGCGCGGGACGACTTCATGGACCTCGGCCACGGCACCGGGGACGACGCGGCGCTGCGGGCCGACGTGCGCCGGGTCGGCGCGCTGCTCGGCGAGTCGCTGGTCCGGCAGGAGGGGCAGCAGCTGCTCGACCTGGTCGAGCACGTCCGCGGGCTGACCAAGAAGTCCAAGGCCGACGACAGAGCCGGCGACGCGGACGCGCTTCGGGAACTGCGCCGGTTGCTCGGCGAGGCACCGCTGCCGACCGCGACCTCGCTGGTACGGGCCTTCTCCGCGTACTTCTACCTGGCGAACCTGGCCGAGCAGGTCGACCGGGTCCGCCGCCTGGCCGGCCGCCCGCCGGAGCGCGGCTGGCTGGCGGAGGCGGTGGACGCGGTGACCGCCGAGGTCGGACCGGACGGGCTGACCGAGGCGCTGGCGGCGCTCGCGATCCGCCCGGTGTTCACCGCGCACCCGACCGAGGCGAGCCGGCGCACGATCCTCGACGAGCTGCGCGCGGTCGGCGACGTGCTGCTGGCCGAGCCGGCCGGCCGGTCCCCGTCGCCGACCGCCCGGCGCCGCAACGACCGCCGGCTGGCCACCGTGGTCGACCTCATCTGGCAGACCGACGAGCTGCGGGTGGACCGGCCGGACCCGGTCGAGGAGGCCCGCAACGTCACCTACTACCTCGACGATCTCGAGGCCGGCACCGTCCCGCGGCTGCTGACCGACCTGGCGGACGAGGCCGCCGCGCGCGGCGCCCGGCTCGACCCGCGGTCCCGGCCGCTGACCTTCGGCACCTGGACCGGCGGCGACCGGGACGGCAACCCCAACGTCACCGCCGCGGTCACCGAGCAGGCGCTGCTGCTCATGCACGGGCACGGCATCGACGTGCTGCTGCGGGCGGTCGACCGGCTCACCCGCGAGCTGGCCTCCTCCACCCGGATCGTCGGGATCTCCCCGGAGCTGGCCGACTCGCTCGACCGCGACCTCGCCACCGTGCGCGGGCTGGACGAGCGGGCCCGCCGCCGCAACGCGGAGGAGCCCTACCGGCTGAAGGCCAGCTGCATCCGGGCCAAGCTGGTCGCGACCCGGGACCGGCTGGCCGCCGGCACCCCGCACGAGCCGGGCGTCGACTACCTCGGCAGCGCCGAGCTGCTCGACGAGCTGGCGACGGTCGGCGCGTCGCTGCGGGCGCACCGCGGCGAGCTGATCGCGGACGGCCCGCTGGCCGAGCTGGCGCGGACGGTGGCCGCGTTCGGGCTGCACCTGGCGACGATGGACCTGCGCGAGCACGCCGACGCCCACCACGAGGTGGTCGGCCAGCTGGTGGACCGGCTCGGCGTGGAGTCGTGGCGGTACGCCGACCTGCCGCGGGAGTACCGCAAGCGGCTGCTGTCCCGGGAGCTGGCCGGCGGCCGCCCGCTCTCGCCGTACCCGCCGGCGCTGCAGGGGTCCGCGGCCCGCACGTTCGCGGTGTTCACCACGATCCGGGACGCGCTCGACCGGTTCGGGCCGGAGGTGATCGAGTCGTACGTGATCTCGATGACCCGCGGGGCCGACGACGTGCTCGCCGCCGTGGTGCTGGCCCGGGAGGCCGGGCTGGTCGACGTGCAGTCCGGGGTGGCCAGGCTCGGGTTCGTCCCGCTGCTGGAGACCGTCGAGGAGCTGCGCTCGGCCGACGCGCTGCTCGGCGGCCTGCTGGACGACCCGACGTACCGGGAGCTGGTGCGGCTGCGCGGCGACGTGCAGGAGGTGATGCTCGGCTACTCCGACTCCAACAAGGAGGCCGGCATCGCCACGTCGCAGTGGGAGATCCACAAGGCGCAGCGCCGGCTCCGGGACTGCGCCGCCGCGTACGGGGTCAGGCTGCGCCTGTTCCACGGCCGCGGCGGAACCGTCGGGCGCGGCGGCGGGCCGACGCACGAGGCGATCCTGGCCCAGCCGTACGGGACCCTCGACGGCGAGATGAAGCTGACCGAGCAGGGCGAGGTGATCTCCGACAAGTACTCGCTGCCCGCGCTGGCCCGGGACAACCTCGAGCTCACCGTGGCCGCGGTGCTGCGGGCATCGGTGCTGCACCGCGAGTCCCGGCAGCCGGCGGAGGTGCTGGCCCGCTGGGACGCGGCGATGGAGGTGGTCTCGTCCGCGGCGTACGCGGCGTACCGGTCGCTGGTCGACGATCCCGACCTGCCGGCGTACTTCCTCGCCTCGACGCCGGTGGAGCAGCTCGGCTGGATGAACATCGGCTCCCGCCCGGCGAAGCGGCCGGACTCCGGGGCCGGGCTGGCCGGGCTGCGGGCGATCCCGTGGGTGTTCGGCTGGACCCAGTCCCGGCAGATCGTGCCGGGCTGGTTCGGCGTCGGTGCCGGGCTGGCGGCCGCCCGCGGCGCCGGGCTCGGCGACGTGATCGACGAGATGCACGCCGAATGGCACTTCTTCCGGGCGTTCGTCTCCAACGTGGAGATGACGCTGGCGAAGACCGACCTCGGCATCGCCGCGCACTACGTCGAGTCGCTCGTCCCGGTCGAGCTGCGGCCGGTCTTCGACCGGATCAGGGCGGAGCACGACCGGACCGTCGCCGAGCTGCTGCGGTTGACCGGCGAGGCCGAGCTGCTCGACACGCAGCCGACGCTGAAGCGGACCCTCCAGGTGCGCGACGCATACCTGGACCCGATCTCCTATCTCCAGGTGGCGCTGCTGTCCCGCGTCCGCGCGGCCGACGGGGAGGTCGATCCGCAGCTGCGGCGGGCGCT